>Ga0307517_10015552_pt1 | contig 10097 bp, 15 predicted proteins | sample 23_EM_MG_FD_194515 | JGI IMG/M metagenome (GOLD analysis project Ga0307517, IMG submission 194515) | Populus trichocarpa ectomycorrhiza microbial communities from riparian zone in the Pacific Northwest, United States - 23_EM | ecosystem: Host-associated > Plants > Roots > Unclassified | place...
ATTCATATTTATTTAGTCTTCTTCAGCAAGAAATCTCAGGACGGCGCCGATGCATAGTGCATTATGATGGCACGGCAGCACTCAAGTAGGTGGCGCCATGAATTAGGCCATGCCTGGGATGCCGCGCTAGCCATTATGTCTTAATATTACCTTATAGGGCACTATACAGTCTATATTAAATTATTCACTGGTTCAATGTGTTCGGTGAACCCATATGATATGATACACTGTTTACATTCATTGTACCATATCATATGGTACACTGTAACATCCCTACCTGGACAGTAAGCGAAGATTGGGAAGCGCGTACCTGGTTGGCGAACGACATATTTCGAGTCCAAACAACCCATGGCAAATCAACGTATAGTGGGTTATGGACGCCACGGCAGTTCGCCAAGGAGAAGGTCTTCCTAGAGATCATTGATTCATTGATGAAGCTACACCATGGGAAGAGTTTGAAGGCACTGAAGAGGGCGAAGCATAAGGCGAAAGGGTACACCATGGAAGACGGGTGGTTGTGGAAGGTCGGGGATGGATCTGTGAGGGCAAGGGCAAGGTTAGAATGTTAATGCTCAGTAAAAAGCGAATTCGCACTTTAGTCAAATTTCTGTAGCGAAAACGCCCTTGTCGACACTTTGGCAACTTTATCCTGAATAGAAGTTTGATAAGATGTCCAATAGCCGGAACATTGAGTAAGCAACTAATTCGGGTAAAAGTCGACAAACTGTCGACAAGGGCATTTTTGCTACAGAAATGTGACCAAAGTCCAAATTCGCTTTTTACTGAGGTTAATGCATGACGCAGGAGGGACACCAAATGACAAGTCACATGGGTGTTTCCAATGTATCAGGGAAGGCTCCATGCTCAGGTGCACATATGGAAACACCATGTCAGTTGTGTTCTCATGTCATGACACCCGAACTGCTCAATGGATGAACACTAGCAGTGATTGTGGCAAGGAACAATACCAAAAATGGAGCTTCTGTAGATAGAACTGAGGATTATCTCGAGTCAAATCGTAACAACACGGAGGATTTACGATGCACCAAATGTCTTGCAAATATGAAAGACTGGTAAATATAAAGGGCAGTATCGGCATGAAGCGGACTCCATTTAAACAAGACCAATATCATTGAGAAATATCTGATGGAAAAAAGGAGGGCATCACGTAGAAATAAAGGCGATATCTCAAAGAAACATTAATGCCATCCTGCATGGCCAAGCACAAAAACATGGAGCTTGTGTGAATTGTATCGAGAAAGAGCCGATATCAGTTTGCAAGGTACCATGATAGACCGAAAGCAGTGGGAGGTACTGAAGCAGAGAAGGAATGTGATGCATCCTCCAGTGCCAGTTGTGAAGTCAGAACGAGACGTACAGTCCTCGAACTGGGACTAGACAGGTTATCTTTGTGATGACTAGTTTCTTGAATAAACCATGGGCTGCGAAAAGAGAAACTCAGCGACACAAATACTGAGCAAAGAATGAACAAGAGGTGGATGAGCAAGGATGCAGAACCATGGGTGTACGTCATACATAAAAATGAGAAATGGGAAAGTCGACCCATCCCTGATGCATACTGTTAGTGTATTCGCCTTTTCGTACACTGTAGAAGGCACAAAAACAAGGAAACTTAGACGGATCATGACTGAAAAGAGCAAACGAAAGAACACAGGCACATGTGCCGCCATTCTTGATGAAAAAGAAGGGGAGTCAAATATCAGATTCTATTCCTCACATCCACGGGGTCAAACAATGCTTCTACATTATCACACACTGGCAATAAAAAGGTAGCGCACAGCACAGGTCATACAGCTGCCTTGCCAGAATGGCTGCTCTGTGGATGAGCACTGAATAGAAGGGAGAATGGTTTGAAGAATGAGAACAGAAAGGAGGAATCAACAAGAAAAGAATGGGAGGCAATTTCAATGATCGAGCAACCTGACATTGACAATGGTGCAAGCTGCGTTCTCTGGAGGTTGACTTCATGGTGGTGGACTCTGGCTGGGTCATCGTCTAGTCGCTTGATATCATAATAGGTATAGGCTGTGAGAGAGGTGTGAAAGAGAGCAAGGGTATTCCCAAGCAAGGCGGCAGAGGGGAAAGAAGAAAGCAAGGTGGGAGCCTTGAAAAAAAGCGTGGCAAGAATTCAGGGTGGGCTTCAAGCTCCAGAAATGACATCATGCACTTGGCCTCAACTTAAGATTATTTTGCCTAGATTATAAATTCAAAATGCTCTCCATTCTGGCTTTCTCCTGTTGTTAGACTCGTGACCAGCCCTTATATGAGGAAACCCTTGATATAAGGACTGGAAAACCGGGTATTGCCGGCTCGTGTCGTGCGCTATGTGGAGCCTTCGGACGTCACCAATTGCCCTTTTGAAGAAAAAGACCCAAAAAAGGAAGGTGTGGCTAAGGCTCCAACCGTACAGTATAGGATACTGTCTATATATGGTTATTTCTGTATATGTATAGGTATAGGTATAGGGTCCCTGCATATTTTTGAGTACACAGTAAATATACAGTATTTGGTCAATGGTATCGGTATACAGTTGAATTTAAAGGGTGTTGGATATCTGTAAGCCACTACCTTAATGACTCAGTAGCTCAATGGTTTAGAGCACCAACATATATAGTCGGAGGTTGTTGGTTCGATTCCAGCCCCTGTTGCTTATCTTTTCCCAAGGTCACCTTGGAACGGTTTCAAACAAGGGGGATTTTTCAGGATTTCAATGAGCCACATTTTGGCCAAGCCAGCAGTAAGTATATAATCCTGGCCTCTTGAATTGAATATTGGCTTCCCATAGATTTTTTTCACCATGAACGACAACCAATTGTTTGCAACATGGTGCTGCTGACTTGTTGCAAAAATGGCAAAAAACCAATGTGGGCTGATATGAGCCAGTATTCAGGCATCAGCCTGTCAGTTGAGGGGGTAGGTCACCAGTTTCGAAGATATTTAATAAGTGTGATCAATTGGGGTCAGCAAGATTACTGACTACTGTACTGACCAGTGATAAGGGTCATATTGGTTCATACACGAAACTTTGCGATTTTACCTTATTATTTATGATCTTACAAGTAGAATTATGACTTAATAAAGGATCATTAGTGAGACCCAGACTAGTTGATCAAGTGAAAGTGTGCGCATCAATAATGATGATCTGCAAGCACTGAAGAGACTTGGGCATGGCTCAGAATGGAGTCCGAGCAAGTCCCACTATCAATAATGAAGTGTGGCCATGTCGACGAGTAACTACAAAACATATCAATGGGTGTTACTACACATGTGCGCACATAACAAGAGGGAATGGGGGATAAACTAGCGATGCGAGCAAGATTGAACTTGGTAATGCAGGCCGCTGCTTCGCACGGCAATACAAGTCCCTATTTGTTCGAAAAGAAATAAACCATGTGTTATTCCCAGGCTTGTTCTTGAAAAAAAAAAAAAAAAGCACAGCACTAAGTTCCGCAAGGTACGAAAATCATATTCAGACATATTTTCTACATATAGCAACTGTTGGAGTCAAGTTGGAGTATAGAATTCAGCTTGCATGGTGTTTTCATTCTCTCCTTTTTAGGACATGCACCAGTTTCCTAAATAATTATAATATCTCTGTCCTTCCATATGTTAGCCTGAAATTTTAGGACTAATCTTACTCATATGTTGTCAAAATTAAACCAACTATATTATTTTTATTGTTGTAGTAGATGTTGCTGTAAGAGCAAGCACTATTGTTGAGAGTGAGAGTGGAGTTTGAACTCAACATCTGGTTGGCAGTTGATCATGTCGGTTGGACCACTTTCATCCAAACCACCATCACCTTCCCCAAACTCAAAGTACTCAACAATCATGCAAATACTGGGTGCCCCTCCCCTCTCTTGAGGGATGTGAGCCTAACCACTAACACCCCAAAAGGCTCAACAACACAGACCCAGAGATGGTTCTCACGGTTGAACCACCATCATCAAACCCACCAGCGGGGGGCTCTCAACACCCTCAGCCTCTGCACGCACCACTCTTCTCTGAGCCTGAACTCAGAGTCGAAGAGGATGAGCCATCCTCCTCCACAAAGTCCCCAGAACCCCAACAGGTACTAAAATGGGCCCGCTTCACTAGCCCAGGCCCTGAAGCCCATATTGATGCCCTCTTTCTTGCATCAACAACCCCGCCCCTGTCCTTGTTTTCATCGACTCAACAGCCACCCACTTTGAGGACACCAGAAGAGACAGCCCCCCCCACCCTGCCACTGCCCGCCACATCACACGACATGCCAGCGGACCACCTCAAGCACCTGGAATCGTTAGTGGACTCTGTGCTCGCCACAGTTGTCATCATCCAGGCTGCCACATCTCAGCCAGCTATTCTCAGCCCACACACCTGAAGAGCTCTTGAGCTCCTCAACAAGCTCGTTGCTCCAAACTCTGCTACCACTTGCCCAGCCCCCCAACCCAAGACATGGGGACCCACCATGCCATCTTATGCACAAGCGACTAAAAGAACCCACTCCACCCCTACTGTGGAGAACACTATCAAACCGTCACCAGCAAGGTGCACCTATACTTCACCCAAGAACCCGCGCTCAACACGACACTCCCCACATCGCCTTATCGTACACTGAGCAGGCCACCCAATTCCTTCCACTTCCACTGCTCTCAACCAATTCGTACGAGACCTTGACGAGCTTGTCTGTGGTGGCCGCCGACATGGCACTAGTAGAAGAGAACACCTGAGCAGAATCGCAGGCACCAATGTCACAAAAACAGGCAACCTAGTCATCCACACCACGGCCCCCTTCACAGCAACCCAGCTCTGGGAGTACAGTGAGGAAATCAGGTACTCAGCTAGCGCCATTCCTGGTTTTGACCCCCCAGTGGCCTGCAACCCCGAACTCGAGCTGGACGTCCCATGGCATGGTATCGTCATCCACGGCTTACCAGCAGTCTCGCTTTTAGCTGCATATGAAGGTGACCGAGGTGATGATGGGGAGGCACTTGGATTGTGGGAGGCATTGGAAAAGGAGACAGGCATACCCCAGGCAGACATCAGGGATATTCGAATTCTATGCTGTGACGAAGAGCAGGGGAAGCGGGAGCGCCTATCCCTCCGAGTAATGTTGGAGAACCCTCTGACTTGCGACCACCTCTCTCAGAATGGTGCCTTTCTCCTGAGCACTCAATGTCGCGTTTCACGATACCACCCTTGCAGGAAACCCCCCATGATCACAGAATAAGTGGATGTTCTCTCTCTTTCTCTTTTATCACTTTCTCCTCCCCTTTCTTGTCTTCTTTATCTTCATTCTCTTACATTTATGCTCTTAACCCTATAATCCCTCTATCTTCGGCATTGTATGCACCTTGGTACTTATGGTCCTCAGGACCCCATTGCACTTTTTCTAGTGCTTTGTAACTCCGGTTGCAAGGCTGCAGACTCGTTTCACTATGTTCGGACACATCTTATAGATAGATTCTCACTCAATAGGTATTCTCAACCATATGGTTCGCCACAAAGGAGAATAAACACTGATTAAAAATAAATAAATAAAAAAACACAGACCCAGCTACACCCACCCCTCCCTTTCTAAAGGGATGTGGGCCACCTCCTTCACACTCGACGGAGAAATTGGGGAGGGGAAACACGAGGGTGGACCCAAGAAATGAGAAGCCCAAGCAGTATGTCACGAAATCGAACCATGACTTTCATTGTGGTTTGTTGTTGTGAACTCCTTTCCCACCTCTAACCTCCTCCAACTCAAAAGTTCATGGTATGTACTCCAATATTTATTCCTTGAACAAGCAACTTATATTTTCATCTTTAGCTTCTGCCCTCTCCTTCGATGCTTCCTCTTCATTCATTCCGAGTCATTCCTCATGTTCTTTCTACCAGCCCCCTCATTTGCCATCACCAGCACTTCCAAAGCTCCACATACATTGTGCTGGGAACTGGGGTAGGTAAGTCTGTTGTAGCTTGTCAATGTTGGGAGATTATCTGCTGACATACTTGTATTTAAGCTTGCTTGATTCGACTGTGGCAAAAAAAATGGGGCTTGTCCTCCTCACCTCACAACATGGCTGACATGGCGATCCCGATCGATTTTTTCAAGTGGGTTGTCAATGGCTCTGCGGCCAACCCTTGTCTGTCCCTTTTTCTTTCTTCTCATGTTCTTGGTGCCTAACTAACATGAACCTACAGCTAGTGATTGACATGGGTATTTAGCATGGGTAAGCAGGGGTACGGGTATGGGTATGAAGATCTGTACCCTCACCAAACCTGTACCTTGAGGCGGGTATAAGGGTACCTTTGGCATTGTGCTGTCAGAGCTTTAAATCAATGTCTTAAAGTAAATCAACTCTGCTGATGATTCCACCTTCCTTTCCCCACCACCGTCAGCATTGCTATAGGCGACACCTCCTGATAATGGTGACCAACCTCAAGGCCAATGCACTCGTGGTGTAGCAACAACACCAACACAACACTTTGGGCAGTGTGACGACGGTTGAATGTTGAGGAAGAGGTGTCAGCAAGGTTCATCACAGCCCAGCGTGCATGGTAGTACTTACTTAACCCCTCTTCCATCGTGTTCACAGCCCTCCTTTGCGGGTTATGCCCTTCTTTCAACCATGCCATCACTGTGGCTTGCCATCATTCACTAGCCTGGCAATGGTGCCCTTGTTCATGGTGCCTTATGATGCTGCGAAGACAGTTCGTGTTTGCAGCTGTGAACCATGACCACACCTTGTCATCTTCGGCATCAATGCAACACCAGGGGCATCATCGGTCAGGTGGTATAGTCAGGCAACGTGAAGGGAAAAAAAGGTGCTAGGTACCTCCTTGTGCACCATACAGCTACTTACCCACACCATATTTACTGTTTAGATGCACCTTCAATGCTACAAGCGCCATGACGCCTACCATGGTCATGCATGACATGTGAGAGCAGTGCCCGACTTTTGTGGCAGTGGCAATGGCCCGGCATGGCTGGACCATAGATCCTCACAGATGTCACCTTCACATCAATTGACATTTTTGGTGCATCGGCAAGGTCTTTTTGCCAACCCTCACCTGTTCTGACACTACCCTGACTGCGGATCATGTTGACCCTCGGGTTTATATAGATCGGCGGCGTAGATCCTAGCTACAAGGTGGCATAGATCCAGCAACAAGGTATAGCGCCACCTAGCTAGGGATTGTCACAGGTTTGAGAAACCCATGGGTAAGTGCCATGGGTTTACCTGGGGTGCAGGTACGGGTTGGGTTTATCCAATCCTCGCCAAACCCATACCCGCAGCGGGGGTTGGCAGGTTGGCCCGAAGTTCAAACTCCGCTCGAAAATCAGATCAATCGCCTTCAAGCTCATCAGTCATTGCTTCCTACCTTCATCACTGCCCATTTTGTTACGCTGGAGCCTTGAAAACACAAGAAAAGGGTGAGTGAAAGGCACCATTATATTTATTCTATGAATGGCTAACATATTTATAGCAAATCTTTCTCCTTTGCCACTGTTCAAAAACGCCAGCACATACACCACCACATTGCTTCTCCCCTCTAATGAGGGATGTAGGCATTGTTTTCTATTGTTGAAGGAAGTTAGGCAGTGGCAGAAAGCAATAGGGGAAGGTCATGGAATCAGATATCTGCTAGGTGTGTAACTACAATACTTTCTTGTGGTCTGCTATTAATGATTGTCCTCCCTTGCTCGTCGTCAATGCCATCAATGTCATTGCTCACCAATTCCACACAAATGCCCATGACGGGCCAAGCATGGGCAACGTTGAGGACTGCCAGCAACATTGCCCACCCTAACAACTGCCTATGTGCCCTGCGACCACCCGTTGACACCCATCTCAACTGCGACGCTGCCTCAATAATGTTGACAAGGCTGGTGGAGTGCCATGGCATTGAGCCCATGTCAACGAGCCTTGTTAATGGCCCCAGCGTCGACCGCCACATCAACAAGCCCCGGTAACGACCCCAGCGTCAACCGCCACGTCAACGAGTGCCATTAACGACCCTGCTATCCTCGCAAGTCTGCACAGCAGTGTCCTTTGACACTTGCACTGCTCTTGCGAGGTTTGTTCGTCATTTTTGGAGCCATACCCGCACACAGGTTGGAGTACCCCGGGTTCTTGGGAAACCTGTACCTGTACCCATCGAAACCCGTACCCTTGGGCACGGGTACGAGTTTTCTGGGGTACAGGTGTGGGTAGCCCTGGAAAACCCCAGGGTTACCTGTGCCAATCCCTACACCTAGTGCCTGACCACAAAGCATAGGTTAGGCGCCATAGCATAAGGCCTAATGACGCTGTATAGAACAATGGACCAGAGTCCATGTAACTTTGGTCCATGTTTTTACTTTCTTCCTTGGTACTGTACCTACTATAAATTAGTCCAGAATAAATGGGCAATTAGTCCCACTCATCATATTCTTTTTCACATGTGCCGGAACCAAAATGACGTCGCTATTTGACAACTTCGCCATAGGTCAGGCCACTTTTATCATTTAGTGATGTCATTGATCATTTCCATTCAACACCCACTTGAAGTATATTATGTAGTCAATTAGTGTATCTATTTCTCCTGGAAAACCTGAAAGATGGACCTTATTTTCCTAATCATGCTTGCATATGTTTAATGTATGACTATTTTGTGTGTGAGCGGAGTTTGAATCCAACAGCAACCGTTGATGATGCAGTTGATGTTGAGCTCAGCTTCCCTCCCTTCCCTCTACTACCACCAGCTCACCACCCAACTCGGTACAATCATGGCATCAGGAAAAACCCCACTTGCTGATCTGCAGTCATAAGCTAGAATGTGTCAGAGTATACAAAAAATCTGTTGATATAAGTTGCGAGTAAGTCGCATAAGGTAAATCAGCCCAATCAGGAAGGTGTCCAAAAATTCAGCACTGATTCTTCACTAATCGTGACTGATTCATGCTAATCAATTGTTCATCTGCTCAGCAAAAGTTCATGATTTGCAAAAATAAAACTTCAATTTCACTCAAGATTATATCAGATGTGCCAAAAGAACACCATATATTGGTACATAATAAAATGATATGATAGATTACTAGTGTACAATGTAATGATGAACGAAAACAAGAATGAGAACAAGATTTCGGCAGTCGGTGACATAGCAGCAATGACTTTCTGAAAACGAATCAGACCCGCAGATGCTACCCAAGAAAATGCATAACCCACTTGGACAAAAAAACCATAGTACGCCGGGAACGTCAGAACCAACATGAAGCCCACCCTCGAATTCTCGAAGCCAAAGGTTCAGTACCAGTAGATGAAGAGTATGAATGATCCAAAGATATTCCATAGCAACCTGACTCGAAAGCTGTACACTGTTAAAATAAAACGACAAGTTAATAAACTGCCAGAGTAACAGGAGATGGAATAAATACCGCAAGAACAAAGACGAGAATGAGAACAAGAGCCGCAAGTTCGGCAGTTGGTGGCATAGCAGCAACGGCCTTGTGAAAATGAATCAAGATGAGTCAATAAACTGCGGAGGTAACAGGATATGGGAGAAATACCTCACAAAAGTAGCCATGAAGATCGCTTAATAAAATTGGTGTTGGGGGGTAGAGTGGTGTGCACTGCATCCAACGGGCTTGAAGGGAGGGACATAGGGTTGGGTATCAGTGACTGCATCTGCGGCGGTCGAGGACAGTCACCAAGTTCAGTTGATGATGGGCTACGGTTGACGATGTTCACGCAGGGCAAAGGTCATCATTGGGTCATCATTTCAGACTGCGTGGTACAGCCTTATAGGCTATATTTCTATATCAAAACCGGGGTTTGGCCCACCATACATGATCAATGTATATGGGACAAACCCCACCAGCCAAAAAAACAGTGAAAATAGGGTATTTGCCGGGGAGCCAGGGCTCGTTAGGATGACAAATAGAATCTCCTGGGTGAGCGGGTTTGGTATTGGATATGCCGTGGGTGCCGGATGGGAGGGCGGGGGTGTGTGGTAGGGCAGGGCTGTTGGGTAGGGGTAGGGGGCACCAGTAAACAAATGACAACAATGGCAGAAGTGGCAGGCGGGGTGGGTGCGCTCACTGTTGGGTGCATTGGGGGCGGGAA
>Ga0307517_10015554_pt1 | contig 10097 bp, 2 predicted proteins | sample 23_EM_MG_FD_194515 | JGI IMG/M metagenome (GOLD analysis project Ga0307517, IMG submission 194515) | Populus trichocarpa ectomycorrhiza microbial communities from riparian zone in the Pacific Northwest, United States - 23_EM | ecosystem: Host-associated > Plants > Roots > Unclassified | place...
ATTAGTTATTTTTATTATTTTCTTCATATTTAGACATAATTAACATATTTTGAGTTTATTGTAAGTGGGTAAATATTAGCCCATAAGTTTTGGATCCATTAGGGTTTCTAGTTAAGCTATTATATATAAGGCTTTGTAAGCTGAAATTTTCAGCAGCAGTAAATTTATAAAATAAACTTATGTTTTCCATGAAATAACCATGAATTTATAAAAAAAACTCGTGTTTTATGTGAAGTGATACATGTTCTTTTCTAGGACAAAGAGTAAATTGACTTATCAAGATATAACTATCTTTGTGACGTCTTTCTTATACTTTTTTTTCGTGAATTTATTTATTGGGTAATGGTTTTTTTATTCCAATATTGTTGGTGTCTTGAAACGAGTTTTCACTGTGTCACACTCCTATCAAACTTAATTTATTGGCTTTTTGAGAGTTTTGTCATCTTCTTTGTGAGTTGCTTAACTGCGTGATCAAGAGATTCTCAACATTAAATCTTTTGATTACAAGGAACAATTTTCCATATGGTTCAAAACACATGTAAAGACTATTTAATTATTCTTATCTCTCGAGATACTTAATTTTGTTGCATATTTCTCTTTAATTATGATGAAGATATAATTCATGTACCAGGTTTATCAATTAGAAAGGAATGCTAGTATTTACTTTGAATTTACCAAGTCAAGGTCTTGAAAAAAAAATGAAGTGTTATAACAGGTATTTTGTCAATAAACATGTGTTTTATACTGAAAAGTATGTTTAGGGTAAAAAGACATATAGCAATAAGATTTGTGTTAAGAGATCATCTTCTAACGAGTTTGAAGTTGACTACCATACGAAGTTAGAAGAAGTCAATAAATTGCAATATCATAACGAGCAAAATATAATCTTTTTATTCAAATGTTACTGGTATGATACTACTAACAGACGAATAAAAGTATATCTCCATCATGGTTTGGTCGAAATTAATAGAAAGGCTAGACTCCGCAACATCAACAATATCTTTATTTTTACAAAGCAATGTCAACAAATTTATTACATATACATTACTTCCTTTAGAAAACATTGTTCAAGAGTTGATTGATTATCCGTAATGAAAACCAAACTCATTAATCATGTTTATGTTGTTCAAGATGACAACAATGAATTAACTGTGAAAAATGATATCTTTCAACTTCACAAGTTTGAGATATTCCATTAATAAATCTAAAAATTCTCATAGTGAAAAATAAAGATCGAATTTGATTAAAAAAATAAATAAAGATGAAATAAAAAAAATAATTACATAAATCATCTCGAATAAAAAATAATAACCAAAAGAATAAAAACTAAATCTGAGAGATTGAAAATTGACGAAGGATAAAATTAAAAAATATTTTCAATTCAAAATTATTTTTTCAAATTAAAAAACTAAACTAAATTTGAAAGAATAAATTGAATTTTGTTTAGGTGCAACACGTAAATCGAGGTGGATGAGAGATAAATGAAAAAAAAAAAACCGGTGTCAAACCCAATGGAATAACCATGCACATTTTGATAATGGTTAGCATAGCTAGAATCACTGCAATGGGAGCTTGAGGGAATATTTTGATGATGATCAGATTTATTTATTAATAAAAAGAAAATATCCTGAAAGCTTGACAGGTTCTCAAAACTAACATAGCCTTGAGTCTACTACAATATTCCTTCACATCTCAAAGTGAAGCCATCAAGCTAAAAGCTTGGCAGTTACATTTCCATTGATAAAACAAAGAAATTTGCAATATTCATGTGGGATTTTCGTGCTGATAGTATTGATTTTGTTATGATGCCTCGTTATTTCTTATACTCACTTCAGATATATTTCTACTAATTTTAGATGGATCTACGAGAACGAACACATACCTCAGTACCATGACTTAAATGGGGTCCCATTTCTTCCAACCTGATGGCTCTTCAACAACAAATAAAGCCACCAAGAGTGTCGTGGTCCCTCCACTTGATTCAGAGCCAAACCCCACTTTATTGTTGACAGCATGATACTTATCATGCCCCTCTTATCAAATTGGAAGAAAAGCAATAATAATAAGTTATCATTTCATCAGAGGCCACCGAGCTGAAAGCCCACCATCCACCCTTGATGCTCTCTCTCACCATAGCAGCCTCAACTACTACATTTATTGGCTTTTACTTTATCAAACACGTACCGTCTAGACTTGCACCATAACGCTGCTAGCTCCCACCCACACAGAAAAGGCAAGCAAAGGACGAATATGAGAAGAGCTACATATACAGAGAGACAACGAGAAGCTGCATTGTGGAATACCAACTCTACATATATATTACAACTTACGACCCGTTTCACTGGCCATCAACACGTAGGCATAAGGTTCGAAACGCGGCATTTTTATCAACTACACAAAAACACGCACTTGGATACACTACAAACCCAGACAAACAGGACGTAGAGAGGTGAGAAAATACTTAGAGATGCCGGAGAAGATGTAAAAGGCTCATATATCATTCGCCGTAAGGAGAAGTAGGAATTCTGGGTCCAACCTCGGTTGTCTTCTCGTATGCGTCCGACGTAGACCTTCTTCGAAACCGAAAGGACTCTCTGCTTCCTTAACAAAATACAATCGGTTTAAGTCAGTGACCAGGTTCACTCATCCTCACTTCTCCCAGATTATCAGTCTGGTAGGTAACAAAAGAACGTGCAAGGTGGTAGGTAACAAAAGAACGTGCGAGGTGGTAGGTAACGAAACCATGTGGCTCGCTAGACCTCTATAGAGTGCAATTAATGAGACAACAACAGGCTACCAAGCACCATAGAATCAATTAAACTATCCTCAACCTTAAACATATATATATTCCCACTAGCAAAGCATACAGATCAATAGAATTATGGAAGTAGCAATTATCATAATGTGGCAATATGGGATGCCTTGCACCAACTTTTCATAGAGTAATTAATCTTATTGTGTTCGAACTAAAACCAGTAACATCCCAAACTTCAGAAACATCCCACGTCCTGTGTTCGTTCAGTAGTGACATCCCATTAGTTATATATTGATAGTTTTCATTTCTTTGTAAGATCATGTTGACTTTGTCAATTAAAAGCTACTAGTTCTTAGCTAAATTAATCGTATATATATATATATATATATATATATATATTTCACGCAATCCAAGTGATGATACCTATATTGACTAGCAAATAGTTTCATTTTAACTTCATCATGAACATATGATATTTATCAAAAATGAACTACACTATATATTATTATAGTCCACACAAAAAATGTCTACCTACCATTATCCATTACACATAATCTTGATGTGATATGCCAACCAAACCCTAAATAAAATGCGGATGCCAAGTCAAAAATTAGCAACATTAATATCAAAATTATTAATGTAGGGCATAGATCAATAGCATCTCATGCTTAGTTGAACGTTGAAAGGGACATGAATGTCATTATCTAAAACGGCAATCAAACAAACAAACACACAACTTGCATCACCCCGCCAAATTAAACAATAACCGCAGTACACTTGACCCCATAAATGACAAAAGTACCCTTATTCTCCGCTTTTTTAGGAGAGAAGAAAAAACCGAAGGGCATTATTGTCTTACCAGAGAAAGGAGACACCGGAGGAGTAGAACCAGCTGGTGACGCCGGGGGAGTAGCAGAGGAACCGTTATTCTGGTATCCCGGTGGTCTTACTATCATGATACTCCTTGTCACTTTCTTCGTCTCCTCCGTCGTCGCTTCACCACCGTACGACCTCATCACGCTACCACCACTACCATCAGATTCTATTCATAACAAAAAAAGATTATTAAAAAAATCAAAATTAGATTGTAATGATGAGATTCGAATCTTCTTTACGGCGTGCAAAGAAAATAAAACTATTCCAATTCTCTTATTTACAGGAACCGTCCGACTCAAATCAGTTGATTTCATCATTTTATTATGGTTCATGATCGTCTTGGCAATAATTGGTTTGCGTACCCTTGCCGGAGTTTGACCGGAGACCGTAGCTCGGTTTCTTCCGTAGCTTCCCGAGGCCGTTTTCCGGAAGAGGACCAGCAACGGTGTCGTCCCAGAGATGATCAAGAAGACTCATGGCGCACGTTAGAAAAAAAACGGCGTAATTTGGGGAAAGAGACACCGCCCGTTTACAAATACGGCGTAGTTTTAGGCTAGCAGCGGATAGAGGGAGTGAACTTAGGGAGTGGAGAGGGGCATTTTTAAAGAGGAAGTGGGGCGTTAAGGTTCGAGCCAGTCTGGTTATATCTGGACCGTTGATTTGGATCAAGAAGTGATGAAGTGACGTGGCAAATGAATGGATTGGACACGTTTGTGAAGATAAGATCGATGCGATATGTGGGGCCGGGATGCCGGAGATCTAAAGGGGAGAGGTGAGACGTGGCGTGTCACGTGATGGGAGGTCATTATCTACATTAGAAATACGAAAATTTCCTTAGCCTTGTCCAAATTTATAATTCTTGGGGTTGGTACTGGATTTTATTACCGTATTGCCACTAAAGATTCTTTAGCCGCCTTTCGATAAGTTGAATTTTTCCGAGTTTTTGACGTGATAAGAGAAGATGCTTTTTTTTTTTGTGGGAATGATTAGAATTTCAAAATTTCACACCATTTTATATATATATATATATATATATGATTATGTCATAAGCCAAACAAATTTTGATTTGATAAAAAAAATAATTTTTGAGATTTTTATCTTTTATCTTTTCTTCTAAAAATAACTTTATAAATATATTGATTTTAAAAGTTAATTTGATGAATAATGATTTAATTATCAAGTTATATCAACTTTAAATTGAATTTAAAAACTATATTTTTAAATAAAGATTCAAGGTTGAGAAATATTATAATTATAAAATTAAAAATGTGTTCTTAATATATTGGACAAGTGATAACTTGATTTGTCTTTCATATTACTGTTATTTTGGATATAGATTTAAATGGGAATTAGAGCATCTCCCATTGAAGATGCTATTTCAAATAGACAAATTGATAAAATAACATTTTAAATAGTATAAATATAGTTTTTTTTACTATATATATATTCAAATGGAAAAAAGTCATTTGAAAAGCTAATTCTATTAGAGTGGAACAAATAAATGTTTTTTTTTTTTTTTATGATTTTGATGTTTTTTTTTTCACATTGCTAGATTTAATTGGCTTATTTTTTTGTTGGCCCCACTTTGTTAGTTTTGGCTTTTTAAAGAGATATGTAGAAATAGTATTTGTGGAAAAGAAAAGACATTTTAACATTTTGTTTGACTTTTCTCTTGAAGTATGAAAAACAAGTAAAGAAAAGGCAAAATATTACTTTTTTTTATTTTTTTACTATTCATTTAGTAGCTCTATTAGAGATGCTAATATATTGTAATTACATTAATTAGGATGTGACATGAAAAGCGGTAATAAAAATTAATTATTTATAATATACTTTGTTATATGTTTATTAATTGAAAAAAACTAGAAAAAAAATCTTTTTTTGTTTTTTTTAATATTTGTCAGTAACACATCAAAATTATGAATTTTTTTTAAAATAAAATACTAATTTAATATTTTTTTTATATGAAGACAGTTTAAAAATCACATTAAAATACTACCTCCCCTTATTGTATTCATATAATTTTCAATTTAAAATTGAAAATGCACGAGAAAGGAAGTTCGTCTCCCACTTAAATCATACTCTTTACTTCCATCTCCTTGTTTTAATGCTTTCGTAAAGTTTCGATATATGTTACTCTCTGTACTGGAAAAAATTATATTTTAAACCAAGTTACAAATTATAAAGTGAAAAGACACACATGTATATCACGATAAGTTGTATACTTTATACATGGTGAAAAGATGTTTAGGAGTTTTTTTGAATTGTTTTTGAGTGCTTTTTAAAGATATATTTGATGAAAAAATATATTAAATTGTTATTTTTTTTAGTTTTTTTAATTTTTTTAATATACTAATATTATAAAAAATTATTTTAAAAAACATCTAAAATCATAAACTACAGCGCAACCACAGTGCCCGAAAATATCCATTATACAGGGATGTCAATTGATCGAGCCCCACTCGCATCATGTCGTGGGGTACTTTGATGGGGAGATTGCTGGACTTTATCAAACACTAGAAAACTAAGTTTACCCGATAATAAATTGTAGTCTTCTCCTTTCTCCATCACTCGAGCGTTGGGGTGGGTAAAGAAACTAGAAAACTGATTAAATTGAGAAAATTAAAAAAAAAATAATCAAAAAAATCAAACTGAAAAAAAAACCTATTAATTTTTTGAAAAAACCGGTCGGTTCGGTTCGGTTTCGGTTTTATAAACAAAAAACAAAAAAAAACCGAACCGAACCGAAACCGACAAAAAACCGGAAAAAAACCGAGCCAAAACCGGAAAAATCGAGTCAAACCGGTTTGAACCGGTTTTTTCCCTAAAAAAACCGAACCGAACTGAAACCGGTCGGTTTAACCCGGTTTCGGTTTTTTTTTTCAAAAAAAAAAATTCGGTTTGGTTATTTTTTTTAATAAAAATCAAACCGAATAAAAAATAATCATCCCTACTTGAGCGTGAGGTCAAGGATGCTTTATTTATTGTTAAAATTATGTATAATTTTTTTTAATTTTTTTTTCCCACTAAATGAACTAGTCAACGAAGCATGTGAATTATATAGAAAAAATCTAAACCCAATTCAATGAATTAATTTTTAAAACATAAAATTTAAAGTTAATCCAAATTGAATTTCTAATTAAAACAAGCAAAACATTAATATCATAAAACATGATTGATATAATTAAATTTTTAACCATTGAGTTGAGCTGATAAAAATTAATTTAAATTTAATCAGGCTAATATTAAAAAAATAATATTATTCTAGTAAAAATATTTCACATGTTTAACCAGTAATTAAATAATTTATACGTTTCCTAGATAAATCCCTTAATTAGGTTAATTAGGTATGGCAATTACGAGTGAAGGATACGCTACAAATTGAGTTGATTGTAGCATTTGTTCACGAATCTCATAGACCCATAGGCCCCGTAACTTTTGTCTCGTCAAAGCTTACCATTTCGTCCATTAACGGCCATGGATTGTCTAATAAAGTCTACATTTTCGAAATTAAAATCAATGTTTAATATTTGAATTCTCAAAAGAAAAAAAGAATTAGTATTTTAGGATTAAAATCCCAGAGTAGAATTGAGGTCTTCGAGATAGATTCCCATTTAACCCTTCTTGGACTTGCCTCCTCCTTTGTTAAAGGAAAAAAAAACTATAACATGGGGGTAGAATTAGATGTGGAATGAAGGGAATTAAAGAAAAACTATATAAATTTGAAAATAAAATAAAATCAACTAGCCATCAAATCCTTATTGGTTTTAAACCTTGTTTTATTCTATTTTATTTTATTAGATTGTCATATTTTGTTGTATTTCTTAAGGTGGTGTAGTGTGCTTTTTAAAAAATGTTTTTTTAATTAAAATTTTATTTTTTAATTTTTTTATATTAATACATCAAAACTATAAAAAAAATCTAAAAAAATAAATTTAATGTTTTTTTAATAATTTAAAAAACAAAATATCACAATGCGAAATAAATACTATTTTAAATTAATATCATTAATGTTTTTTTAATTCACTTTCAACTTAAATGCTTTATTTTTATTTTTACCCCCTCTTAAAATACTAGAAAACATGTTGGCGTGTGAGGATTTATGGTCTCCATTTGAAGACACGTGGTCCAATAGGAGAGATCACTTGCTTTGTAAGGAAAAATGGATTGATTGTTCCATAAATTATCTTACTTGATGATGAAAAAATAAATAAATGCATTTCATTATTTATTTTACTTTACACCAAGAAAGCATGATACAACATAGAAAAGAGGAGAGCTTTGTCAAACTGTCTTCAAAGTTTCATGAGTCTCTATCATTTAGGTCTCTACTAGAATCAACAAAACAATGATTGGAGGAATTTCAGGTAAAATTTATTGAGAATTTTTAATATATTGGTGAAGTTTAATAGAACAGTAAACTTGACTCAAGAGATCAAAAAATAAAGAAAAAATCTTACGGAAATAAAATGATAGATTATTAAGTATAAAAATATATTCTAGCTAGAAGATAAAAAAAAAATTCGTATTAAATTTTATGAAAACACCAAGTATAATATTAGGCCCAAAAGAATTTACATATTAATGTGAAGCTTGCTTGCATGATAACCGGGACTAAATAGTTAAAATTAAATTATATAGTAATCAAAATTAACGTTTGCTTTCCATGTGTTTTTAAGTTCGAGCCATATAGTTGCTAATATGATAGCCGTTGGAGGCTTATATGGTCATTAATTTCAGGGCCCATGGAATTAGTCGAGACACGCGCAAATTAATTCAGACACCCGCGTTAATAAAAAAAAACTAACTCTTTTTTATTTTTACTTAACTTGTTTCAAATGCTATAGTAATGTTAAAACCATGGAGATTATAATTTAAATTAAATAAGAAAAAGGAATGAAATGAAAAACGAAAGATCTAAATAGCTAACCATGCAAAATTATTAAATCAAATAATTGCTAAATTGAAGAAAAAAAGGAATGAAATGAAAAACTAAAGATCCAAATAGCTACCCATGCAAAATTATTAAATCAAACAATTGCCAAGCAGTCTTAAACACCAACTAATAAAATCTAAAAAGCATCTAGAAATCCTTCATGACAAAAGCCATCTAAAAAATAAAATCTCAATTGTTTAATCGAAAGAATTTAATATTAATCTATTTCAAAGGAATATCTAATAATTATTTATTTAAATCTTCAATGTTAATTTTAAAATCTCTAGAATTTTTCAATGCTATACACTTGTATGATAATAATAATAAAAATTATTCAAAATTAAAAAATATTTAAAAATTAATCCACCTTTATTTCTTTCGTTGATATTGGTAACATTGAAACTATAAGACTCAAAGGAGAGCACATGTGAATCTTAAAGGACTAAAATATAGTTTAACAGAAAAAATATGGAGAGTAAAACCCTCGAGGCAGAGGGTTTTGTGACTTCTCCTTTGTTTCCCCACGCTCGCTTCCTCCTCCTTCCACTTCCTTGAAACCCAGCGCAGAGTGAGGGTCTCCTTCTCCGCCCGCTCCTGCTTATCCTCTCAGCTCGGTTGAGCTCGAAAAAGGTGATTTCTTTTTCCTACACCCGGTTTCTTTCCTTTCCATGTGGTGTTTGATGTTTCGTCTGTGACGATGACAGCTTTATGGATTTGTAAGAATTATCTGCCAAGATTTTGGGTTTTTCATTATATATATAACACGCATGCGTTGGCTTTATAGAAAGTAAAACAAGTGTAAAGGTTTTATTAGATTCAGCTTGAAATTGGATTTTTTTTGGTAGTAATAGCTTTTTTGATGCCTTAACTTGATATTTGGACTTTAAATTGTCATTATGTTTGTGGTTTTTTTTTTCTTAACTCTAAATCGTGCTTCTTTATATATTTGAAGATTTGATTTTGGTGTAAACAGCGGATTTTATCAAGTGGTTAGCATGCTTTTGGAGATTCGAATTTGTTTTTATTTAATGTGTTTTTAGATTGAAAACAAGGGAACTTGATGGTATTTGGTGATTTTTAGTTTCTTTGGTTGTGGAAAGCAGCTGATAGAAGGAGCATTGAGATGGCACATGCTCGAGGAGGTGATTTCATGTTCTGTGATTTGTGTGGAACGATGATGTTTTTATATTCAAAGGAGCATGTTGAATGTCCTTTGTGCAAATTTAAGAAAAGTGCAAAAGGTATGGCTCATGATCATCTATTTAGTTCAAAGTAGCAACAGCCAGCGTGTATGCTTAATGCCTTCATAGATTTTATAGTAGTGCTGGTATTTGGATTATATCTTCTCCTTTTCCTTCCCTCTTTTCTTACTGTTACATACCGAAAACAAAAACTCAATGCATGGTTGGTTTTTGATGTTTCCCAAATAAGAGATAGAATATTCCCGGTCAATTTCTATATAAGAATCTATGCTTCACAGATGATAATTCTGAAATTGTTCACCGCAATGCCTCACTAATCAGCACTGTA
>Ga0307517_10015555_pt1 | contig 10096 bp, 4 predicted proteins | sample 23_EM_MG_FD_194515 | JGI IMG/M metagenome (GOLD analysis project Ga0307517, IMG submission 194515) | Populus trichocarpa ectomycorrhiza microbial communities from riparian zone in the Pacific Northwest, United States - 23_EM | ecosystem: Host-associated > Plants > Roots > Unclassified | place...
CTTTTTATTTTTATTTTTCTATAATTTATCTTTTAGTAAAGTTTTCCTTTTTTTAAATTTTTTTTTCTTGATAAAAAGTTATTAACATTTGAAATATTTATCATTCTATACTTACAACCCATTCTCTATTAATGGAGTGAGTTCTCTATTAATGGAGTGAATGACACTTTACACTTGAAATATATGTATAATTTTGTTTTTTTAGTTGATATCCTTTTGTAATATATGTTTTTTGAAATAATGTTTTAATTTATATTTAAATTAAAATATCTTATATTTGGATTTTTTTAGCTTGTTTATTTAATTTGTTGTTAAATATAGATTGTTCTTTTCATTATTTTATAGGTATTTAATATTTCGAAGAGATTATCTTAATTCATCTATCATTTGTTTTTTATGTTTATATAAATAAACTTTATTCTTAAAAATCAAAGTTATTTATTCTTGGTAAGAAACATTGACCTTTAAGATAAAAAAAAAATGTGCGCATCAAAGAGAAAAGTTGGGGTTTAATATCTCACTCATCTATCTTTTATTGGAACGGTTTTTTTTTTTTAAAAAAAATACTTTGTCATTAGCAGCTCTATCTTATTTTATTGATATATATATATATTCTTTTTTTTTTGCATAATTCACTTTTTTACATTTATCAGTTAAGAGAATTATTATGATACAGTTACTTATAGTGAAAAAAAAAAATTTACTTGTAGTGAAATGCATGTGAAATAGCTAATTAGCTTAACTAAATTCAACTTTCTATTTATTGTGTCTACTTATTTTTTTCCAAATTTGAAAACTGAATTGCACATTGTTTTAAATAAGTGACTAAAACATATTTAATACTCATGTACTTCCTTGAAGGCTTCAAGGGGAAAAGAGGATTGATTTTTTTGTTTTGGTTTTAGGGTTTCAATAAAACCAAATTGGATGTGAGTCATGAACATAGATGTTTTTAGGTCGGATGAAAATTGATACAAAATGTTTCTCGACCTCAACTATTTTCGTTGTTTTTAAAGAATTTTATTTTTTTTATTTTAAATTAATTTTTTAATATTTTTAAATCATTTTAAATTTTAATATCAAAAATAAATTTTAAAAATTAAAAAATATTATTTTCATATTTTTTAAAGTGTTAATCATTTTAAAAATAATTACAACTATAATATCAAACGAGCTCTAAATAATTGTTTTTTCATTTGTGTTATAAACATATTTTTTAAAAAAATTAAAATTTTTTATTTTTTATTTATTTTTAGATTATTTTGATATATTAATATATTTTTTTTATTTCCTTTTAAAAAAAATTCATTAGATTAGATTTAGTTATATCTGTTAACCAAATCAACTTCTTAAACAAAGTCAGAAACAAACCCGAACCAAACTAAGCTTAAAATCGAACATGTCATTGAAGTAACTCACAAAGCCATAGATAGGTATGACCTTGCCTTCATAAAATCAGAAGGGCTCGCATTGCAAGGAAGGTTTCCTGAACTAAGAAACAAAGCATCTCTGTTTTGCTTTGCCTTGAAGGTTTTATTTGTTAATTAATCAGTACGTAAAACATTAAACAAAGTTATTGCCTCAGCAGCTGTCTTGCCATTCTTATTTCTTCTTCTCCTGTAACCTTTAACTCTAAACCCAACCCCCACCACGAAAGAAAACATCGTGTCGATCTTCTGAATCATGGATGAAGAGTATGATGTGATAGTATTGGGTACTGGTCTCAAGGAATGCATCCTCAGTGGTCTTCTCTCCGTTGATGGCCTCAAGGTCTTTCTTTTTTCCATTTTTCTTCTCTTCTTCCCAATTTGGTATCTGATGCATCTGTATCGTTTCATTTTTCAACACTCCTATCCCTTTTAGAGTAGGGTTTTGTTTTTCTCACACAGATCAAGCTAACTGCTTACGTTTGATGATCATTTACCGATTCGCAAAGACTTTTGCTTTACTGGAGCTATTTATTGATTGATTAAAAAAATGCAAACTTTATGGATCTTTTCGAAAATAAATGGATTGATTCCTGGTTCATTAGTTTCTTATGGGAAGTTTTTAAATGGGTTTTCATTGAATTGCTTGTCACTTGCTTATTGGGTTTTGTGTTTCACCTCAATTATGATCATCCTTGCCTTGACTTTTGAGGTGCACGTTTAGTAATGGATCTTTTTGCATGGAATTAATGCAAGTAACTACATATTATCTTTGTGTTCTCCTCTTGACATTCATTCTGATTTATTTGGATCGTATTGGATTTTGTGCACTTGTAAGAGTTTTGTCTTTGTGAGCCAGGTCCTGCATATGGATAGGAATGACTACTATGGAGGAGAATCTGCTTCCCTTAACCTCATTCAGGTCCTATTTACCATTCAAGATCTGTCTTTGTTTATCATTCACCGTTTTTCTACTACTGTTGTGAGTAGTTGATTTTGAATTTAATTTAATTTATTTACAGCTCTGGAAGAGGTTCAGGGGAAACGATAAGCCTCCAGCACATCTGGGCTCAAGTAGGGATTATAATGTTGACATGATTCCTAAGGTGTATTTCCCACCTTGCTTCTTCTTCGTGTTATTTGACCAGTTATTCAATTTTTTGAGTTGGTCATTTTTTAAATCTCTATTGATTCGTCGACGTTTCTCTTTATGGCTAGTTTATGATGGCAAATGGCAATCTTGTACGTGTCCTCATTCACACAAATGTTACCAAATATCTGTACTTCAAAGCAGTGGATGGCAGCTTTGTCCTCAACAAGGGAAAGGTATGCTCAGTAGAGGTTGATTATTCACTTTACTTTCTGTTATGATATATTTTTTACTCAAAGCCATCGGTATAAACTATTGCAATAGGTTCACAAGGTGCCTGCAACTGACATGGAGGCACTCAAATCTCCTCTGATGGGTATTTTTGAAAAGCGCCGTGCTCGGAAGCTTTTCATATATGTCCATAACTATGAAGAAAGTGATCCTAAAACACACGAGGGAATGGACTTGACGAGAGTGACTACCAGAGAACTGATTGCGTATGCCCCCTCTCCAGGCTTATATGTCACACGTGTCTCTTTATGCGTACTTTTCTAGTACCACACTGTAGCTTTCATGGATCCTCATATTTTGTTCAACACCGTTGTTTTATTTTGGTTTGAGAAATTTCGTAAGAGGTTATTTGAATTAGTGCAAAGTCTATTTGTATTCAACAATAAACTTGGTGAGCACTTTTGTTTCTTATTACACAGTTGACTTTTTGTCAGAAAATTTGGTCTTGATGACAATACCATAGACTTCATCGGTCATGCAGTGGCGCTACATAGAGATGATCGCTACCTCAATGAACCTGCACTGGATACTGTTATGAGGATGAAGGTGATCATTTTTCAGAATCTATAGCTTAGTTCCATTACAAATATTTTGAATCTGTTACATTTGAAATTCTTTATTTTACGCATTTTTTTGAAAATTCCCCTCCTGATTATGTGATAGCTATATGCGGAGTCTTTTGCTCGTTTTCAAGGAGGATCGCCATATATTTACCCTCTGTATGGTTTGGGAGAGCTCCCACAGGTCTCTTTCTCCCCCTGCCTACCCCTCCTCAATTCTTTCACCATCCGTCTCAACATACTAGATTTGTTATAAACTGAAATGACAATGTTATTTGGATATGTTATTCTGTTCAGGCATTTGCACGGCTTAGTGCTGTTTATGGAGGCACATACATGTTAAATAAACCTGAGTGCAAGGTACTTATTTATGTTTCTGAGTTTGATATGCTATTTTGTGTCCTTGCATCACCTTGTATACTCTTGAGAAAATTCCGTGTGCATATAATCGTTGTGGTTGAGTGGAAATATAATATGAAAGTGGCATATCTAATTCCAGGTAGAATTTGATGAGGAAGGCAAAGTTGCTGGTGTCACATCAGAAGGGGAAACTGCCAAGTGCAAGAAAGTTGTTTGTGATCCTTCCTACTTACTCAACAAGGTACAGAGGACAAAATAAGTAGTCAATGAAGCCTGACTCTCTCTCTCTCTCTCTCCCTATATGTGTGTGTGTGTGTGCGCGCGCGCGTTGAAGATAAAAACTGAATGTTTCATTATTTACAGAAAGTTGAATGCATTTGAACAGGTTAGGAAGGTTGGGAAGGTTGCAAGGGCAATTGCCATTATGAGCCACCCAATACCAAGCACCGATGAATCTCATTCAGTGCAGGTTATCCTGCCACAGAAGCAGTTGGGTCGCAGATCAGACATGTGAGTTCTAGATATGTTCTTATTTCCAATCCCATATTATTTCTTAAAAAGTCGAAGGATTATAATTGTTAACATATCAACATTACCTGTTTTTACTGTTACCAAATATCAGCCAGCATGAGTTGTGTTTGTTTTGTAATGTAAACACAGCACGGCAGTTGGCCATTAATTAAAGGTGGTTCATTTAGGGAGATAGAATTGTTTTCATAGGAAATTATAGTTAAGTCTCTTGTCTGCTGCATTGTTAGTGTTCTTATTTTTTGTAATTGATTGTTTCGGGTTTATGTATTTTTTTCTTCAGCAAATTGGTTATGATTTTTTTCATGGTAAAATTCTAAAATGGATATGTTCTTTTATGATTTTTCGGCTATCTTGGAAAGTTTAGTTTCTCTCTAATGGGCAAGGAGATCCATGGGGTGTAGTTGATTCCCTTTGTCAAAGAACCAATTCAACCCAAAAGTTTAAGTTGTTAGGTGAAGCTTAAAAAATGATTTTATATTACTTTTTTAACACACCCTCTTAAGAGAAAGCTCTTAGGGCTTGAAACTTGCACAAACTCACCATTACCTTATGCTTAGTTTTATTAATTTAATTAGTTAGAATGAGGTGGTGAGAATTGAAATCGTGACAGTTTGGTCATCAAGATACTGACACCATATCAAAGAACCAATTCAATTCAAAAACTTACGTTGTTAGGTGAAGCCTCAAGAATGGTTTTATATTATCCTCTAACACCCTTATCCCAAATTGAATAGTCTATCCAAGGGGGGAGATTTCATTACTGTGACTTTGCTGAAGAAACAATAAGTGCTAAATTTTTGTGATGCTTCTGTGTTGAGCAGGTACCTTTTCTGTTGTTCTTATACTCACAATGTCGCTCCAAAGGGCAAATTCATTGCATTTGTATCAACGGAGGCAGAGACTGATCATCCTGAGGTTGAATTGAAGCCTGGAATTGACCTCCTAGGTCCTGTTGATGAGATATTCTTTGATATTTATGACAGATACGAACCAGTTAATGAACCTTCATTGGACAACTGCTTTATTTCAACAGTGAGTGTATTTTTTGTTTTCTTAATGCTGATGATGCTAGTTATGATTTCTATTGCTTCACCATACCTTCATGGATACTCCCTAATTGAGTTCCTTAATCTTCGACAGAGTTATGATGCCACAACACACTTTGAGTCAACTGTCACTGATGTTTTGAACATGTATACCATGATAACTGGAAAGGTAAGATTGCACTTTCCTGTGCTGGAGAATTTGTTGTAAAAAAACTCTTCTGAAGAAGCTCTACCGTCTATTTGGTCTTGTGATACCATTAACAGTGATTCCGTTATGTAGACAACCATGATGTTTATCAGCTGAACCTCACAATACTATACCACAAGTGAATTTTCAGAAAACAATGGCTGTTGAATACTATCTTTTGTTGGTATTTATGTCTTTGCTAATGTGCATACCATTGAGCTGTGGGAATTATCTGTCTGGGTTGTGTTGAGGGAAAATATCTAATTAAAGTTTGTCCTTGAGCGTAGGATGAGGGACTAAACTAGCATTTTGAGTTTCTCAGGCCATGGCTCCAAATCCGGATAAGAGCAAAAATTCTATTCACTTTAAAATTGAACTGCTAACAATATTTGAATCATACCTAACCAAGCATCAAAGGCGATCATTTTGCTTAGCTGCATTTTAATATTAATTGTATTAAGTAGCGTCTTTCTTGTTTCTTGTTGTTTGTCTCTTTGTCTGCTCTAGAATCCACTTTGTGATTAGTTCTTGTCTTTCATGTCACAGGTTCTTGACCTAAGTGTGGATTTAAGTGCTGCCAGTGCTGCGGAGGAATGAAGAAGCTGCATTTTCATGCACTGATAACGTGCATTGTTCCAAGTTTCTTTGAACACCTTAGATTTGGCACATGAAATCAGACTCGTCTAATTTGTCTTGTCATGGGTTTATCATTCCTTGTTATAAACTATATACCATGTGACCTGTGATAGGATGTTTATGCTTTAAATGTTGTTATAATTCGAAATGTAAGATTTGCAGCTTTCATCTGTGTTGTGTTCTGGATGGTTGGGTTATAGGGTTGAGTCCCTGGTTATAATTTAAAGACAGTGCCACCCAGTTAAACCATTTGCTTTGTCATATTATACACATGAATGAAATGATGCACAACGAGCGTGCTGCTTTAGAGAGACAACTTGAAGCATGGATGGTGGCTGTTTTTATGTAGGGGGCACACTTGATTTGATTAAACAAGGACAAGGCAGCTGCATGGCTTAGGAACCTGCAAGTCTTTGTCTCAAGTTTATTAAGCGCAAGGAGTATCCTCTGAGGGCCACCTCTGAGCTTTGTGGGAGTTTATTAATTACAAGGAATTTGGTAATTATCAAATTGTCAAAGTTTAAGAAAGAAACTTTGAAAAAAGTTCCTTCCAAGGCCACCCTATGTTTAGCCTTAATAGCTGATGTCCGCTATATATTGTCATGACTTTGATCAACCGATTAATATTTGCTTCAGAGTTCAGCCACTGCTCTTAGCTGGTCGTCATTATTAATACTGCGAAAAACACCCACGGTAACCGAGGCAGCCCACGTCTGGGCTGTAAGTACATACCAAACCTCCCTATTTTTCTTAAAAAAAAAAAAAAAAACTTGCAGTATAAAAATTTACCTTCTTGTGTTTTGGCTTACTTTCTTCGATTGTCCGCTTGATCATGGAGGAGACTCTTTTTTCCAATCAATCAAATTTGTGTCATTATAAATCCTGTTGTGGAAAGACCAATGGTGTGGCCTGCCGAGAGGACAACAAGGTCCATCAGGTTTAGCTCGTGAGATTGAAAGAAAGCTATGTATCAATAACTCCTGCTTACAAGGAAAGAAAGAATAGGTGTATTTATGCTTTAAACATCAACTCCTGCTTACAAGGTTCATAGAGTCACGAGCTGCGAAAGCTACAATTTCTACGCATGACACCACATGCATTGCCATTGCAAGCTTGGTTGACAGCTGATTTAATTTGGTCAGCCACTTCAAAGCTCCTGAGTGAATTCAAGCTGGGTAGGGCAGTCTTCTTACTAGTGAAGGTGGCTGTGTCATCTAAGAGATTATTTGAGCCATCACAACCCTGCAGCCAATGCAGCAGTTAACATTTAAATCTACAGGTATACTGCAAAATACAATAAGAAAGGCTGAAGAGCATTCGTAGGTATTAAGCTTGAAAACTTGCAGTGAAATTGCAGCACAAGTGCACAACTAGCAGCAAGGTGCAGGTGCTTTTGTAAGCAACCACAAGAGGTTGCATTACACTCTAATATTTTAATGAGTTTGTCCACACAGAGAGAATCTGCAGTGAATAGCAACTGAACTTGTATTATTGAATAATGTTGGGATCATGCTAATATTCCTGCAGAGAGTGAGTGCGGATTATTGAATCTTGAACTGGTTGAAATAAAATACGAATCTTAGGTTTTTTCCAGAATGCTTCCGATCAATACTTGTTCCTGATTGATTGCATGCATAAACATTTCAGAATTTACAGACTGATCACAGATGGATGGCCACAACGATATTGGGCGGTTAATCTCTTGCAAGGGGCTACCAGTCTTTGAAAATCCACAGAAGTCCATAGTTCCCCCTTGCAGACCATGACCTTAATTTGGTTTTAGACCCATGTTGCTTGTCTTGTCTTGCTTTTTTCCCAAGTAACAAAAAAATATACTACCATTAACGTGGTGTTCGCTAAAAATGTTGAACTTGGCCATTATATGGACGCTGAAATCTATTATTGTATGGATCAAAAAAACAACTTTGCAAAATAAGCTGGTGGTATGGATCGTGGAAAATATCTCAAGAATATTATTGTAACAATTAAATTTTGATTTCGATATAAATATAAAATCTCTCTTAAAAATCCGTGCGTGAAACATACAATATTGTTGTTAATGCAAACTCATTTTCATTAAGAAAATATATAGTCTTTTCACAGCCTCACCCAAAGCTCGATCTGCAAGATATAAAGGAAAAACTGGTGAAGAGTATTGGTCCAGTGATGGGCACGCAGTGCTGATCTCATGGAAAACAACCGGCACCTGTGAGATTATTAAATTTAGTCTTATAAGAGAATAGATTCCAGCCCCACAATCTAGAAAGAATGTGCATAAGATTATTTTCTTTTTCTTTTTTAATTTTTATTTTGAATGTGAATGGAGCTAACATTCATCGTAGGATACTATACACCATCTTCTTAAAACTAACTTGTGTTAGTGACATCCATATATAGAAGGGAAAGAGATTTTATGATGTCCATTGATTATTGCTACTGCATAATAAGTCTGCCAAAGCCTTGATATTTTCAAAGTATACTGGTAATAAAAATAATTATGTTTAAATTAAAATAAATAAAAGTATTTATTTATTAAAATATTTTAAAGCAATGAAACTTTTATTATTGTTAATGATAAATTCTTTGTCTTTAAAGTTTTATTGCTCATCACTTGTGCAACTAGAATGTTAGTCATATGTCCCCTAAAATTCTAAACACCACCACTTTAGTTTCAATGCACTTCTAAATAAAGTTTTTGAACTAAAAATTATATAACTCAAATATCTTTCAACAAAAAAAACTAACCTCTAGGCTTTGAAGAAAAACCAAAGCATTTAAATAAATCTCCAACAATCCTCTATGTCAATGAAAATTGTCTCACCAATTTTAAAATGACACATAAATTTATTGAAAAATACTGAATTGATAGATCATTACATCAAGATAGGTAACTTTTAGCCATAAACATTCTTTAATGAAATACTATCAGATTTACTAGGCTAAAAAGGTAATGTCATGTCTTGAACTAATCAACCTATTATGTAAATCAAGATAATAGTACTCACATATTTCTCTACCTAGATATTTTATTTGGTTTTCACTGTTGTGTTTATTTTGACTATGAACAACTCTTGGATTCATGAGTGTTTTAGAAAATTCAACCTTTATCAAAATTCTTAAAGAAATGACCACATTTCTCACTCATATATATATATATATATATATATATATGATATTTTATTAAGAGTATTATGTTATGCTCCACTTAGTGTACTAATATATAAAAATCATTAAGAGCATAATTCATCATTTATCATGCTGCAACTATCACTTATGTCATTATAGGAATAAAAGAAAAATAATAATTTTCTAGTGCTACCGAGAATGTCATATGATTTAGTTTTTTTATTTGAACATAAATCTTAAGATCTTTAATAAATTAGGTATCATTACTATGATTATATTCTTTCATCTTTAAATGATTTAAGCTCATTCATCTCGATAAATTATATACAAGCTTTTCGACAAACCTTTGGTTAACATATGCATAATATTTTTCTTATAATTTAATTATATAGTCAATGAAAATAATGTCTTTGTTGAACACATGACATTTATAAAAAATCTACTGTCAATTTAAATTTACATTGTATTTTTCAGGTTATGTTAAAAATATATTTTTTACAATTTTAAATAGAACCTTAAAAAAAAAACAATAATTCTCGAGTTTACATTATATTTTTCGGATTGTGTTAAAAATATATTTTTAACAACATGAAATATATATAACCCTAAAGAAAAAAACAATAATTTTTCGGTGGTGCAAAACAAGAGTAGTACAAAGATCAATATGGGAATATATACTAAGTTAGGAGACAATGATGAAATATTTATTTTTTTTGAAAAAATAAAAGGTTCTATAACACATTTTAATCCGTTTAAAAATTTAAAATCAAATAAAAAGAAACATTTCATCTGCTTAAAAGATAAATTCTCTCTCTTTAAATGGGATCGATGCTTGACTTGTT
>Ga0307517_10015556_pt1 | contig 10096 bp, 14 predicted proteins | sample 23_EM_MG_FD_194515 | JGI IMG/M metagenome (GOLD analysis project Ga0307517, IMG submission 194515) | Populus trichocarpa ectomycorrhiza microbial communities from riparian zone in the Pacific Northwest, United States - 23_EM | ecosystem: Host-associated > Plants > Roots > Unclassified | place...
GAAACAAAAGTATATAATCATATCCAGTTCCTGGAACCTCAGTCTCTCCTTCTTTAAACATACGGACCTCGTACACGAGAGTGATTGATATCGTGACCGTCGAAATTTGAACTTCAAGCGATGTGATGGAATTCATATATGGGGTAGGAAGCTAACCCAGTTAAGCTGAACATAAGCACCGGGTGGGAGGGCGCGGAGGGCCACAAAAGGGAGGACGAGGAGAACTATCCGTGCGACCATATAAAGGAATAACATTATGGAAGCAATAAATATCAGAAAACCCCCGCAAATCTTCATCCAAATGGCTTTACTCTCGTCGAAGAATGTTGTGTAGAGGAACCCGAAGGTGGCCAAATAAATGGGCACACCTGCAACGAGGATCGCCGATATTCTCCACACCCGTTGTTCTTGCAATGCGGCGAAGTGGAAAGACCACGGGATGCAGTGAATGGCCCCGAAAACTATTGCTACGCCCATCACAAGTGGTAATATTATGAGGGGGTGGTCGTGGTCGGGTGAATAAAATGTGGGTACTCGAAGGATTTTGTCTTCCAGAGTGTCGGAGTCCATCATGTCCCAAAAAGGGCGGATAAATCGTTTCAGGGGAAAGCCAATGAATACGTATCCGAGCCCAAATAATGTCCCGTATTTCTCGCAAGCACCTCGTCTGAAAACCCGAAATCGTTGCATTTGGGTGGGGGCTGGATGAATTGAGGTTGTTGGGAGTGGGCTGGGGTTGTCGGCCACATTCTCGTTTGTCTCAGGGATTTCTTCAGCAGAGATTGTTGGGGAGGGAACAACTTGTGGGCCAGTTTCTTCTTTCTCAGTATCCCCTTCGATTTCCCCGGGACCACCATCGAGAAGGTGGACCGGGATGGAACAACGGACGTCGAGGGGCTTGTCCCACCAGAAATAATAGATAACCCCAGTGAGACTGGCAAACGCGACGGTAACCACCTCCAACTCAGTCACGGTTAGGCCGTATGCACCCCGAGCGATGCATTGCCCGACAAACCACGTCATCTGAAAGAGGACGATCGCCTTCGATAGATAATCCCCTTTGCTTCGATCTGCGATCTCCTCCTTTGTAACCGTTGGCCATTTAATCTTCCCCATTTTCGATAACTTCTCCGAATCCTCAGCCTCCAGTACGCGCACCTTCTTTCCTCCCTCGTGAAGCATGAATCCACCCATGATGAGGAAGAACGAGTGAGCTCGCGTCCAGCCCGGATGATTCTCTTCATGTTCCTTCGTCAAATAACGCGCGTCAAAGTGTTGTCGCCCTGCCCACAGGATGACCAATTCCGGAGTAAGGAGGAAGTATCCCATGGTTGCCAGCCGCCTTCGAAGAACTGCCCCCTGAGAATCGCCGGGTGCCGGGATGTTGGGATGGACGGTGATCCATGTACATGCGAATATCGTTGAAAGGCAACTCCAAAGTATGTTGTAAATCGATCGAGTATCGAACTTGCTTTCATCGCGAGTGAAAATGGATGGAACGTGGTTTCTGGGGAGGATTTCTGGTGGTCGCGAGTCTGTTGGAAGAGCAAGGGTGTTCCAAGGTCCTGAAAAGAGACAAATATACAGTAGGATGAGAAAGATCATGGCTTGAATGAAAACGGTGACAAGAAGCAGTCTTGAGTTCGCAAATTTATCTGCAGTACAATTGCAGTGCAACTCGGCTCCCTAGCCTTGAACCTCGAGGCTGCCGCATGCCAGTGCGACTCTGGCTTACGAATTTCATCATCGAGCCGCATCTGTTTTATGAGGAACCAAAATTCTCAAGCGTCATGAGGAACATAGGCTCGACACCAGCCAATATGGATGGAAACTTTCTCGCCTATTAAATCGTTACTTGTGATTGTAATCAAAGCGTCTGATTACATCACTACTGCCTATATCTACCGAACGTACCTTGAGGACCCTTAGAGATTAGCGGAGCTCTATCACACCCTTATCTTATCAAAAGATAAGATAAATTCTCGAACTCATAAGACTTAGCAGTCTTTCAATATCCATCCTTGTTCCTGAAACCTCAGCCTCTCGCCTACTTTACTGTAAATATGCGGACTTCGTATACGAGGGAAGTGATTTATATCCTAGCCGTCGAAAATTGTACTTGAAGCGATGTGATGGAGTTCATATATGGGGTAGGAAGCTGACCCAGTTAAGCTGAACATATGCACCGGGTGGGAGGGCGCGGAGGGCCACGAAAGGGAGGACGAGGAGAACTATCCGTGCTACGATATAAAGGAATCCCATTACGGCACAAATCCCTGCTGTAAAAATCCCGCAAAACTCCATCCAAGTGGATTCATCCCCCATCTCGAACAGGAGGTACACGAAGGGGATATAAGAAATGGGGAGGCCTGAAACGAGGATGGCCGATGTTCTCCACACCCATTGTTCTTGCAATGTGGCGAAGTGGAAAGACCACGGGATGCAATGAATAGCCCCGAAAACTATCGCTACGCACAGCACAAGTGCTGATGCTATGAGGTCTTGGTAGTCGTCGATGTTGGGTGAATAAAATGTTGGTACTCGAAGGCTTTTGTCTCCCAGAGAGTCGGAGCCCACCATGTCTTCGAAAGCGCCGAGAAATCGTTTCAAGGGAAAGCCAATGAATACATATCCGAGCCCCAACAATGTCCCGTATTCCTCGCAGGCACCTCGTCTGAAAGCCCGAAATCGCTGCATTCGCGTGGGGGCTGGATCAGGGCTGGATATATTGATTTGAATTGAGATTGTTGGGAGTGAGTTGGGGTTGACGACCACGTTCTCGTCTCTCTCAGGGATGCCTTCGGCAGAGATTTCTGGGGAGGGAATAATATGTGGGTCAGTTTTTTCTTTCCCAATATCCCCTTCGATTTTTCCGAGACGACTATCGAGAAGGTGGACCGGGATGGAACAACGGATGTCGAGGGGCTTGTCCCACCAAAGATAATAGATTACTCCAGTGAGACTGGCAAACGCGACGGTAACGACCTCCAACTCGGTCACGGTTAGGTGGTATACACCCCGAGCGATGCATTGGCTGATAAACCACGTCGTTTGAAAGAGGACGATCGTCTTGGATAGATAATCCCCTTTGCTTCGATCGGCGATCTCCTCCTTGGTAATCGTTGGCCATTTAATTTTCCCTGCTTCCGAAAACTTCTCCAAATCCTTAGCCACCAGTACCTGCACCGGCTTTCCTCCTTCATGAAGCATGAACCCACCCATGATGAGGAAGAACGAGTGAGCTCGGGTCCAGCCCGGATGATTTTTTTCATGTGTTTTCGTCAAATCACGCGCCGCAAAGTGTTGTCGCGCTGCCCAAAAGATGACGAATTCTGGAGCAAGGAGGAAGTATCCCATGATCGCCAGCCGCCTTCTAAGGACTTCCCACTGAGAATCGCCAGGTGCCGGGATGTTGGGATGGACGGTGATCCATGTACATGCGAATATCGTTGAAAGGCAGCTCCAAAGTATGTTGTATATGGATCGAGTATCGAACTTGCCTTCATCACGAATGAAAATGGATGGAACGTGGTTTCTGGGGAGGATTTCTGGTGGTCGCGAGTCTGTTGGAAGAGCAAGGGTGTTCCAAGGTCCTGAAAAGAAACAAATATACAGTAGGATGAGACAGATCATGGCTTGAATGAAAACGGAGACAAGAAGCAGCGATGAGTTCAAGATGAGTTCGGAAATTTATCTGCAGTCCAACTCCGAGTCGCTCCCTAACCTTGAGCCTCGAGGCTGCCGCATGCGACTCTCTTTTTCACGAGGAACCACTATTCTCAAGCGTCACGAGGAACGTAGGCTCGATATGGATGGAAACAGATTTAGTATCGGAATACTACCTATCATAATTACCTGGGTTTGACTCGCCTAATTCGGAATCACGCAAAAAAACAAATGTCATCTGTGATTTTATTATATATCAATGCCATAGAGACTGGAGGCGAGTCTACGAGGAACGTAGCCAACTAACCACATTTTACTAGTCTAGAATGGAGGGGCGCGAGCGGAGAGAGAGTCATTAGGAAAGGCAACGTGACATATCACACACTGCCTCTCTCATCCTCCCTTGATCTTGATGCCGCTTGGCGGCCTCGAGTCAAGTACAAAGCGTGCTGTACATGTGAACCAGCCGTTTTTTTCATTCAGCATTCATAAAGTTAAGTATTCATACTTTCCCACTGACTCATCCCTATTGACATCCAGTGAGCGGGTCGTTCATTCACCCAACCTGCTTCCAGAGAGCGGCCGATGGGCCCTTTCACCCGCACCCAACAGAGCGGCCGGCAGGCCCTCTCGTTCATTCGAAATCGTGTTCCGGCGATCATCTCCACCAGCACCCCAATGTCATGTCCTAGTAATCACCAGCTCCCACACATCTCCCTGTCGCGCCCCAACGGCTGACTGCCTACACCTGCATCCCAGCGTCGATCACCAACACACACCCTTTTGCTTCCCAGTGACCACCTGCACCGAAAGAGCAGCCGACGCGCCCTCGTCTACACCCGCATTGACACTGTCCCAATGACCATCTGCACCGCCCCCCTCCCCTCGCACATCCCACTTCGTACCCCAACAATTATTTTTCAACAGGCCACCATATCGCATCTCGCCGACCGTTGGCGCCCTCTTCTATCCCACATCCTTCACCGCAACAACCATCTCCAGAAAGCGCCAGATGTTCGCCACCTCCGTCCGTCCCACATCGCGATCAAGCAACCGTCTATATGTGTACCCTACACTGTATCGATGATCATCGGCACCCTCATCCATCCCAGATTGTGTCTCGGTGACTCTCTGTAGAGAGCACTGCCCACCTCCATGCGCACCTCGGACGTGCGCCTCGGCACATCAGACCTCACATCCGCCGCAGCCCACTGTAAACTGCATTCCCCATCCCCCTCTGACCGTAGCAGCCAAGTCACCATGACCAACCCATATAGTGCCCACTCACTATCCGTACCCCACGTTCCCATTCCCCGCTTCCTTGCCGTGGTCCAGCAATAACATCACCTATCCCATAACTTCATTCCACTAACTATAGCCGCCACGTCACCTCGTCCATCTCGTGTAGTACCCCACTGACTGCCGCTCGCCCACACATCGTGGTCCGACAGCCCCACCCCACGTCACTCCCTGCGGCTGTCGGCACCCTTGTCCATACCACCTCCTATCCTGGTAACCACGACAGACAGCCAGCTCGTCTATCCGCCTCCAGTGACTACCCACATCCACATGCGAGGATCGATTGGTAGTTTATGGTCCAGCGTATACGAGCATTGACACATTGCCCAAATCGGGTCGACAACACATTGGGCAAAAGAGCGGCGCATAGGCTCAATTGACGACATATTCATGTGTTCCGAGTTTGTGTCCCCATTCAGTGTGTTGACGATTATGCAGGGGCGTGTCGTCTGAACGTGGCAGGCCAGAGCAGCCGTACACAGTCGCTTCGCCTTCTCAGTGTCGCCACTGATGTCAAGAGGGCGAGCTAGAGGGTAGATACTTACTCGGATTTTAACACGTTGCATTATTCCGCAAGTTACATAACATTTTTGATTTTTCCATCTTTTTCGTGATCAGGTTATTGGATCTCTTCATTGAATATGAGACGTTCAATTATACAGGACACTGTTGACTTTGACTATAGATAAGTATGAGGAGAGACTCGAGAGCAACACAGGGACACAGACGTCCTCGAACCAGCCGAGTGGCTGAAGACGCGCACCCCTCCCGCATGCCGTCCCCCTGAGATTTCTTGCTCTCCCTCCCCGGTACCGAGTTGCGGTGGGGTTCGTCGGTGTGGTTATTTCGTTCTCTGTGACGGCGTGCGTGCGGTCGGCAAGGGACCTTGTTGCTTTGTGGGAACCCAGACTCTCAGGTGCGTGTTGCGATAACCATTAAGACTCGAGTCTTGGACCGATGCCGCTCACATATAACTTTTATGAACGCGAAAGCAGAGCATTGGGTGTGGTTTCCCGCAAGAAATGTACGACAGATATTGAATCTGAGAGACTGAGTGGCACCATGTCATTCGGGGGTAGCGAACAAGTTCTTTGGAACTGTCAAGAATGATTCGGTAAGTAAGAAGGCAAGGGAACGAAAGAGAGAAGAAGATATCTACTCTTCTACCGAACACAAAGACAGGCCACAATGAGAATAATTTCGCTCAAGCTTTCTTCTTGTCTAACAAACAAACCTTTTTTATATTTTAAATTCATTGTTTATTCTCCTGCGTGGCGAACCATAAGATAGAGAATACATGTCGTGTGAGTACCTGTCTATATAAAGAACAAACCGATTAATAAAACTTTCACGGCCAAAGAAAATATAAGTAAAACCGACCTTTCCCTTCGTCTGTTCCTCCTCACTAATCCCAACTAGCGTATGGAACCTCCTCATCCTCTACAACTCCTCTAGCAATGAGAACAAGGAATCGAACTGAAACTCTGCGATATCCTTTGTAATCTGCTCGTACACATCATCAGCCTGCATCCCGTAGCGACAAAGTCGGCAGAGGAAATACATACCCTCTTCTTCCAGGTACGCTAGTCGTGGGGTGCTTTGACTCGAATTCTTGCGTTAGGCAGCGCACGGGATGCGACCTTCATCTTGAGAAGTATTTCGAGGTTTTCGCACTTGTTGCGCTTCGCTTCGCCCTCGTCGGTGTGTGCACCGATATGGGGGGTTTCTAGTGAATAGTGGATCGGTAGCGGCAACAGGTTTCGTAAAACGGATGATCTCGCATCAGACAGAGTTGCACGGATTGGTGAATGCCGATATCCTCGGAAGTCTTGTTCTGAATTCCGCCGGCCAATGTATCCGCCTGGGCGTCCCTATAACCATGAGGTGCCCTCAGAATGACACGTCCAAAAAAACTCGAAGAATTTGAAAACATACCAGCCACACGTCCCCTACGTCCGGAATAAACTGCTGGAAATTTCGTCGACTTCATTCGACGACGCCCTGTTTAGTAGACATCCATGTACTCGTCCTCGAGTGGTTCGGCTACAAAGTGAACGAATAATTAGGTAAAATGAATGAAATTGGACAATTCAAGCCAGAGTATGACATACCCACCTCTATCGATCAATTCCTAGACCTTCCCTCACACGTCTTCATCTTCTCAAGAGTAGCTTCCGATGTTTCGTTGCGTTGATCCTATTCAACCACTAAAGTCATACATAAGTTCACATTTCAGAAAAAAGGTTAAGAAAGAACGAACTTTGTGTACTGCCAACTCCATCTCCTGCAGCTCCGTGAATTACGAAGAGAAGAGCTGGTAGTTATTATGGTTGACGCCGTCAGAATACAACACGTTGGAGGGCGCAAATGGATTCAAGAAGGCTCACGTTGCAATCTGCTTGGGATTTTGCGCACCTGACGAAAATAAGTTGCTCGGTCGTCGTACTCGTCAATCACAGTCGTCATACGCACTGCCTCCATCGAGCCTACAATACTCTGCGAAGGGGGCAATGTCAGTTTCTGGACCCCGCAGAAAAATGAAGCGACTCAAGGAGAGACGAATCAAGAAAATACTCACTGCTCTACCGCCTAAACAAACGACAATCCTCTAAAACATCTAACACGCGAATCGTTTTGAGGGAAAACAAGTACGGGTGAATCCCTTCGACCTCAGGTTCGCCGATAAGTTGTCGAGAATGATCATTTTCCCCGAGTTCTGGATGAGGCGCTCGTCGGTACCCTGGAGCCGTCGAAAAGGGTAGGGATGGGAGGTGACTTTGTGGAGCTAGGACAGTCGGAGATATATTTTAGGAAAGGAAAGAAGATGGAGGGGGAAAAGACACACATACATGAGTATGTTCATAAGTCGTGTAGCTGCGTGGCCATGTTCGCTAAGTCGTGTCTCGCCCTCTTTCTTGCCAATTCGACCTAGGATTGGATTAGCACGAAAATCGAAAAAAAGTGAAGCATATCCATGCGAGTACTAGCACACCTTTTCGTCCCCCCTTTCGCTTATTACCTCGTCCTCCATCACCTCAGCCTTCCTCGTATTCAATCTCCTTCAAGTTGTCGGCGTTGTTATTGGATTTTCGAATCGCATTTCGGTAAACACTGGCCCGAACACCTCGAGAACAGTCATTGGTCCAAACCGATCCAGGGCATGACTGCTTGGAGACAAGATGGCGACGTTCAGATGCCGGGTGCTGTACCAAACGCTAAGGGAGTTGGTGGGGCAAAGAATGGAAACCATTATTTTCATAACTAACAACGGCCACACGTGACAATTTGCGTCTCGTGTCAAAAATCGCACATGGTACACGTGACACTCCCATTCCACAACACCATCTCTCGAAGACTCGAACGACCTTCAAACTATTTCAAACCAGCACCAGAAATAGTATCTCTTCGTCCATCTGGCCTTCATACCCCATGAACCACAACCTTCTTCCGTACAGTATTTGGACACAATGAGCAGTCAAGGTAGTTCCTGGGGAGTATTTCTGGTGGTCACTGGTCGCAAGTCTGTTGGGAGAGCAAGAGCGTTCCAAGGTCTGGTAAAGAAAGTAACATACAACAGGATGAAGAGGATTATGGTTTGAACAACAACAGCGCCAAAAAGCAGGTATGAGATTGAAAATTTGGAGTCTTTATCAGGCTGCACGCCAATGGCTTGGGAAATACTTTGTAGATAAAAAGGGTCCCTTTTTCATGAAAGTTAGCTCTGACACCAGAACAGCTCTTAGATCAAGAGATGGGCGTTTACATAGGGAAAGCGCTACAATGATCATGATGCGTCGTTCTGCTTTGCCAAATATCGACTTCTTGACTATTTTTAGACGTTTGAAAATGGAAGTTTAGATACGCAAGGAGCAGCGAGATTTCGGTAATGTTCTATAAAAATGAAGATAAGGTGGATGTGTTCCCTCCTGTACATCATGATGCTTAGCATGGAAATGGACTGCAGGCGGTTTGGGGGGAAATCGTGTGGTGGTTGCAAGTCAGCTGGGAGAGTGCGGGTATTCCGAGGTGTGGAAGGAAATGAAGATACAATAGAACGAAAACGGCCACAAAACCAAGGGATGATTCTAGAAACTTCTCTTAAATGCACAGCGATACCTTGGGAATTTCGCCACTGTGCTGGATTCGGGGGTTATGAAACCCCCGATCGAGCAGGGCTGCCAGACCTGGGTTTTTGTTGAAATCTATGTGAGACTATGGATATCGCGTCTCGCACGCACCAGACTGCAACCTGAAATAGAGCAAGAGTGCCCCAAAAATTGAAGGTGGAAGCACCTGGAAGTGGGTACGATGGTGTGTTTTTTTTTTTTTTTTTGATCCATTATGCTCGTTAGGCCTGAGGCCTATGTCGAGCGTCGCTGGTGTGCTGGCTTACATTCTAACCACGTGGGATAGACGATTTTCAGCGCCCGTTGAAATTCACCATGTGGGAATATTCTCCACTCGAGTTTTGAACGCGCATCTCGATATACATGCGTCCGTCCAAGTTTTGCCATTGAATTGATACCAGGGTATGTACCTCCTGCTGGCGGTGGAAATGTGCCCCACAATTTCAAACAGTGTCCCGGTCAGTGTACCGAGAATTACACATGAACAAGAAAATTCGGAAGGATACAGGTTGTCAATCGAACGAATTTACTGTCAAAGGAAATACGAGGGCCATTTGGCATGCATTTGAACGTCCCCACAGCCAGCCTTTGTGAAATTGGACGAGAAATATTTAGGAGATTTTCCGCAAATGGCTACATAGGAACTTCAGAGCGAAAGCGAGGAATTTCGACGACAACACAGGGTGTAGGCACATGTATCATGAGGGGCCCGTGGTATTTACTAGGATAAGGTGGTAAATGGTTAGTAGCTAAAAGTAGATTCGGCCGTTATCACATTTGTAAAGCGGGAGATTAATTGGTATCGGTAACCAAGACTGGTGGAGAGGACTCCCCAATTATCAAGGGACTGGGTTTCGGGTGATCAGCGAAAGAGATGTGTGAAAAAGAAGAAACACGAACTCCAATAAAATTCCACAAGCCGTGATCGGAACCATTCTTCATCCTTCGCCGACAGCTTTCCCTTCCCGCACTGCACGACAGCGAGGTGACTGATCGCAGGTCCA
>Ga0307517_10015557_pt1 | contig 10096 bp, 13 predicted proteins | sample 23_EM_MG_FD_194515 | JGI IMG/M metagenome (GOLD analysis project Ga0307517, IMG submission 194515) | Populus trichocarpa ectomycorrhiza microbial communities from riparian zone in the Pacific Northwest, United States - 23_EM | ecosystem: Host-associated > Plants > Roots > Unclassified | place...
GATTCCCTCTTCTATTACCGACCTGTCGTTGAAATTGCCATGCCACCCTCCTTTTACGACTTCACAATCGATTTCATCCGTCATTGATTTACTTGGGGGATTCCACAAGCTTGTGTCTTTCTCAATTGAAGTGCCAGACGGGCACTACCACAATTTCGAACTGGATGTCTCCAGTAATCAACTGGCTGAATTGCCATCCTTAACGTCACTCATGATAACTGGATGGAATAATATTTTTGGGATATTATCTCGCATCATGACCCCCTCGCTTAAGCACCTATACCTTCGCTCTTCGTTGGAATTCCCACAAGCGGAAGAAACGAGCGCTTGGATTCATCTATTATTGGAGAGATCATCCCCTCCCGTATCGTTGTTGGAGATACGAGATATGAGCCTCGATCCTCAATTTTATGGTCGACTTTTCACCCTCCTTCCGAACATAGAAGAACTCCGCCTCCACGATAGCGATCTTGTTGACACAAATTTGAAGCGAGTGAATGGCCCTCAAGGTCTGTGCCCTCTGCTGAAGCGGATAGATATGAGGTGGTGCGGAAGGTTGTCTGGAAGTGCACTTGTGGAGCTCGTCCAGAGCCGACTCAGGGGAAATATAGATTCCTGTTCAATAGCTTCACCTATATCGGAAATCACATTGATCAATTGTCCATTCGTTAAAGAGGAGCACATTCTTGAGCTCACACAAATGACTGTCTGCCGTCTGATCCATCGCGGTCAGAATGATTTCTGCTGTAAGTGAAGTCTGTGCTGTCATGACACATTCAGGCTGAGAACAATTTAGCAGATACATATGGGTGCTGCACCAATGAGAGGTATCGAAAGCGTTTAAAACAGAGGCTTCCATCCCACCCTCTGATGATGCAGGCCTACTCAAATCGTTCGTTAATTCTGTGAAGAATATTCAAAATGTATGGTCGGATTCTATGACATGATATAATATGTAGTCAAAAAAGTTGTTGGTCACAAACTATGGCAAATGGTGGTAGAAGCAAGGTAGAAGGACACCATCCGCCTCAAACAAGGACTCTTCTGTCTACCACAACAACAGGTCGGCGTGACATGGAAAAAAAGCCAATCACGAATTGTAGGTTGATGGAGTTAAGAGGAAAGTTTTAGACAGGACCAGTTTATTTATATGGCTACACTGGACACGTGGTCCCAAATTCGGACAACGTGAACACTCAGTGCTGGATACTGAACCTTCAAAAAGGCACCAGTCTCCTCTTGATAATGCCGTTTAAACAATTAACCAACGAGTTCCGAAAGGCCGTACAAGAACAAGAAACCGGGATTCCAAACACGAAGCGACGGAAACTCGCAAGGCAGCCCAGGACCGACGAACACAAGGTCTCCGTTGACAAAACATATGTGGGGGAAGCATATAATATCGCAAGTATATTCCTTCTTATTCTAGTCATGGTTCTAATGCCAACTACATTCACTAGTTGAATCACATTCATACTTTGACAAGGATGCTTGCGGGTGTTCGCACTGCCTACCTGAATATAGACTCCCGTGGCTCTCCTCTTGCGCGCAGAGGGTCTAGAAATCTTGACTTGAGCGAAGGAGCTTCGTCGTGGTCAAATATCAGACATCTTTCAAACGAGGAACGCGACCAGATAGACCTACAAGCGAAAGTGATACTTACACGGTGTTCGGATCGCGTAAAAGAAATGGAAGCTCTAGAAAAAAGTGGGTGCATTTTCTGAGCACACTTCATGCATGTCAAGATATTGACGCTTTCATGTAATATAGGGCGCGTGGAATTGGTAGCAAGCAAGACGAATCGTTTGACGCGATTCCTCCCTGCACGACTGCGGCAGGACGAATCTACTCTGTCGTCTGATTTTATTGCTGCACATCATTCAAGCATCACTTGGTATCTGGGTAGACGGCTGACGGAGGCAAGCCAAATGCAAAAGGAGCTGCAGGAAGAACGCGTCAAACGACAGCTGGAGAGAACGAGAACATTAGGATCGGGTGCCGCTCAGGAAGCCCTGACAATGACGCGGCAATACTCAGGCAGTAACAACCGACTCAGTGAACCTCCAAACATCAAGACGCCAGGGGGTTGGCTAGAGAACACCATAGCAGCTACCATTGGGGCAACATCCATTCAAGAACCCCAACGGAAGATTCCCACCTATCCGTCTTCCGCTTCCGCAAATATCTCAGAGGATGACGACGACGACGAGATTGAATTAACAGCATCACAAATTTTACAATTCGAGCAAGAAAATGCCAATATTCTGAAATCCGTCCAGGATACTCTCGAATCTGTTCAACAGGCAGAATCAAGACTCGTAGACATCAGTGCCTTGCAAATGGAACTGATTACACATCTGACGAGGCAAACAGAACTTACAGACCAGCTCTACGAAGACGCCCTTGCCACCACATCGACTGTGGAAAAAGGAAACGAACAACTTAAGGAGGCAAAGCGACGAGCCAAGGACGGACGACTCTTTCTCTTGGTGTTCCTGATCGGAGCAAGCATGAGTTTACTTTTCCTGCATTATTATTAAATCCTTGCAATCCAAGTCCTCTAATCTAATGTACACCAATTATAACGCGCAGATTTGTTTACTTATAGATAGATCAACAAGTTATATCTCCTATATCACTCATTAAATCAAAGTAGACAGTTCAGTGAATGGTGCCCATTACCTGAGCTGGAGATAGCAAGGGTGCCTCCTCATCATAATCCTCTATGGCCTCAGCAGCCAATTCATCGACTTCTGCAGGAAAGCCCTCTAAATGTCGAATGTGGCCCTGGACCAGATTGTAAACCGTCCTAAAACCCGGTTGATAGACTTCTAAGGCCAATGGCATAATGCTTACCAGCTCGCAATAAATGCAATAATGATACCTCCACCAACAAACAACCCGTTTAGCACTTTAGTACCTGGGTTTGGTTAGTGTAGCCAGTGGACCTCGAATCCGACAACTTACGAGTGTCCATATGACCACGTTGATCACCATCCGACAAGGCAGCTATCTTGGATCCAACAAATGTGTGTAGGAGAATTTTTGGGAAGATGAAGAGGGTTGCAACGATAAATTGCCATAACTTGACGGCTTCAATTGACTATTACAACCCATTAAAATGGCGAAATAAGAGAACAAATGCTTGGAACTTGCCGCAAAGAGCGAATTAGAGTAAACCCAGGGAGGGAATGGCGATACTCTGATTAAGATAATGAGAGGAAGTCCTTTTTCAGTCTAAGCGTGAAGGAATGGAGTTCAGTCCTGATGAGTAAGATTATTAGATGAAACAACTCTGACCACGACTGATTCTAGCGCTTTCCATTTCTGATTTTGGCTTGACCACGAATGCAGTTTTTCGCTGAAGAGAAATCGAAGAATCACAAAAGCTAGGGCGGATCCTACAAGTGAGGCGCCTGCACCGATGAAGAAACCCTTCATCCCATACGCAAAACCACACAATGTGACAAGCGTGGTGTGGCCAATTAAAGGCGGAAATGAAACGCAGACTGAGTGACCTACAATGAATATTGAACATGATATAATTCTGCACCTCTCACCCATTACCCCTGCAAGTACAAGCCAACCAAAACGTGTTGAAGCAAGGATGCGTGCTTTGTCATAGGAGTATTGTGCGATTCGGGCAGGTGTCACCACAACAATGAACACACCTACAACTAAAATGAGAGAGTAAATGTATTAAATGTGATAAGTTACATACTCATGCAGATGTAGAACAGGACCACTAGGCATATAAACAGCTAAATGTCGTCCATAAGGCTCAGTACCGAAATAGTGATTTAGCCCGCCAACAGACCTTGCCAAAGATGTGCAGTTTCCGGTAGCGATGAAGGCCAAACTTCGCATATGTTTTGATCATAGAGAGTGGGCTAGAAAGAGTTTGGGCAGCCATCGTAAGTTTCAATGAACTATCCCTGGGTCCAAAGAGTGCCGAAATTGATCATGTGCTCCATGACATGCATGACACCTTGTGACCGTGACTGTCTGGCCCAAGTAACTTAGGCAATGAATTAACCACCAACCACAACATGGAAAAATTTAGTGCGTACAGGGTATGTGCAATTTCCTCATCCCTAATTCATGCCGGCTTACATGTCAATAGGACCCAGGAACCGGAATACAGGTGCATTTTAAATTCCACACGCATAATTCCCCGTTGACATTAATCCAGCCATTCCTGACACCTGTGCCACCTTTGGGCTCGGAACTTCTGGCACGAGTCACTTTACCAGTCCGTTATGCCCTAGGTTTCATCAGGACAGTTCTCATTCTACTTATTACACTTGTATACGTCCTTGTCGTCCGCGGCGTTTGCCTTGTCTTCGTAAAGTCTCTCACATATTCTTGTCACGAACCATCATCATTGACTTTCTTATAGTTTCCAATCCCATCATTATCCCAATTGGTTGAACACATATTTACTTTTATTCTCGGACGATCAGCACTTTTCATTCTTGGTGTCTTTTGGATCCCAACTGAGCAGTTCAACCGAAAACGCGGGTACGTAGTTTACCATCGAATTTTCTTTTGATCTAATCGCGCGGCCTTTACTAGCCGTGGACTGAATGTTGTAGAAAAGTGGAAGCCCAAAGCAGGGGACCTAATTGTGTCAAATTGGGCCTCATGGATTGAAATCCTATGGCTTGCCGTTCGGTGAACATTCAAATTCTTTCCACCTTGCGAAATATTGACATCTTTTCCAAAGTTACAACCCCATTTTTGTTCTTCCTGTACCAGAGTCTCATGTACCCTCTCGCTCATTTATACCGACCACACACACGCCCGGTCGTCGTACAGGGACCGGTTCCGCTCAAATTTCTACCCCATCAAGAACGGCCGTTTCTCGTGTCCCAGTTCATAGATTTCAGCAGTTTTCTCTTCTCTCAATGATCAATCTGACCGGACGAGTGCCTCCCTTCCAGAACACCAAGCCCGGTTCACCTTGTCTATCCCTCGAAGAAATTAGGCGAACGGCATCCAGACCAGTTGTCGTTTTTCCAGAGTGCACCACCAGCAATGGTCGTGGGTTATTGAGATTTGCAGAGGTTTTCCGGCAAAGTGTGCCGATAAAAAATTATCAAGTTTTTATCATGTCTGTTAGGTGCGTACCCGAGTTGAAATAAAAACACCTCACCTCGAGCTTTACTCTTGCAGATACGATCCACCGACCGTGCTTACTCCCACGTTGACACACACGATACCGTCCGATATTTTGAACCCGCTAGCTCACCTCTTTGTGCTTTCGGCATCTATGTCTGCTGCTGAGATTTCCATCCGTCAGCTCGCGCCATCGGAGTCACCAAGTTCCCAGCTGTTCATCTCTAGTGACATTCTCTCTAGCTATTCCGGAGATGATCAGCTCTCAGAAACATGCGCAGTTTTGATCGCCCAAATGGCTAAACTAAAACGGACAGGCATGGGGTGGGAGGATAAGAGCAACTTTTTGGAATTTTACAGAGGGAAAACGAAATAACATGGATGTGTAATGCTTGTTTCTATTCGAGAAATGGTCGCTGTTGACCCTACTTGCAGTGGCGTATTGAATCTTTCCGCGTTCTTTAATAATGATAGACGGTTAATTTAGAAATCTGACCCTTTGCAATAAAATCTCAACAAGTCAGATTAACTGCAAAGACGCAGGCCTTTTTGGTGTACCACCTTCGAATCACTGGTATGGATCCATCACACGCCCGCTCTGATAATGTATCTCGCGTTCGTACCCTGGGTCTCGGTGATCAGAAAAACTCCTGCCACTATATAAGTGATGTTGCGGGTTGTATTCGTGTTCCTTGCTTTCGTAGTAACAGTGATGGTCAACTGCCCGATCAGAGATCTTGTCGATGAGGTTTAAATTTGCGCCGTCGTCGCCGAATCCTCGACAAGGGTATGCTTTTTGGTTCTGGTCATTGAATTCATATGGGGAAGCGAGGAGACGTTTCTCTGAATAGTTTTGTCCATTTAGGTTGGCCCAGTTACCCAAAAAACCATCATACGATCGAGGGGCGCTTGAATACTCTGGAAGATGAGATGGATAATAATCCTCCCAGATCCGGTCATATCTCAGGCGTCTCCGTGGGGATGATTCACGAGATCGGTTTCGCCCTTGACGTAGACTCTCCGCTGAACGGCGCATGGACTATCCATTTCCCCGTTGTATGAGGTCGTATGAAGATGGATTGATAGTAGTCTTCTCACCTGGTGGTCCATAACACGGACTTTCTTCCCGGCTATGCGTCTTCCATCCAGAACTCTGACCGCGAACTTTGCGTCTTCACGACAGAAAAATTCGATGAACCTATAAATTTACCACATTCAGCCTAGGTCCCGAAAGAACTAGATTTGTCGCCACACCCCCTTCCTCTATGAGTCTTGTCGAGATCACAATACGCCACCAACATCCCCGAAGACCTTCCGAAATCTTTCAGCTCCTGAAACATTCTTAGTAAAGTTGAATTTTGAAGCATATATTTCACGGACCTGCCAGCGAAGATCTCGGGGGAGGCCATGCACTATCACAGGGTATCGAGTGTATACCAACCTGGAACTGGAATTACGCCTGGAGCATAGCAGAAGTGACGATAAGCGCATATATTCGTATGAAAGGGAAGAACGAAATGTACGATTTCTCAGAACTCTGGCTACTTGAGACCGAGGGCATGTCCTTCCGTAACGGATGGGCGAACTCGATGACGATGTCTTGAAGGGCTATCATCAGTGCGCTGAAGATAATTTAATTCAAGGAAGAGATAGCTGACGATTTCCAAGCAAAGGCTGCGTTCGGTAAGTTTCGAGGACCGTTGCAGCATCCTGGTGATGGTAAATGCTTGTTATACACATTCACATATGGATACAATGCCAACCCACTTGCTCGGAATCGAATTGTACAAATGCATAGCCTGAAAGCAGCGTTGTGAGTGCGAGCGAAAACTTGACAGGAAAATGTTGATCAACTAACTGGAGAGCAGCTTCACTTCATTTACTCTCCCATAACAAGACAGATACTATTGAGTCCCTCAGCATTGCACACAAGGATCCGAAGGTGGCGGGGAAGACTCACTTTGGATAATTCATCTTCGGTCACATCTTTCCGGAGACCTTTGAATTAAGACTTGAGATTAGACAAAAGAAAAACCCGTTATTGGTATAGCCAACCACGCAGATATAACCGCCTCGAGGATACAGATGGCATGCTAGTTAGGAGGAATTAGAATGCGGCTCTGATTATCGCGCAAGTAATACAAGAAAGGTGGCCCGGTTCATTGAGTCTCCGCTATGCCGAGCTTCTAGAGAAGCTCCCAAAATGTCAATCAACTTCGCGAAGGCGTGATGTGAATGTCAATTCTGGTACAAGTTACAAGTTATAAGTCCCATCCGCAGATTGTCGTAGTACACTACGGGAAATATCTGCTCAGCGTTCGCCCTACAGCTTTGCCTTGACCTTCGCAAATAGGCGTTTGAGAGGACGAACAGGTGTATGTGCAAAAAATGGGACATTACCAAGGCTAACTGGATCAATGCCTGCTGCAAATCAGCTTTCAAATCCTATGGTATATTTCATTCGAAATCAGCTCATTTCTATTAGCGATCAAACACTCACCTCCACATCTTCGACACCAATGCTCAATCTGACGAGTCGAGGATCAGAAGATGGGTCGGATTGGATACGGTGTTCAACCAAGGATTCGACTCCACCCAGACTTGTCGCGGGCTGAGAAGGTACATGAGCCGTCTTCGATGATTCGGACTCATATTAAAATCACTCACAACAAAATATTTCAAAATATGGGGGAACTGCAGAGCATATTCGGGTTTAGAGAACTATGACTCTTATTAATTTGTGTCCTAAACTTTTAGAGCATTGGGGCTCACCAGAATGGCGAAGGTGGCATTCCAGCCGCCTAGCATCTGCTTGCTAGGGTCGAATCCACGGGCATCTATACCCTGTAAAGAGGAATGCCAGACCTTTTCGATCACACCTCGGGGTATGCCACTGTAACTTTCCCCAGCAGGAGTTTCTGAAACGGTGTTTAACCATTGCGCAAGGACGCTAGCCGATGCGGATTGACGAGGAATTCTAAGATGAAGTGTTCTCAAGGAACGAAGGAGTAACCATGATTCCAGCGAACCCATCATACTGCCCAAGTATGTACGATCAACGTGAAGCTGCCAGAGTGGGGGTTGTATTGATTAAATCGAGTAAAAGGATGATTTTGATGGACATGCCTTGTTCCAATCCTCGATAGTCTTTACCACCAAGACGCCCGCTAGTAAATCTGAGTGTCCGCCGAAATACTTGGTGCCTATTTGCAGGGATATCGTTAGACGCGGACTTTTGCAAGCCTCAAGTGCTATATACCTGAATGAAGCACGCTTGACTGGTTTCAGAGCAGTAGAATAAGGTGGGCCAGAGCCTCTCACCAGTCTGCTCCAAATCTGAATGGATATTGCAACGGAGGGGGTCCGAAGGTCGAGTCCACGAGGAGTTTACCCCCAACTTTATGTATCTTCACGGCGGCCAAGTTGATCATCTAGGCGAGTATAATTTAAAAATGGGCCAACCTTGTCTGCGTAATACTGGATGTCCCTGTATTGATATTACTCAGCGACAGGACAAGTGAATCGACAGTGCGATTCACCTGGACTCTCCTGTGGGGTTGACAGGTGTCTCTAACCAGCAGAGATCACCCGGTCTGTAATCGGAATCGATGTCGATCACTTCTATCGAATTTAGGTGGTTCTTCTGGTAAACAGCAATCGTCGCATGACAACCATGATAACCGCCTCTGATGGCAATTCGCTTGGGTTGGTGAAAAACCAGGGCCTAGGGGGGATTTTAATGAATGCCCCAGCGTGATAGTTAACATATGCCTACAGCATAAGAAGCAGAAAGGCCAGATGAATAACTGATGGCAAAGCCATCCTAGCAGAGGAAGTCAAAGGACGGACATGGCAACAGTGACAGTTATCACTTGCGTTGATGCGGCTAAGAATATGTTCTAGTCGAGTGGAAACTTGTTGGGTATAGCGAGAATAGACATGACGAGTAGGTTCCCTCAAGTTAATATCCGCAAGCCTAAAGTCCTGTCCCTCGAGGGGATTGATCGACCTAAATGCTAAAGGCAGGTCTGATATCGTAGATGAATTACATTGAATGGATATGAAACGGACTCGTTGACACCGAAATGGAGGGGGCGACCTCTGAGCCAGCAAGCTTAGAATCGCCATGAATAAGGTCAGTTCCGTTGAGCTTGAGGGATTTAGCAACCATGGCCAGCTTGAAGTTGACTGTAAGTGAGAAAAAGTCACACCAGCTCTGGCTGTCACTGGTGACTGAGTAAATTAAAACCCTGAGCTGAAGGAAAGTCATAGAGTCACGAGATGCCTTCGCGTCGGGCCTTCAATCCGTTTATCTCAGGATAGACCGTATAAGAAGGAAATCCTGCGTTATATTCTCATATACAGGATGGTCACGAGCCTAATCTTAGGAAATGTCTCTGAGAGAGAGCGAATTCCCTCACAGAGTAGTGGTTCGCCCTTGCCACTTGAAAGTCGCAAGTTGCCAAAGCGGCGCTAACAATCAGAGATTGAGGCCCACCGCCTGTTGGGGGGTTGAGTCGCTGCGCCATAACTGGGTTTATTTTCTTTAGATACCTAAAGAGCCGGGAAATGGTTTCAAATTTTCTTGAAACACTGCCGGGTGTTTGTTATAATCTGTTTTTTTTTTGGACAAATCCATAGAGAAACGCCAATTCCGTATATACATTGCGGGAGGCATTGAGCAAGAGATTGCGGAGGCAGGCCCGCAGGAGAGAGAGATGTCAAGCCAGCCTTTCTATTACTGTTCGATGTTCTGTTTTGTATTTCCGAAAAGTTTGGCTTTATCTGTCCCGGAATTCCAGCCAGCTCTGCCCATTGTTCGCAATTAATCATATACGTGGTCAAATTAGTCTTCTGTAATAATACTATCGTACTCGCACTTAAATAAGAGATTACTTTTCACATGCAATCGGAATTAAATAATTGGCTTGCATATGTCCGCCGGGGGGGGAAACTAATAACCCGACTGTGGTGTTTG
>Ga0307517_10015558_pt1 | contig 10094 bp, 5 predicted proteins | sample 23_EM_MG_FD_194515 | JGI IMG/M metagenome (GOLD analysis project Ga0307517, IMG submission 194515) | Populus trichocarpa ectomycorrhiza microbial communities from riparian zone in the Pacific Northwest, United States - 23_EM | ecosystem: Host-associated > Plants > Roots > Unclassified | place...
CTTTTCTTTCTGTTTTATCTATCTCACAATTTTTTTTTTTTTTTATATATATATATATATATATATATATATATATATATATATATATATATGAGTGTTCGGGCTAGCTTGTGTGTATCTTGACTAATCTCAAGGACCCTGAAGTTAACGATCATGTAAGTCTCCAGTGTCATCATATTAGCAACCACATGACTCGAACCTGAGTACAAATGTTATTTTATGAGTCAATTGTGCTGTTTAAATTATGATGGCAATTTTTTAGGGAAATGAAAATTTTTCTTAGTTAATTTGAAGTTTTTCTATTTATATTTCTCTATTATGTATTATATGCTTTACTCTATTTTTTTTTTTGAAGGGATGGTTTTTTTATTTTTTTTATATATAAAAGAGGTGGAATAATCTTTTAAAAAGGGATAATGTTTTTTTACATTCTAAAAACTTTTTTTTGTCTAGGTTGCAGTGATATTACAGGCAATAATCTAGTATAAACTATGCTTGTAAAACAACAAAAAAAAAATTATTGGGGAAAGAAAATGTGGATTGAATGTTCCTAGATTTTTAAGCTCGAGTGATCAGTGGATTTATAATCATTAAAATCGTAAATTCTATAATTATAGTATTAAAAATAAAGATAAAAAGGGATATGATTATCAATTAATTATTGGTATTTCAGTTTTGTTACTTTATCTGGCCCATTACATTTTAATCTGTAACCATTCACGAGCCCAGTCTAGCTCACATGAGTCATTTCAAGCTTCTCCACTGTATTGATATGGCCCATGAAACTTTAATCTAGAGCTCAGCTATGAAATTGGACTCTTTTGGCCCATTTAAAGATCATCTTCATCTCCATCTCTCATGATATATGTCTGCAGGAGAGAGCTTTGGCTAAGAGCTAGCCAGCAGTTCCTATTCTTTGTAGACAATGGCTTAAAGCACCCAACTTTTCTTCTGATTCTCGTCTCCCCCACCATAAAAATGATAATTACCTCTTCAGTTGCAACGTGTAAGTACACTTCTCTAGTTTCAAATTTTTAGAAAGTATTTTTGTTTTGTTTTTTGGTTTGAATTAAACTTGTTGGCAAACATGGTTTCAGGGAAAGACTCTGGGTCTTCTTCTAACTACCCTTTATGTGTCATGGCTTTGTATCATTCTAAATTGAGGGCTTCCTCTCTCAAAATGGAGCCTTTCACTGTTTCTTATGACCAGAGATCAGAGTTCCTCAAACTCAGTTACCTCCATTCTTTTCAGGTATACCATGAAGCTGTAATCACTAATTCATGCTTGGCTAATCTGGGTTTTCGTTATAAGTTATAGTCATATCTACTTTACTGTATTGGGTTTCTTCTCTTCCATGAAACAAGAAAGCAAGTGAAATTTGATGATGTGTTTTATTCTCTTTGTATTGTTCGGTTAAATACTTTTTTATTTCATTAGTCTATTATGTTTGTTCTAGCTCATTGGTTTTCCATGCTAATTAGGAACATTTGTTTCACTTGTTTGAAATGTATGTGAAGAGGCTAGTCTTATGGTATATTATACATGGCCTCTGATTTTTTTTTTTAAAGTTGTGTGTAGTGAGAGAAATGTGTTTGGCTGCTTAGGAGTTCGACAACTCTAGGATCAGTTTAGGTATTGGAATTGCTTTGTTGTAATCTTAGTTGTCATTCCCCTGATTCAGCTTTTGCGAGTTGTGGCTTTGTTTAGTTTTATTATTTCTTGTGAAAATCTGTACGATTGATTGCACTGTTGTTTACACTGCAAACAAAAGTGCTGTTTGAGAAAAGTAATGGTTTCATCTTCTGCAGTTAAAATTCTTACACATCAAAATGTTGAATGTTGACAAATATTTTTAATCTCTATTGATGGAAAAATGTGACCGTATTAGTTATGGGCCTTGGCAACTTTAATGGGAAATTGGTTGAATCAATTATGTGTTTTGGTGGATGAAATATGTGGACTGATGAATGCTTATTTCCATATGGATAATGTGATTGAAGCTTCATCAGTAAAAGCTACAGATGATGATTTTGATTGCACACATGCACCTAAGGTCCTGAGCAAATAAACTATCAATGAATATATCTCACCCAACTGACAGGTGAAATAGCTTAGATCAACTTGAAATGAGCCATCGGTAGTCATCAACACCATAAAGGGTTGCCAATAAACAATATTAATTTGCTACAGTCTGGTGTGGAACTTTTTCAGGAAAATAGATTTTTTTTTCAATTTTTTTTCTATTCTGTATTATTATGCTTTTCTAGTTTTTTTTTTCTATTTAAAGGGCATAGTTTTCCTAGTTTGTTTTTCATATTCAGTATTATGAGCATTTTTTTGTTTTTTCTATATAAAAGGTTGTCATAGCCTTTTGACAAAGAAGACATGGATGAATAAAATTAAATGTTTTGAGAGTCTTCCATAGTTATGGTGTTCTTGGTCTTTGAGAATTTTGACTTATAACAAACCCTGTTATCCTTCGCTCCTGTCTGGGGCACAGTTCTATATCAATTTTAGCCTTAAACAGTGTTTCTTGAGTATGATGTATACTTGACTTTCTATTCAGTCATCTTTATGCTCACTGTACAACTGAAGTGCCAAATTCTGTTTTTTGTTTGGTAATTTATCTCTTTCTGTTGAAAAGAATTTTCTTTTTTCTCTGCAGCATAGCAATGTAAAAGTTAGGCATTCATTAAATCCTAGAATAACACGAACAAGGTTGCATGAACCACACACACTGGTTATTTCAAATGAACATCCTCAAAATGCTGATTTCCCTCGGAATTATTCGAGAAAGGAGAAGAAGCCCTTTCCAATACCCATAGTTGAGTTGAGACGAGCTGCAAGGGAGAGGCTCAAGAAGAGTAAAGGCCAACCTAAAGGACGGGTGCCACCTCCAAAGAAAGGGTTGATCGTTCAAAGCCTTTTACCACTTGCTTATGATGTGTTCAATGCAAGGATCACATTGATTAACAATCTCAGGAAACTGTTAAAAGTGGTTCCCGTGCATGCATGTGGGTAATTTTCTTCCTCTTCTCAGTCTCTGAAAACAATGACTCTTGGTTACAATCTTGTAATCCAATCAAATAATTATTTGCAGAAAAATGGTTATTTTAAGTGAACGTTATGTCTTGCTCTCTCATGCGCAATTTTAGCCATGTTGGCCAATCTTGTGTATGGCTAAAAAATTCTGTTTACTCATGCTGTTCCTTCCATAAACTTCTGGCCCCACCATGCTAAAGAAATATATAAGGTTCGTGTGTCATATGTTGTCTCCGTTGGTCCTTTTATAGATGACTGCATCTAATGGAGATTTTATTGCTTGTCAATGTTCATTGTGCACAGAAGTTGATCTGGTGCCATCTGCTCTCAGTGACAATTGAGAAATAAATGATATAAAGAGATAAAAGGGAATTGTATATTGTACTTGTGTTTGGAGTTTTAGCATGGATATGAAGCATCTTGAATTTTGTGCTTTGCAGGCAAATGGTAATGGTGAATTTTGATAAGTTAATTTGTTACTACATACAATTTGTTGGTAAATTAACTGTGTGAAACAAAGAACTCTTATCTTTATTGTGCATATATGCATTGAAGTTGGTTGGATAAAGGATTATCACACGTCAAAATTCAACCTTCTTGGTGAATATGGCTTTACCTTTCTTCTCATGGTTTGAAGGATACTATATTATAGTGGCTACTATATACCTCTTGCAGGTGGTGTGATGAAATCCATGTGGGACTGGAAGGACATCCATTCAAGTCGTGTAAAGGCAAACGTGCTACCCTCCGCAATGGCCTTCATCAGTGGACAAATGCAGCCATTGAAGATGTACTTGTGCCAGTAGAAGCCTACCACCTTTACGACCGCCTTGGAAAACGAATTACTCATGAGGAGAGATTTTCAATCCTCCAAATTCCTGCAGTAATGGAGCTCTGTATCCAAGCTGGAGTTCACATTCCTGAATATCCAACAAAAAGGAGGAGAAAACCAATTATTCGCATCGGAAAAAGGGAATTTGCTGATGCAGATGAAAGTGATCTGCCAGAACCTCTCCTAGAGGTTCCTCTAAAGCCATTATTAACCGAAATATCCATCTCAGAAGCAGTAGCCCCAGCTAATGAAGAAGAAAAAACCTTGCTTGCTGAGGAAACACTACGAGCATGGGAAAAGATGAGGAAAGGAGCCAAGAGGTTAATGCAGATGTACCGTGTGAGAGCTTGTGGATATTGCCCAGAGGTGCATGTGGGACCTAGTGGGCATAAGGCACAGAACTGTGGGGCCCACAAGCACCAACAACGGAATGGACAGCATGGTTGGCAGTCTGCAGTGCTCGATGACTTGATACCGCCAAGATATGTGTGGCATGTTCCTGATGTGGTTGGGCTGCCATTGCGAAGGGAGCTGAGGAATTTCTATGGACAAGCCCCTGCTGTTGTGGAAATATGCTTTCAGGCTGGTGCTGCTGTACCAGACCAATACAAATCAACCATGAGATTGGATATTGGGATCCCTTCCAGTGTTAAAGAAGCTGAAATGGCTGTTTAAGTTATTTTTCTCAACTCTTTTAAGTAGCAAAGTGCAAGTAAAATATTTGAAGGAAATACCACGCGTAGATTCTCTCGGGAAATGGAAACAGTTTTCTTGAGTTTGGCCATTGGCTCTCGCAAACTATCTCTGATTCTATTCAATGGTCAAAATTACTATTGCTTTACAAACTCTATGCACTGCTACACGAACCATGGATGGCAAGGACACGTTATGTCCAGCACTAATAATTGTTGAGCCAGAAATAATGAATTCCAACAATATGTCATATATGTTGAGTGACATTGTAAGCAAGACTGGGCACCCTTCTCTAACATCGGAACTATTCTTTTGCTAATTTTCACACAGAAATCGTCTGTCACAATGGGTCAATGCCACTTGTCCACGCTGAAATTTTCAACTAAACATTCTCTCCATATCCATTTACCTTTTCCTTTCGCTTCCTCTTTCAATGTCTAAAACTTGCAACATTCACAGCAAATCACCAGACGGAAGTTAAAGCTTTCACAAGCCAAAAACAAGAAAAAAGGGAAGAAACCAACGAAGATAATATAGAGAAACATGGCAGGGTCAGATCAAGCAGCACAGCATTCAACAGAGGTGCTTCACCACCGTCGCAAACTGTCTCTGTGTCCAATGAAAATGGCCATTGGTGGTGTTGCTCTTGTCGCCACTCTTGGCTACTTCGTTTTGTACTCGAAGAAGCAGCCTGAAGCCTCTGCATTAGATGTTTCCAAAGTCACAGCTGGTATCGCTGACCCAGCTAACACCCATACCCGCAACTAGATTACTCTACATCTACGTACTTTAACATCTAGATCTTTTGTTATTGTTCCTTCAGTTTTTATTATTAAAAATGGACGTTGTATATTTAAATATACACTCGTTTTTTAAAAATCGAAATGTTATAATAGTACTATTTGTTTCTGGTTCCTTTTATTTAATTTATACATCCTGGTTAAAAAATAAACGTGTAATAAAATTTACATATTAGCAAGTGAATTACCTATTCGAGAATGTGGTTGCGGTTGTTTTTTAAAGTGTTTTTTATTTTGAAATGTATCAAAATAATATTTTTTTAATTTTAAAAAATTATTTTTGAAATTAACGAAATCAACACATCAAAATGATTCAAAACACATAAAAAAAAATTAATTTTTAATAATTTTTTTTAATTTTTTAAAAACGCGTTTCAAACTATCACTAAGTACTTTATTTCACGCTAATTTTGAGATAAAATTTTAAATTTACCTTTAAAACATCTCCAAATCAAGTCTCTCTCTCTCTCTCTCTCTCAGCCCTCTCAGCCACGTATAACTCTGTGTTCATCTTTACAATATTCTTTCAGGTAATGCTACGAGAAAGCAATAATTTTTTTAATTTTAATTTTTAATTATTTTGATATAATGATGTTAAAAATAATTTTTAAAAAATAAAAAAATAATTTTTATATATTTTAAAATAAAAACATTTTTAAAAATAATTATTACCATATTTCTAAAAACCTTCAAAAACAAACTTTTTAAACCAAAGAAAGGTGAGAAAAAAAATTAGCAAACCTTTGAAGACGGGGAATTGATTCATCAATCATCATATAGGCAGGGGCCTGGTTTGTAGTTAGGCTTTTTTTTTTTTTGAACAGTAACATTTTTATTCTATGCGAGCATCTTTTTCTGATTTCATTTTCAACATTTATGACATTGGTTTTGGAAGTATTTTTTATTTATAAATAAATTAAAATAATATTTTTTATTTTTAAAAATTTATTTTTCTTAGTTCATCAAAATAATTTAAAAATATATATTCTTTTAAAAGATAAATTTTTACTTGCTGCTCAAACAAGAAGCTTAAAATTTAATACTTGCTAATCATAATTGGTTCAATGAGTTAATCTAGTCAGTCAAGAATTTAAAGACTAACTCGAATTGAATTTTTAATTAAGTTGAATAAAAATTAATACAATAAAAATAAAATTGAATTACTTAATAGATTTTTAGTTAAATCTTGGTCAAGTTATATAAATGATTTTTTTTAAATAAAACGATATTATTTTAATAAAAATAATTAATCTAATAATTCATATATTAATTTAATAATCCAAATCTTTTCCCAACTTAATCATTTGATAGGAAATAATAAGTATAAATTTATCCGGTTCCTTTTCTTCTTTTGTTTAAAAGTGACTCGAAAATTATTTTATTTTGCCGTTGCCAGAAGCAAGCGGACTGCAGATGAGCTGCCAAAGAAGAGAGGGGCAATTCAGTAACTGAAAAAGTGCGAGACATTATTGACTCCTTCGCCTTCTGTCTTTCAGTATGTACTCTTCTTGCTTGGGTCAATTTCCGGTAAAAAAAAAATATCTCCGATTTCCTCTCTTCCTCTCTAAATAATCGCGCCTAATTGCAACTCTCCCTCTCTCTCCCTGTAAAAACTCAAGTCTCTCGCTCTCTCTCTGTCTAACTTCATTTCTACTTCATCTTCCTCCTTAATTACCTAAACCCCAAACTTCCATTTCACTGTAAGTTACTTTCTTCCTCTCTCTTCATTTCTTCCTCTCTCCCTCTCTCTTCCTTTCTTCCTCTCTCCCTCTCTCTTGCAATTTCCTTATTTCCGAATTCTCGTTTAGTGCCAAATCGATCGATCGAATTTTATAGTTTAAAAAATCAGTGCTTTACAGTTCTAATTTGATTTCGTGTTTAACTTTTTTTTTCCTTGTATTAGTAGATTCTCAGTGGAATTCTGTTGCATGCCTGCTACCATTAGACTTTGATTTAGTTTCTATCTTTCGAAATTGGAGGCTTTTGTTTTTTAAAATCTGTATTCTTCTTGCTTTTTGATTGTTACTTCTCTCTTTTTTTTTGTTTTTTTTTTTTTTATCTTAGGAATCTTTCTTGTAATTCATGAATTTAGTGGTCAACGGTAGCTAATTAAAATCAGTGCTGTTATTGGAGATCTAATACATCTAAAGTTACTGCTAGCAATTTTTTTGTTGTTGATTTTTTAATCAAGGTAGTGTAATTTTGATGTTTGTTGCAAATTGGAATGCTTTTTAATAAATTATCATTACTCCTTCTGGGAGCTTTGCAGGTGATGTTTTTGTCTTAAGAAGTTGGGAATGATGTTTGATTGTGGTTCGAAATCGCAATATCTAGGTGGTGGTCAGAGAGACAAGTTTGTCAGGTAAAGTTTTAATGAAATTCTTGTTAGAGGTCATTGTGTTTGTTGGAATATTTTGTTTTATTTTTAAGCATTGAAGACATGTTTTTTTTTCCCCTGATTCACAAAGAATTTTAAGTTAAGAAGAAATATAATCAATAATAAATTAGTTAGTTTTTAAATTAAAAAAAAAAAAAAAAACAGAAGAAGAAGAAGCCTCCTCATAAGCATATGAAAAGACGCCTATGTGAAGAAATGGTTGTGGTAGGAATAGGTTCTTGAAATTTTAAACATGATCACGAGTTTCAAAATTGTGGTGGGGTAGATGTAACTATTTGCATATGTTGCTGCTGCCCTTATCCAAGGTTGAGTATTTAGCTTCTTCTCTTGATCAGTTGAACCTAATTTTCGTGCTTGTGGTTTTGTTGATAACACAATATATGGTTGAAGACATCTCTTTCTGTAGAATTAGAATCAGTTTAGAGGGCTGGTGTTGTCTATGCAACTGTAAAGTTTGTCATATAAAATCTGCTCTAACATTTTTTTTAGTTGAATTGCAATATATGTATTCTTTTTGTGGTTAATGTTTTATGTTTGCTTCAATGATGTTTGTACTACTCTTGGCTTGTGGGAGGATTTTAGGATATTGAAATAAGTTAATAATACGCAACTTAGGATCTTATGATTTTATATATGATCAGAAAATGAGGCCAACATCAGTATCTGCTAGTCTAGTACTATTCTATAGTTTATGCTGGTAAAGTATCATAGAAAACAAGTTCTGCTATGTGGAAGATGCTGTGAGAGTGATGTTTTCCCATTTTGAAATCTTATTATGTAATAAAGGTGCTTGTGAACAATTCTGTTGTCATACCCAGCCAAAACAATTTGCTTTATATAATTATCATCTACCCATTTTATGGTTATGTGATGCACTGATGTAGCTTTATGTACCCTGTTCTCTCAGTTTATGTAATCATTCTCCAATATTAACTGGTTATGTGGATAGTATATGAGATGTTCAGAATCTAACACTTGATTTATTAAAGTTCTAGTATATGGGATGTTCAAAATCTATACTTAAATTATTAAAGTTTTGAATCCAATGTTTGACTGCATTATTCACCCAGTTGGAGGTTCCTTCAATAGATTTTAAAGGCTTATTTTTCTAATTATGTTAGGACTTCCTTCTTACCATTTTGAGAACCTTACTTTTTCCTGCTTCTAGGGGTTCTGTAGTATGAATTATTTTTCCTTGAGCATCTGACTTTTTCGGTTTTGTCGTTTTTCTGTATCTTAGATTGGATGACTTGGATTCTAGGCTATCATCGCCTTCCAGTGCAGGAGTGAGAAGTTGTGGGTTTGGTATTGAAGGATTTAGACGTACTGGTCAAGTAGCAGATACACCATCGAGATCTTTCAAGAGAGGAATCAGAAAAGGGTCTGAGGGACTCAAGTCTATTGGTCGGTCACTTAGATTCGGGGTCCCACGGGGAGTGTTTCCAGAGGATCTTAAAGTGTCAGAAAAGAAGATTTTTGATCCTCAAGATAAATTCCTCCAGTTCTGCAATAAACTGTTTCTCATATCATGTATTCTGGCGGTTTCTGTGGACCCTCTATTTTTTTATCTTCCAGTTTTTAGTGATTCAGAGACCTGTCTTGGAATAGATCGCAAATTAGCAACTATAGCAACAACTTTGCGAACAATTGTTGATGCTTTCTATCTTATACGCATGGCTCTCCAGTTCCGAACAGCTTACATTGCACCGTCTTCTCGGGTATTTGGGCGAGGTGAACTTGTTATAGATCCCACACAAATAGCCAAGCGGTACATGCAGAGATATTTCATCATTGATTTGCTTTCTGTCCTTCCCCTACCACAGGTATAGAAACTGTGGCACCCTCAGTATGTTGATTTGCTTTTGCAAAAAAACTTATATCTCCCTCCTGTTCTGATCCTTCTGGACCTTAATTCATGCTTTCTGTTGCCTTTTTTTATTCCCTTTTTACCCTTGATTTTTTTTCCCGCTGTTTAGACTTGTATATTATACCTGAGCAAGATGCTGGTTTTCTTCATTTCCATGACAGCTACATCAATTGCATTACTGAAATTTTATCAATTCCTCCTTCTCGTTTGGTTATTATACATGCTTTATGATGGTTGACTATTTTCACTATATATTTTTGGGATCATATCTTTTTCTTATACACTATACACTTCTGTATACTGTACCACTGGAAATGTGAATTACAGAGAAGTAGATATTGTTTTCTAAATAGTAAAATACTAATTAAATCAAAAGTCCTAATCTAAATAGAAAAAGAATCCAAATACAACAAGGTAAATAAAGATAATCTCGCACAGTAACTTCCGAGCCTTATTTGAAG
>Ga0307517_10015560_pt1 | contig 10094 bp, 5 predicted proteins | sample 23_EM_MG_FD_194515 | JGI IMG/M metagenome (GOLD analysis project Ga0307517, IMG submission 194515) | Populus trichocarpa ectomycorrhiza microbial communities from riparian zone in the Pacific Northwest, United States - 23_EM | ecosystem: Host-associated > Plants > Roots > Unclassified | place...
TAGATTAAAGTTTTTTATTTAATTTTTATTTAGTATTTAATGCAATCTTATTCTTACCTTAATTTTAAACCCTCATGGGTAAAAAAATGTCTTTTTAATATCTCTTTCCAGCTGACGTGGATTTGATTTGGAATATTTGGAGGGGATGAGCTAAATTGTCTTTGTACCACAGTGACTGATATGCCCTTCACCTACTGCTCATTCCGATGAAAGGTGTATAATCAATGGGTGTCTTGGTCATTTCAAACTTGTACCAATCCAAAATCAACATCTATACCACATGCTGTATTTTACTCTATCTGCCCTTTGCTCGCAAATCTGTCGTCTAGATTAAGGACAAAGAGGTTTGAACTTGAAACCTAGTTTTTGGTGAAGAGTCACTCACGGCTATAGTGGGGATTATGGCATGGGAAATTAATTGGATGTCCAAACTTATTTACTTCAGAGTTTATTTAGAAATGTGATACAAATATTTTTAAATATTTTTAATTTTTTTTTAATATATTTCCAGATTTTTTTGATGTGTTAATATTAAAAATAATTTTAAAAAAATAAAAAAAATTATTTTAATATATTTTCAAATAAAAAATATTTTAAACTGTAATCATTATCACAATTCTAAACAGATCAAAAATAGAGTTTGAAGTATAACTTATTTTATATTTAATTATACTTTATTTTTCGTTGTATTTTTAACTATTGTATTTTTAACTATTTATATCATTTATTAGTATTTTTTTTTTATTTGAGGAAAGGGTATTCTAGAATCTAACTTAATTGTTGATTAAAATTAAGTTTTTCTATACAAAATTTATCTTAAATATTAGTTTTAAGATTTAAAATAAAAAAAAATCAAGAAAGAAAAAGTAAAATTCCCTCACCACCAATCAATTGAAAATGTATAATTTATTAGTACCTTAACCGACAAGCAATCTTATAAAATTGAATCGAGTTACTGTGTTTATTAGATTTCCAGGACTAAAGAAGGTTATCTTAATTTCTCCTTTTGCTTGAACAAACCATCACCCCCAAGTAACAAAGCTTTGATGCCACATTCACTCACCATCCAACGGGGTCAAAACTCTTGTGAAAACGATTAGATATTATATCTCGAACTACTAACAATAAACCGACCTTAGCTCAGTTGGTAGAGCGGAGGACTGTAGTGGTTTCTGTAATCCTTAGGTCGCTGGTTCGAATCCGGCAGGTCGGAATGTTTTTCCTCCTCAAAACTTCCCTCATTTTTGACCCATCAAAATTTCGACGATTTGAAAATATTTTCCTTTCTTTCTTTTTTTTTTCTTTTTTCGATTTTCCTTGAAAATTACTTAAATTACACTTTACAAAAGATTAAAATCCTTGAAAAAATTACATTTGGCTAGATTACCAGGAGAATATCTGATACTCATGGGAGGACCAAAACCTTCTGGTTTCCAAATTTCTTCATCTTATGCAACTTAAAATGCTTTGACATTTCCAGACCATGCACGCATTTTCTTCCCCTGCTCTGTCCTGAACACCTCTTCGGTACGTGACAAGAAGCAACATCTTGTTTTATGAACAATACATATCTAGTATCGAATTTTGCAGAAAAGGTACAAGTTTTGTCATTCTAAATATTCCTGTGCCCTGGTTAGAAGATGCTTAACATCATCGATCAGGTGATGATGCGGTTCCAGGTTCTACAGGCAAACAACAGGAAGCAATTCTCCATCACTTCACTGCTCACTGCAAAAGTAATACGCAGCCTGACATCGCAAAGCAATGAAAAAAGCTATTGAATTAAAATAAAATGAAACTTGAAAAGAAAGAAACGCAAATTTCTGCCAGATAACTTCTCGTGAATGGAAGGTTTCATATCTTCCATTAAATAAATTACAAACATCAAGAAGAACAGGTACAACAGAACAAAAACGGTTGCCTGCTAAATTCTGGATGTCTATAGCCGCAGGTCATTGCACACTCAGAACTCACATTTGAACTGTTGGGACCTGGGAATGAATAAAAGAATATCACACAGGCAATGATGCATTGCTGCCCGTCTTCATCTTCGAAAGAGAACCTTCTTTGATATGATGCTGATTTGTCAAAGTGAACACATCGTGATTCTGTATAATGGCAGATGATTACAGGTGGTGATTGTAACTGCCTCAGATTATTCCCGTAAAGGGTTATCAATGTGCACGATGAAAAAATATTGTGAATGTACAGTGTTGTGTAAGAAAGCTCCGGAATCATCTTCTCCGTCGCCACCAGTCTGGAACTTCCAATCGCCTATTTCTATGTACAGCAAGTTGAACCCCTGGAAGCTTGTGCTTTACCTGCTTCCATAACATGTCGACTGCATCTTCTTTCATTGGGGGGGTACTGGAATTCAAAGTGATGGGAGATCTTCTTAAACTGCCTCCACATTTTAATCCATCTGTCCTTTGGAAATTGCCGGAGCTGATTAACCATGTAGTCTGGTTGTATTGCCTCGTTTATAGAGAAGAAAATTGAGAATTGGCTATAGTCAATCTCATCCTTACAGGGGAGCTCGATTTGATCACCCATGATGATTGGAACACAGTGGCTAACAATAGCATCGAAAAGCCTTTAGTTGATGAACGAGGAAGGAGTGTCTCCAGCAATGAGTGTAGACAGAACTTTGATGAACGCATCCCTTTAGTTGACTGGTATTTCATGAATGAAAATGAATGAGAAATAAAAATTACAGAAATTACTTGGATAAGAAATCAAATGACTTGGGGCTACCCTATATTAAGAAAATGACACCAACGGCACTCTCTCTAAAAGGAGATTCTAGAGGATGATCTTCCATTTAAAACGCCCAAGTGTATTGGGAGATTCTGTTCATTAAGGGCCAGAGGCTATTAAACATGATAAAACATGGCACATTCAATCTGGTGATTGAATTTCATCTGACAGTAAATAGTTGCAAAAGCACGTCATAATGTCAAAAGAACCATATTGTAACGGGAAAGGAAGAAGTATTTGTCAGCCCCTAATGTCAAAGTCATATTATACAACAATAAGGACCTAGATATGCAATGACAATGTAAATTTTTATCATCTCCATCACTGAGTTCATAAATTAATTAACTTCCATAAATGCACCATCTCATTTAACAAGTGAATTTCAGTGAAGTATTTACGTATGTCCTAATTTAAATTAATGTAAGAATAAGAAAGAGAGAGTCGTGTGCTTCAAGGGAAAAATAAAAAAGAAGAAGAATACAGTTGATAAATTTGTCTATCATCTCTCCTTCCATTTTTAAAACATCTCCGTGAGATGGAAATGCATAGTTTTTTCATGTTAAATCCCATACCAGATTCATTTAAAAAAACAAAAGAAGAAAATCACAAGGAAAGAAGCAAATGAGCTTTGAATCATAGTAATAAAATTCAATCCAAAACTCTAACTCAAATTGTGAATTAGTTGAGTCAACTCTCGGGACAAAAATCAACCCAACAAATATTTTTAATTTTTTAAATGAAATAACATCATTTTAATTTTTTTTAAAATCCGGTTTAAAAATTAAATCAATGGATTGCATAGCAGGATTGGACCGAGTGTTATAAATATGCTAGAAACACCTGAAATACTAAACAAGTAGTCCAGTCACAAAACAAAACCAAAGGCCACTTGCTTGAATCCCAGGATACATTCAAGCACAATTGCAATGTGCACTTGTTCTAATTCTGCTAATCTCTCCCGCCAAATGTTTTTCTAAGATGTATGTATCCCTTCTACTATAATATACACATCATGTACAATCTAACTGGCTATCTATTTACATGAACATCGCATATGCTTGAATATACTTAGATTCACTACTCTTGTATCTTGCGACTCATCGAGAAAATTGTAAACAAGACCTCGAAAGTGCTCCAAAAGTCTCTACCTGATCATTGAAAAAGGTAGCATAAGATAAACAGAGTCCGTGAGCTATACTCATCAGATAACAAAGTTACAGCAGTATAGGTTACCATCAGATAAACATACCTCTTTTGTAACAGTTCCGCGGAAAAAAGTTGCAGTTTGTCTTCGCTCACAGAGCCAAGAATACCTGTGTCCTGGTTATGCGCATACTTCACATCAAGGATGGGGTGATGATGTGGTTTAAGATTCTGGGTCACATTGAAACTTGGTAATTCTTTCAACCTCAATCCTCGGGTTGCTTCATCTCCATAGGCAAACAAGGGGAAGCAATTCTGCATGTTTATAATCGCAGTCCTTGCCATTTGACCATTGCTTAAATAGGCAGATGTAGATCCCAAGTTACGATAATGGCTATCAGCTATTCTCTTGACAAGAAGTTGAGAACACAGTGTGGCTGATCCTGGAAAAGGGGATGAATCTGGATCTATACATTGGGAATTAACCGTAGCATTTGATTTCTTGGATTTGGGATGATATGAAGCAACAATGTCATCGCTTAATGGACCATAAGCAAGTGAAGTGCAAATCCCTTGATTTTCAAATCCAGGAACCAGAAATGGCCTTCAGCAAAAGTAAAGGCAAGTCAGGACTGGCCATCCAAATTATTTATGAAAATGAAGTTCAAGTTGACTACCTTTTTCCAGCATCAGTGTTCCAGACGCATGGTCCCAGAGAGGAAGCTGTAAGCAGTTTCTGAGAATTGGAACCAAGAACAGGGTTTTGTGCAAGGGGGTGCATAGTGTGAATTGGCCCGGGCACTGGTCCAACCATGGACTGCAGAGGATTCAGGGTCCCGCGCATGTCAAATACTAAAAGCATGCCATTCTGCAAAATAAAATAAAAAATGATAACATTGAAGCAGTTGTAGAACGTCAAATACCTAAAATATCTGATGGAAGTCTAGCAAGTGGAAGAGAAAACAGAGAGAAGAGAAGGGCTTCATCTGATGATTCAAGGCGGGAATCCTAACAAAATTTTAGAAGTGGAGGAGCATGGTGCCATCTAACTTTTCACTCTCTCAATAATATCAAGCAATAAAACTAAGAATATGATAATCTTTCGAATATTGTGAATTACATCACTAAAATATATGGAATGCTATACACAATTAGGGATCAAACCTGTAAGCCAGCATACACATAATGAGGGCTGTTTAGATCCCATGAACATGACCAAGCTGGGACCTGGAAACACAACTTGTAGGGTTAGGAATATCCAGAAAGGTTAAATTGGGAAAATTTAAATAGTCAAGGAAGCCAAACCCTTAGATTATAGGTCACGACAATATTGTTGCTTTCCATGCTAAAACAAAAAAGAACTTGAGTTCAATTAGTTGCAATAAAGAAGTCCAAAAAATGAACTCACTGAACAAAAGGACACAATGATTCACCTAAGTATTGATAATTTCTTCCCAAGTGAAGCCAAAAGGGTGAGTTTACCACAAGGAGAAATTTGTATATCCTTGACAGCTTTGGTGCTAGGAGGAAGCTGTATATCTTCATTTTCACGAGGATTAATCAAGTTAATCTGTAAAAAAATAAACCTTAAACCCATCAGACTTCAAACAGTATAAATCAGATGTGTGTGAATGTTACTAAACTCAGGTTTGTTCTCCCTGTTCAACCAAGAAGTTTACCTTGTTGAGCATATGCATCCCACCCATCCCAGCAATTCTTCGAGTGAGAATCAGATTTTGATAAGAGAAGTCCATGGCAAACAGCCTTCCACCTTCTATGGCCAACTCATGCTGTCAAGGTTAACAACTATTCAACAAAAGAAACAACTTGAAACATAACACTAAGAGAAACCATGGGATTTAAAAGACCACAACCATGTATGGGAGAAAAGAACATATAAAGTGAACATATTCAACAAAATGGGGGAAAACTTGATGGGCTGATGTTGTAAAAGTCTATCAGATAACATTCCAATTCTTTCTTGTCATATATAATGTTCAAACATTATCTAGGAACACACGATCACCATTGCATTATAAACTCTTAATTAGCCTTTCATACTAACAGTCTAACACTCACATGAAAAAATTTAACTCCAGAATAGTTGAAACAGGCACCCATCGTGTTTAAGAAAAATAAGGAAAGAACAACAGAAACAAACAGACCTGTAATTTAAAGTTGCAATGGAGGAGTTGTTTGGAAGAATATGAGCCGAAGGAACATCCTGCATTATCGAATAACAGCAATTAAAATCAACCTCTAATTCTGTCATGTTGTCACACACTAGAATATCAGATTCATTGAAGAATAGCAGATTTCTTCCAGATCAGTAAAACACACATACGATTTGTTTGTAAATATTAAGGAATAGGAAGGTTGCATTATTTCACAAGAATGATTCAATTCACAATGCTTAGGAAACCTTCTACAACTAAAGATGGTAAAAACCAGATATCAAGAAGGTAATATATATGTGTATCTGCTTTGGAAGCTAACAAGTTGTAAAATGCTTGGGAGAAATCATACAATTAGACCGAAAAAAGAATCTTTACTATTTGTAATCCACGTTTTAAGTTTTTTAAATCCACATTTTACTAGTAAGTCTTTTACTGGTTGTACATCTGCATTTTCACAACTCCTATTGTATATTTTTGAATTGTCATGCAATTTTAACTACATAACTCAGCCATGTCTCCTATTACTTAGCAACAAACTTCCATATGAATGTGCTTATCAGGCAATGGATTAGTCAATCAAAACACTCAATATAAAGATGAACTGCACAAAAAGATATGAAATCTTAGTTTGATTGAACAAGGAAGCCAACAGAGATGAAAATGAAAAATATATGAACTGCAATCATATTCATTAAGTTAATCATGCAGAGAGATTACCAGATTGTGCACCCTGAGCTTCTTTTGCATTAAAGAATTGATGAGGTTTACTTCCCATCTGCTCAAATGATGTGTTCTCTGTACAAGCTGGTTTCTGGAAAACCAAAATCAAGCCCGTTAGGACAGAAAAGGGGAGAATGAGAAAAGCCTTATAAGAAACTAAGACAAGCTACTATGTAAGGATACAGCATGCTCGAATCAGAAAAAGTTTGATGCATCAAGAGAGCATGGCTGCTAGGAGAAAGTTATTGATACTTTTAAAAGAAAGTAGATCATTAAGAAACTCAATACCATAATAAGTAGGAATTTAAGATGACATCTTTAACATTTGTCATTGAAAGCTATTGTTTATACATTTAATATTTTTAGGGAAAGTTAACTTCCAACAGAAAACAACAGTGTGATGCACCCAGGAAATTAAGATAGGAAAGAGATAACACGGCGTTATTACTTTTCGTATCATAAAAAGGAACTGATTTTTAAGACCTTGGAGCATTCAGGACTTAAGCCACGAGAATTAGATCCAGGAATTAAAAATCACAGTTAAAGATTTCAATTGGAAGACAAAACAAGATTCTCTCAATGACTATTGACTAGAGGCCCATAACCATAACTGACTCTTTATCGACTATCTAACTACCCCATATTCTTTAGAAATATCTCTACAATTTCTGAAATTCTGATTAAAAAGATTAAGCAGTATGCCATCAAAGTAGATCGTACTTCCTTGAGGTTGCGTAATAACTTGAGCAAATTATCTTGTATTTCGAGCAAGTTATCTTGTATATCAAGCAAATCAGATTTCTGCATATAAAAGGGGGGAAATTATAGAATATCAGTTGCTGTTCTTGTAACAGACAAACTAGAACAAACATCCAAAAACAAAATAGAGTATTTTGTATATCATAACCATCGTCATTAATTATCTTACCTCTGTCTTAAGGGAGCCAATTTCATCCTCAAGAGATTCAACTTTCTGCAGAAAGATAAATCTTTATTTAGTTTATATTTCTACATATTTACACAGAAAAAAATGTCATTCCCAAAAGACAATGCCCGAGTACAACCTTTTGTAGCCCTTCATCAATAACTACCACTGGTGTTGTATATAGCTTTCTAATATCCTTGAATTTGCACTTTGCATTGCATTGAGGACACTACGAAGAAGAAATACACCAATGGATCAAGAAAGAGATAAATGACAGCTTCTATAAACTTTTCAGTAGATGACAGGAGTATACCTTCGTAGTAGGCACCGGTCGTTGAAGCCACTTACTAATGCAAGAAAAACCGTACAAATGTCCACAAGGAAGGCAGCTGCCACATTTAATCATTCAAGTTAGATGATTGGGCAAAATACATTAAGCAACAATCAAAATAAACTATAAAATAAAGGTGAAAAACTAAAAATATGAACCCATTTTTCAAGATAACAACAGAATTTAGCATTCATCACAATTATCTGCAGTTTAATTGCTTTATATACCACATATTTGAAACAAAGTCCACATTCCAAGAAAACCCAGAAATTAATCATCTTCAGTTGACAATCATTAATCATAAATTCAAGAACATGGTCACTGATTACTTTGTGCATTATTATGGGGGGGGGGAAACTAAACAAATTTTGATCACCAATCATTAATAAAAGGCTTAAAGAACAACCCTTGTAAAATCATGATCAGTTACTTTTTCTAACCTGACTTGATGATCACCTTCAGACCTCCAAGGCTCCATACAAATAGCACAATTCAATCCATCCAAATCATATTCCTCCACTGTATCTTCTCTTCTCTTTGCTTCTTCAACAGTACCCTCATTCTCTTTCCTTGTTAAAGAAAACCCATCTCTCTCTTCTATTCTTCTTTCATTGCTTCCTCTTTCTCCTCCTTCTACAGATTCACTGTCAATCACCATCGGAGTACTCTGATCACCATCACCATAAGTGGTTGATGATCTGGAAGAACGAAACATAAATGGAACTTCTCTTCCACCTTGTTCTTGTGGTCGAATTTCTATACGTAAAGACGCTAACATTGTACCGATGTTTTCTTGTCTGTTTGTTGAACCAAAAGATAAGTAACTGTTGCCATGGCCGTTGTCAGCCATGGCTAGACAAGAAACAGAGACAGGACTTGGTTGGTTTTTTTTCCTTGCATATTTATTGGAGAGAGGCTCTTCTTATATATGACTCGAGTTACCTGACTTAACTTTGACTCTGGGTTTGTCCATTGGTCAAACTTGAGTCGGGTTTCTGAGAATTTATTTACCGTTGGATCATCATAAGTTCTTAAGATTTGACGGTGATTGTTTAGATTTTGACAAGTGAGGTGACCTGTATGGAGCTGAAGGGTACACTAGTTTTCCTCGCGTTCGACTTTATTAATGAAAAAGAAAAGGTCGTGGGATTCCGGTGCCTTTGTCATGTTGTGACTTGCAAGCCATGAAAATAAATAAATAAATAATTCATTAGGGATGACCTCAAATTAGTATCCAATTTTTAAGCTTTTTTTTAATTTGATCCCGAACCTGTGTTTTATGTAATCTGGTCCCCAATCTTTAACCTTAATTTGATCCTTCTCGACCAATATGCCTAAATTTGCCTACAGGCTGGGTACCAAATTGAGAAAAGGCTCAGGCACATTTGATGGTGGAAGGGTCAAATTGTGAAATCTTTTGTAGATTAGGGATCCAATTGAGATTGTGGATTCAATTAAGGAGACGCCCCCAATCTATCACATACTTTGTTATGCTAGGATTAACAAGAACAGGAGAAAAAAGAGGAGAAAAAACATAACTGATAATTGCACGCTCCGATATTTTGTTAGCTAGAGAAGAAAATTTCTTATAAAATTAAGAATGTTAATGAATATTTATGATTTTAGTTTCTATTATATTTCTATTATGTTTATTATTTATTGAATAAGAATTAAAAAAATATATTCTATTTATGATTTTGAATATTCATTCAATTGCTTATTATCCACGTATAATTTATAATTAAACATAAAAATAAATTAACACATACAGTGCACAAACAGAATATAATTGTAATAATCGCCATTCCTAAATAAAACTTTCATAAGGCAACTGATAGCTATTAAGTCCTGTTTGTTTTTTTAAAAAAAGTATTTTTAAAAATAATTATATTTTTTTATTTTTTATTTTAAATTAATATTTTTTATATTTTCATATCATTCTGATACACTAATATCAAAAATAATTTTTAAAAAATAAAAAAAATAATTTTAATATATTTTTAAATAAAAAATATTTTAAAAAACAATTATAATCACACTT
>Ga0307517_10015561_pt1 | contig 10094 bp, 11 predicted proteins | sample 23_EM_MG_FD_194515 | JGI IMG/M metagenome (GOLD analysis project Ga0307517, IMG submission 194515) | Populus trichocarpa ectomycorrhiza microbial communities from riparian zone in the Pacific Northwest, United States - 23_EM | ecosystem: Host-associated > Plants > Roots > Unclassified | place...
ACATGGTCAATATTTTAGGCCTTGCTAAAACCGTTTACTTTCTCAGCTGAAAAATGGAATAGTGGAGCAGCAATCACAGGAACCAGAAATCATTGCTTAACATGCATTAAACATAGGTATCCTTTTATTTAGTACGTATAAATTGAAGTAAATATGACTATTACTGCATAAGCAACCATAGTCCAAATAGCAGACACGTTGGATAATAATATTTGCACATGCCATGATGTTCAAAGAAAAAAAGTTTTGGACAGACATTAATTGATGAATGTATCTATGAATGTTCCTATTCTGGTGGTTTGCAGTAATTAACTCCAACCATACAACAAGGGTTCCAGCACTGGACAAAACAGTAAGAACATCAACGTGTATCTACAACTTATGAGTGAGTGATGTGTGCGTTAACTTCAAATTGAATGGTACCTTTGTTCAATGTGAGTACGTTATATTGTTATGTTATTCTACGTTCACTGCAAATGATAGAAGGACAGAATGTCGACCATCAAACCATGTTACGGACCCAAAATTGTAGCCACTGGAAGCCTCCTTGCCATAGAATAAGACTTTGAAGGAAACCCTTGTTAACCCTTCGATAAAAACAATCTTCTTTGGGAAAACCTTCACCTCTAATCCCACAGGAGCATGCACTCTGGAAATGTATGTGGCATTTGGACATCCCACATTAGTCACAGTTCTTTTGATAGTCTGAGCAGGCTTATGTCGATCAAGGTTACTGATGGATATCGATGGATAGTTGATATTGGAGATGAGTCTGTCAATACTGATTCTGGGGCAGTTGAAGTTTGTCTTGGACATAGATCTTATGTTTTTCTCTGAATATCCATAATAACAAAGGAATTGCAAATAATCTTCCGTGGTTGTTTCAAAAACTAATCCTGGATTAAGAGCTTTGAGTGGGTTTATTTCTCCAACCCCTACTTCATGGGGATTCGCAAAGTGATGTGAGCTGTTTTGTAAGGGTTTCCCCGTATTATCATAAATGGTTGCTGCAAAGAGAACAAAGGAAGAGATCAATGCGAGCACTTGCAGTGCATGATGGTGGATGTTAATATATGAACACAGGACCATTTAGATATTAAACAATAATAACATGAAAGGGAATATCTGTACAATCAAAAGCATCATTCAATCCCCTCCCCGCTAAAAAAATATAAAGTATATAATACCAAATTCATACAGTAGAAACGTCATTTTACCATGGGGTGCGGTCAAGCTAAAATCCCCTTCTGTATTCCCCAAGCCCTAGTTACAATCTGTGAGTGTGTGTGTGTGAGTTTGAGAGTGTGTGTTGAGTGTGTGCCCATCTTTATGAATTCTACCTTCAAAAGTACCTGTTGTCATAAGTGCAGATTTGATCATAGAAGTACTCCACCCATGATGAAAAGACTTAATGAATGCTGCAGCCCCTGTCACATGAGGGCAAGCCATTGATGTACCAGACTTTATGGCATATCCAGACGGCTTATTTCCAACAGGAACACTCCCTGCTTCTTTTTCAGGTATCACGGCTGCCAAAATGGCAACTCCTGGAGCCATTATATCGGGCTGAATTCCCGATCAGTGTTAATGATTAACTAAGTTGTTAGCTAATAAAACAGCTCCTGAATTCTAATGTATTACAGAAGCTAACCTTGAGAATGTTTTCTGTATATTGCCCAGGCCCTCTGGAAGAGAAATATGCAACGGTTGGAGCTGGTCTATATCGAGGAACATCACGGGTAGGAAGGATGGTTGCAGTAGGCTTTCTGTACAGGGACAGAGAAGAGAGCAAATCCATCTATGAAGTTCTTGGACAAGTTTCTTAACTGGTATGTAGGGCATGCGCCTCACAACTTTTTTAGGATGTTAATAATCTCACAAAAAGTAATTGTTTCTAAAGTTTTCGTATATATTGAAGAAAAACTATGTACTATTATGTCTATTACTGGGAGGAGTATCTTTGATTAATTAATTGAAGTGGCTGGATAAGACAAGCACAAAGTACGAATAAAGAAGAACCAGGATGACAAAGAGGTCGGATCTCCAGAAAAAGGGATCAGTTTCAGATTATGAGCGGATCTTATCCATAATACATTGCCCTGGTTAGAAAGGCTTGACCAGAAGAAAGGGATCTATATGGGATGTATGTTTCCTGCACAGCACTTGGTGATCATATTAAAGACATGTAAGAAGGGAGAATAAGGAAGAAAGAGGCAATGTGAGTTTCAGCTAGTTTAGTTGATGTCTTGATGGTTATTTTGTGTTATCACAGAAGACAAAATCAAATCTTACAAACATTTAGGATAGCAAGACTTAAGACCAAAACCTTGTTCCTTATTATGCATCCAAGCTGAAATAGGATAGACTAAACAAGTTACAAAATTTGAAATTTATATCAGTGATGCTTACTTGGTACCATTGATGTATTTAATAATCTGCAACCCTGAAAGATTTCCAACTTCAGCAAATGGAAACGTGCCTGAATCAAAAGGAACAACTGTCTCATCCTCACTGACTAAAATCAACCCTTTGGCTCTAGCATCTTCCACGACTAATTTCTTGATTTGCCGTGGAATATTTAAATCATCATCTGTGCATACAACAATCTTGCCCGCAACTTTCTGTGTATCTAATGATCCTGGGTAGCAATTCCTGCATTTTAGTGAAAATTAATTCACTTTATACAATACATGACTTTTATCATTATCATGAGTATCACTTCTTGATAATACCTAGCTTCTGATATTGGGGTAAACTTAGCAGCAACATCCTCTCCAAATGCGAGAGGATAATTTCTTGAGCGATTGAAGTTTGAGAAACTGATGGCAGACCCCTTAAGCAAAAGGATTGTAAAGACACGAATTCATTCCAAAAAGAATAGAGAGGAAGAGAGAAGAATTATGAATATAACAGATCTTAATATATGACAACATTAAAAGAATCAACAAATCAATATCTTACTTGGAAAGTCTTCCCATTTCCAAGCAGCACAGTAGATTGGAAATCTCTATCAATATTAGAAGCTGCAACTGTAAAGATCCAAGGAGCTGAATTGACAATAGTGTAAAGATCAGGCCCATCATTTCCTCCAGAGCACACTACCATGATATTCATTTGTTGTGCATGAAATGAACCAATTGCTATGGGGTCATTTAGGTAATCAGATTGAAAGAGCGAGCTCATCCCAATAGAAATGGAGATTATATCAACTCCATCCTTAATTGCATCATCAATTGCCTTCAATATGGTGGAACCAGAACAACCATCTAATGTGCATGCTTTGTATATTGCTATTCTAGATGAAGGTGAGCCACCCCTAGCTGTGCCTCCAGCTAAGTCATGGTAACTAACATTAGCAACTTTAGCACCAGCTGCAATGGATGTGGTGTGAGTACCATGGCCATCAAAGTCCCTTGGTGAGTCATCTGGTTTAGCCATGTGGGTCTTGTTATTACTGTATGTCCTTTGGATGGAGTCATAGTATCTTGCTCCTATCAACTTCCTACAGACATAGAGACCAGAAAATAAGAATTCTGCAGCATAGATTAAATTTAACAGCAAGCGGAAATCATCACTTGGGCTTGTCTCAGGGTAAGGGTGTGTGTTTAGGTAAAGATTTTAGACTTGAGGCATATTGCTATGATTGTTTAAGAAAAAAGTACTTGCTCTCTGATATAAAAAAACTGGATGAGTATAAGATATAGATAAAAGCTATTCTATTAATAGAGGCATCTACACAAACATGAATTTGCATATGTGCATATTGTCCTTCTCTTACTTTATAATGAAAAAAAGACATAATCACCTATTGCAATTGGATTTCTTGAAGTCATATCCTTCCATGCAAACTCCTTTCCATCTTGAAGGGATTTCCCCAATTCCATCATCATTGAAACTTGGCGACTCAGGCCATATCCCTAAAGCAAAGAACACGTGTAATATTCTAAAAATTTTCTGAAGTCTAACAATATGCCCTTGGATAAGACTCAATCGCAGCAAGACACAACAAAAAGCTTTGTACAAAGTGATGGGAAACAAATTATTTCACGTTAACAGAAAACTTCTAATTATTCTAATAACTTGTACTGACATACAATTTAAATGTTCAAATTATACTTGAAAAAAATTATATCCTTTTATAATGCCTTTCCAATTCATCGAAAGGCTCACTGGATTTTGTAGCCTTCCCTCTTTCAAAATTAATACACACCCTCAAAAAGATTTGAACTCAAAACCAGCCCCACATAAAGGAGCAAGGCATGAGGTGAGGTTTTAAAGTTGAAGTCCTTGGACTTTCAATCCTCCAGACCCTGAACCGTTTAAAAAAAGAGACCATGTTTTGTTTACTTGGAGGACCATTGAGCTTTTAGTTATAATATGGCAGGTGGCCTTCCCCCACGAAGACACTATTCTTATTGATGCTGAAGTGTAAAATAACAGCGTCCTGGGTGTTCAGTCACTAAAGACATTTGAAATATAAACTCAATGAATATATATATAATGTGACTTTCATCAAAGTAGTTCATCAAAACAATGATTCATGTTAACAACCATTCTTGTTTTTTGTGCTACAAGAGTGAGTTAAAAAATTTGTGATATGAAGGTAGCACAAATAAAAGGATGAACCATATTGACATATTTATGGAATAAATATGTGTGTGCATGTGAATGCAACTGAAATTTGAGGCATGTTCTTGAGGTGGCTTTCATTCATGCAGGGCCACTGAACCAGGTAGTATGAGAAACATAAGTGAATTGCAGTTACCTGTGTCTATCATCCCAATTATGACATCACTTGACAAAGGAGGATGCTTGTGCTTGTTTTGCATGCCTGATGATGCCTCCAGGAAATCCCATGAACGTGTAGTATGAAGTTGAAGGATTGGATCCCGGAAGATGGATACTATACCATCATGGCCTGTTTTCAGAATCAATTGATCTCTGTTCAGTCTATTTGTAGTTACTGGATCACTAGAAGGGAGCCATGATCCCCCTGCATCTTAAACTGAGTTTTTTTTTTTTTTTTGTCTAGGGATTGCGACTATGCATGCAATGGATTGTAAAAATTGGCAATCCAACTGACAAAACAATGCTTTTATTCTCATCTGAAAGCAGGGGTGAGATAGTTGAAAACAGTACTTTTCTCGACTGAAAAAAAGCATCCTTCTTTTAGAATGTATTCATTTTCCTCATGGCATAATAATGTTTTTAGTAACAAAATTTAAACCAAAAACCCTTAAAAGCACTTCAAAGTGTAAAGCAATATCTGGTACATAAAATGATTGATCTTGAAGAGAGATCTCCGGACCAAAAAAAACCTTAAAAGCACTTGGTGCCAGTTTCTTTACTTCCTGCTATAATAATGGCTTATTGTAATGAAAATTTTGAATTTACTTCATACTAGATTAGACAATTATATAGAAACTGACTCCAAGAACCCCTATAAGCTTATCAGCACAAGCAGAGTGCAGCAACTGATTCGTTTTTTAGCCTCTTCTTATGCTTCGTCACTAAAATCAAGATTTCTTTACAGAATCCCTAAAAATCATCTAATGATTCCCTGATTCAGTTGTATACTTTGGAATGGATAAAAAAAATTGACAGCAACCATTTGCTCACAAAACAGAAAAGTGTAGGAAATCCCTTCAGGGGCTGTTTGAACATGAATATGTAATTATTGTGGACATTGATGATCGATGATAAAAGGAGAGCTTTCTTGAGCTTCCACGACATTGCAGTGAGATAAAACGCTAAGGGGTGACAAAAAATACTTAGGAACGATCAAGAACCAGGAATGGTTGTTAAAGAACTTGTGACAGTGGCTCAATAGAAATCAACACCCAAATGGATAAGAAATGAACTCACAATACTCCTAAAAAATAAGTTATGTAAACTGGAACGGCTAACCACAACGCTATCTCTGATTAAGAAGGCTGAGAGCAATCTAGAATTAAATCACATTGTGCATTGGACAACAAAACTTACTTCTCCGTCATCAAGTGTATCTTTTTTGCTTTGTCGGCTCCTCCATATAAATCCAACAACCCTGGAATATCGTCCACATACTTGTAAACATAATTCTTCAAGAATTCCTTCTCATTTATTTTAAGCAAATTCTTAATCTTCAAATCCTTTTTAATCAGCTTCTTTGACTCCAAAATCTTTAAAACATTATACCTGGGAAGCAACCTTTTATCAATAGAATAAGTAAGAAGCTGGGGGCAGGCAATCACATGTTGCAATCCCAACTTCAATGTATTCACAAAAAAATCCATCCCAGCCCTGATTTTCTCCTCTGAGTATCCCAAAAGAAGAGGATGTCGCTTAAAGGCATGCCAAATATCTTTCTCACTCCAACCCAAACTCTTCAGCACCTCAATTTTCTTCTTCCGAGTCGATTCACTGATAGATAACATCGCTCTAAGAGCGTGTATAAAAACAGGAGCATTTGGTTCAAGGCCTAAATCCTTGAGAGTACTCACTGTAGAAATCATTTTATCACGCTTATTCTGTATGGCTCTTGGGTCCATCATAATCAGTTTAGCAATCCTATCAACAGCCACTCCCTCTTCTATCAACAAATCATAATTTGGTTGCATAGTGCCCTTCAAACGCAACGTCAACAGCCAAGAAGAATGTTTAAGAGCCACCAAAACGTTCTCATTGCAACCAAGAACAGACTTTAAAAACTCAAAACATGGTTTAATTTGAGAATCTAAACCCCTTCTTAAAATATGAGTATTTGATAAAACGAGCTCTGGCAGAAGCTGACCCACAACGCCATTCTCTGTGAGAAATTCAAATTTGGGTTTGAGATTACCTTCTACTCTGCAATGGAGAACTCCTGGCCGACTTTGGATCAATTTGGCCAGGTGGGTCTCGCTAAAACCATGAGCTTTCATGAATTGGACAACAGATCGGAGCTTATGGAGATCATTCTCATGGATTTGGAACTTTTTAGAAACTGAAAGAGCAGATTGCAGAGAAAGACCGCATGAATTGACGAGGAATTGGGCCGTAGAAGAAGAGGAGGAGGAGCTACAACTAGTAGTAGTGGGTAGTGGAGAGTTGGGAGAAAGTGTTATTGTTGCTGCTGCTGATGTTAATAGAAAACGTTTTTGTATAAAAGAAATGAGGTTTCCCGTGGAGGATATATTCGTGGCCATCTTTTTCACTTTTTTGTTGGAACTTCGAAGCAAAGATGAGATTCAGAGAGACGGACAGCGACAGAGGGAGAGGGGGTGGCTGGTGGATTAATGGCGGGTAAGGGGTTTAGTGATGAAGCTTGGGAGGGTTTTGGGTTGATGAACAAGTTGAGTTGCATGTGCTTATGGACCCGTATTTAGAGCTCGTTCGGAGTTTCTTCTCTCAAGCCCGATAGAAAAAAAATGTTTTGATTTTTTTTTTATTAAAAATAAGGAGCGAGTAATTTAGAATCTAATTGGTTTTTATATTAGCTATTGCAAGCTCGACAAATTGATAGACCCGCGCTTATTAGTAAAAAACAAATGAATAAGTAGGTTTTAAAAAACAATTATTGACAAAATTATTTTTAATTATAAATCAAAAAGTACATGTATATATTTAATTAAATAAATCTAGAATTATCTATTTCAATAAATAAATAAAATATTATTTAAATTTTAAGATTGGAATAGTCCTATAAAAAAAATTAAAAAAATTAATTTTTAACCAATTTAATATTAAAGGATAAAAAATTGCGAGAGTTAACACTCTTAGTTTTTTGTTAATTAAGTTTAAAAAATTTAAATTGAATTAGTGTATTATGTTTCTACTATAGTTATTGAACTCTTTAAGGTAGATTGATTGTAAGTTTATTCGATAAATTCATAATTCAGAGTTTGATTTAAACTAAATTTTAATTTAAATTGATTTTGATATTGACAATACCAAACTTGGATGATCTAATAGGTTAATTCATAATTCAGTTGATTTGGTAAAATCTAATCCAGACATAATTAAATAAAAATTAAGAATTGTTTTAAAAAATTAAAAATAAAATAACATTTTTAAATAAAAAAATACATGAGATGACCGAGAACCCAAAGAACTAAAAAACCAGCTACCCAAATATTAAGTGAATTCCTAGTGAAATCAATATTTACAAAGAAGCAAATTTGGCTGGAAATTTAAGCAAAAATAACTAAGAAAAAAAATCCAAGTTGTCAAATTCACAACTAATTTTTTTTTTTTTACAAAACAATTGTGCTTTTTAGACCATAAGCATGTTCTAGGATCAAAGGGTTTTATATTTATTTAATCTTTCTTTTAACTTATTAGTATTATTGTTATTATTTGAAGCATAAAGACATGCATAAGCTCTAAACCAAACACAAGACAGATTGTCAAATAGAACAAGGAAATAAAACAAGAGTATTACCAGCTAATACAGAGGCTTCATTCTCTGTAAGCATGGCAGAGAAGCCCTTGAAAGCATGGCTATAATGATGGATTAGCGATATTCTTTCACTCTCATGACTGTCAAAAAGCACATTAAATTCCAAGTATCAAGCCCTTGAAACCATGGCTATATAATGATGGATTATGATGATGAGATGTATGGTGACCTTGGTATAATGGAGGACAACAGCTGCAAATGACCTGCCTCTGCAATCTCAGGAGCTTCTCCTCCATTTCCACTTGATGAACTCCCCATATAAACCACATAATGCTGTCAAGACTCAAAGAAGATAGATTATATCTCTTGTGAAAACACAAAAAAGGGTCACTGATGTAGTAGTGTTTTGATAAAATTACCTGAGGAAGTTGATTTGATGCAGTGGAGCTGATGATGAGAAGGCAGAGTACAGAGAGAAAAAAGAGATGATGCAGAAGAGAAGCCATGGAAGATGGGATGGCAAGAAAAATGGAGGAGAATGAAAAGAGTGGCATATCCCACCACCCGTTTGTAGGCTAAATGCAAGGGAGGGAGCTTTTTCACCAGAGGAAGCTTGCAGCGAGAGGTGTAAGAGCATCTTTGATTGCTCTTCTCTGAATTTTCTATGCATTTTATTATAATATATATAGATATAATTATTTTTGCTTTTTGATCTAATTATAAATGTTATTTGTTTGCTTTTATGTATAACCAACCAACTCATGAAGCTTCATTGGCAATATGGTGCTTGGTAGGCCAGCAATGTCCGAGCAAAAACCAAATTACCCAGAAATCTTAGGTTTCAACACAAATAATTAAGAAACAAAATCATGCATCTAACAATTATTGAGAGGCATAATGGATGATTCACACACATATATTATATTGTTTCAAGAAAATTGTCACTTACAATTGCAAATTTGCAACCGATGCAGTCTTGGTGGCGGTAATTGATTTCCTAACACATCTTTATACTTGCATTTAATTATTATCGTAAAATAGAAAAAAAAAACAAATACATAAAAAAAATAGAAATGTATTTGATTACGGGAACACATTTTGAGAAAGTTTTAAAATGAATTCATAACTTTTTAAAACAAAAAAATAAAGATTTGAAAATATTTCATCTTGGATCAATTATCCTAATTTTTTTTATCTTAAAATAGTTAAAACCAAAATTATATAAAAAAACAAACTAAAAAGAACAGTGAATCACCAAATATAATTGCATTGCGGATTTTAACGGTATAATAATAATTTTATATTTTTTTAAAAAAATATATTTGAATTGTTTATTGGAGATAATATGGTCCTTCAGTGTCATCGTGTAATTTTTTACAGTAATGTTAGAAACGTCTCAATAAAATCTTTAAGGTGATAAGACAGTGTCTATGGCCGAGCATGGTGAGTCTTTAACATGTTTTTTTTTTTTTTTGAGTGTGATATTACCGGTTCATTTTTTATAATTAATTATTGTTATTTTTTGTTTGATTTATTTACTGTTGTGCTTATTTTTTTATTTATATTAAGTTTATTAGATCCTAAAAAAACTACGCAACCTAAACATTCCTTTTTCTTATTATAAAAAAATTGGTCGAGATCGCCGCGAAGTGCTGCCGCCAATATAGCTTTAGATGACACCATATCAATTAATTAATCACATAGTTTTGATCCGTGTAATCACAATTATTTTCTA
>Ga0307517_10015563_pt1 | contig 10093 bp, 12 predicted proteins | sample 23_EM_MG_FD_194515 | JGI IMG/M metagenome (GOLD analysis project Ga0307517, IMG submission 194515) | Populus trichocarpa ectomycorrhiza microbial communities from riparian zone in the Pacific Northwest, United States - 23_EM | ecosystem: Host-associated > Plants > Roots > Unclassified | place...
TGATATTAACACTATCTAATCGTACCTAGTTGTCTTTGATCTTATCTAGGTACTTATCACTGAATATAGTCGATTATACATTTGACTGAGTTGTCTTTGATCTTATCTAGGGTTAGATCTCAACAGGCTGTTCAAACCGGATTGTGTCGATCTTGTATGCAATTTGGCGGTGAAGTTGAAGCTGTCGATCCAGCGCCCTGAATATTTGTCAACTGAACGTGATGACGAATTTGACCCAGGGGCCTTTGTCACCTCGTACCGCATCCTTGTGTCAGCTGCGGTGGTATTCCTGGGCTGCCTTAAGGCTACTTTCTCATTCGCCAGTTTTTTCACTGATACCATCTGGGTGGAATGGCTTTTTGCGGCTTTCGTGCCATCACTGTGCGTTAATTTCAACTTTGCTCAAGTGAACCAAATGCTAGATTATGAAAATTCACCATTAGGCTCTACCTCGTTGGTCTATATGAAAAAAACTCGTTAGGGCTATGGTCCTCATTTTTTCGGAAAGATCGTTCCCACCTCTTGCACCCGAGTGCGTCTTTAGTCGCAGCGGATTACCCTCGCTTTTATTGACTCTCGTTCAGAGAATGTCACTTCAATTCCAATTATCGTCGGTTTGGCCTTTGACTTGGTCGTTTACAGTGTCAAGGTATTTCCCGGTGTGAAACATATCCACCCCAATTACTTTGAAGAATACACCGAAAACTTTCAACTTCCTATGGGTCCAACTCTATCCAAGGGTACCGTGGAGGAGGTCCATATGGTTGTCGTAATTTACATACCCTCCATCATCCTCTTCTTCCTTTTCCTGGGTTCCTTGATATTCTCTCTACGGGTTCCTATCCTCGAATCGACCTCTATGTTACCCTCTGTCATTCGAGACCATACCGGCAGGTTCGTCGGAGCCATTCAGAGACGTGCGTCATTGCGACCTTTACCTTTTCCTGTGGGTGGCAGTACTAATTCAAACCTCAAAGTCTCCCAAAAACGTCCTATAAACCGGATAATTTACCATTTCGTCGCATTCGGACAGCTCCTTCTGTTCGTGGGTTGGAACATCTGGTTCTTTCTCTTCATTTGTTTTGTCAATGAAATTGCAAAACGAGGTGATCTCGATTTTTTAAACAAAATCTTTCTCTACCCAGCTATGGTAATGGTGTTGATATACGTTTGGATTATTGTCGCTACTGGCACACTTGGAGAGATGAGATGGTGGCCCTCAAGAGATCGCCTGTCTCGTTTAGTTCCTCCCTTAATTAAAAATGCGACCATAACAAAATGTAGGTGGACATTATTATTTTATTGATCTTGAGAGCTCTGACAAGCGATCCTCTAGTCTTCCAGCGACAACTGAAAGATCTTCGCTTATCTGGTCCCTCTTACTTCTACGCTGGCGTAGTACTCCTGCTGGGTTTCTCGATGGTTGTTCCCTTCCTTTTCCATGGAATACTCAGCCCTCTCGAAGAAATAGATCTAGTTGAAGTAGTGATAATTGACGTAGCCGCTCTGTCCGTGATAGCGCCCATGTCCATCCTCATGGTGGTGTCCAATTTCCCATTACAATAATTATAAAGAAGTCGTGAACAAGCATGGCAAGCTATTGGTTTGATTCCCCTCCCCTTCTTGCTCGCTCGCCCAGAGCCGGTACACTGAGATTGCAGAGCGAGTCATGTATTGCTCGTTTCAACTGTCCAGGGCAAGGTCTTGCTTGCCACGGCTTTTCGACTGCTGTTGAGCTCGGCCCCACGCCCCTGGAAAAAATTAATTAACGGGACATGAATACCACGGATGGGGGATTGAACAAACGGAAGCATCATAGCATCAATAAGTTGCTCTATGTTTCCTTCCAGCAATCCTTCACTGACGTTGAGCTCCTCGACGCACACCTTCAGCCAGGTAAACATTCCGTCCATCCCATATTCGCCTTGTTGTATGTACTGGAATATAGTCAAGTTTAGCAGTATTAGCAGTAAGCGAGAAGGGTGAATTACTGGCCATGTTAAATCTCGATCGTGGTCGTTGAGAATGAACTCGTTGAGAATGAACCTGGTAATGTTACTACTTTATGTGACACATTATCTTGCAATCATCCGCATAGTCTGCGAGTACTTATATCTTTCGCTTTTACCACTCCTGGGACCTGTCTGAAATACACGATCTAACTTGTGTCGTGTAACGTGACTGGATTGTTCAGGGGATGGACTGGGATGGAAGTAAGTAGGCGTGGGAGCCGCGCGGTACAGACGTACTTACCATCACGACTCACGAGCCTACGACGCGTTCTTTGTTCAGCGTTCACCACTTGGGAACAGGTAGGCAGCAAATCTTTGTTCCTGACCCAGAATATTTACCATCTGCAATGGTTCCCTCTACGAAGAGCCCGCCAAACGAGAATCCAGCCTTTGTTCCCTCTCCCCGATGGCTTTCCGAGTCCCCTGCCCGGCCAGGGTCATTGCCACATGTTGATTCAGTTGCTGGGCACACCACCTGTTCTCAAAGGTCCCTTGGCCCTTCCCGGAATTTATGGTCACCCGCACCTCCAGCTCCAGCCAACTTACACCAGGAAAATGCTGCCGTATTTAATGCAGATCCTGGCATACCGTCTACGGCGGGGCCAACTGATGCTGAGTCTTCAGACGGCGGATCGATAAAGCAGGAATTACTACAGGAAAACCGCTTCGTTGGAGGTTTGGTGACGGGCATTAAAAAGGCTCTACGAAATTCCCTTCGTGACCAGGTGAAGACCCGACAAATGGAACCACCACTCCCCATGTATGCTCAGCCTTCCCAATTTCGCGACTCTGGCTACGCTGGCTCGACATCCCAACTCAACCCACGGCCTTCACAAAATTATGACGACTTTCGCTCTTCATCTTCTTTATCCCGCACTGCACACTATTCTTTCGCTCGCACACCTTCGGAAACCCTTCTTGGCCATCCGCCCCTGGTCCCCAAGCTTTACGATGAAACTAATATTGTTGCGCCTCAACAAATATTCTCCCCGGAGGCTATGGACAGTCCAGTCTCTGCCGAACCGGAATATGGCTCCGATTATATTGGAATAGCGCCTGACGCCCTAGAAAACGATTCCTCCTTGAAAACCTACATCAGACGAGTGTCGAAGCTCGTCCATGACATATCCACTCTTCCTTGGGTTGCGACAGAGCGAGTCACCGTTGATTATTACCCCGAACACTCAACATGGCATGAAAAGCTCCAGCGTCATCCAGCTTCTGCGTGGCCTAATGAGAACGATAGTTCACCTCCAAAATCATTCTGGGAGTGTCGAAATAGATGGCAGTGTGTCGTCTGAGATGTAGGCCCCTGATGAGAATCCAACGACTCCTCGCCATCGAATCTACGAGGGTATGGATCTCGATGACAAGTTCGGAGAACGATATGACCAAGACGAGTAACGACCTATCTACGGGTCCCCATATCCTGAGAATGCAAGCCAATCACCACCCAATATTATCTCCAAACCATATAGCACCGCAGATCCCACCTCGCAAGCGTGGCCAGATTCAGGTCAATATACATCACGGTCATATCCGCACGACGAAACATGGGCTAGTCCAACATCTGAAGCCCATCATCCCCCGTCGGGCTCTGACAAACCGTTGGGACTAAACCCATCTCACAACATATGATTCCCCCCCGCATTCCTCCTACTCAACTCTAAACCAACGAGTCACCGCATCGCCCATTCAACCTCCTCTCGCGTGCAACGCCAGGCTTCTTTTTCATCAATTCCTCCTACTGCTTCAGCGTTGGCCTCTGAGAGTGGTGTGTAGCAGGAGTACCCCCGCGAGATGGGCGGCTACGTTCCGCATGAGTTTGCGGAGCATTATTACGGGGTCGAGTATGGTCCAGGTGTCCACGCTGCCTGACCGCCTCTGCCTTTTCATCCTTGAAGGCCAACTTCTCCTACATTCCTTGCACATTCCGCACGGCCTCGAACATCTTCACCATGACTGCCACTCCGCGATGTTCGGCTGTTCAAAAATTCGCCGCCACTTCTGCCTATTCGAAAGCTCAGAGCCTCCGGCCAATCGTGAGATGTGAGTGGAATAAGGAGTGAAGATGAGAGATGGACCCGGACATACCAATGGTTGATACCGGTGGGTATGGAAAGTTCGGAGAGCTCCAAGTTGTAACCTACAACGCCAACAACACGTTCAACGGTGGCGTTGTCGCTGAGGTAGCCGTCCATCTGTCGGCCCACCTCCGCCCATTATCATCTCCAGTCTGGTCCCTGTCAAGCGATGACAAAGATAATAGGTTAGACCCAACGGCACACTAGCGGGAAAAAGGATACTGGCGCTGCCGATACCCCACTGATTACTTATGTATTCAGCCAGATCATATTATATAATTTATTTCAATGCACGGCGATGCGGACTCCAGCAAGGCTCAGTGTAGACCTTCCAGGAACCCACAAGAACGTAAGTCACCAATGATAAATGATACCAATGACAAGAACTGGATCTAGTAGTGATACCACTGATCGACTCATCATTGCAGGATGGAGGATTTGGAAGCCGTGATCACATCTCGCCGCGAAACGCTCACTCACTGTCCTCCTGGCCACCCAGATCATTCCGAGTCACTCGTGAGCCTCGCCAGTGCTCTTTCTACTCGTTTTGAACAGTCGGGCAGGATGGAGGATTTGGAAGATGCGATCACGTCCTACCGTCAAGCACTCACCTTCTTTCCTCCTAGCCACCCAAATCATCCTAGTTCACTCATGAACCTCGCCAATGCTCTTTCTTCTCGCTTTAACCAGTCGGGCAGGATGGAGGATTTGGAAGACGCGATCTCATCATACCGCCAAGCACTCACTCTCTGTCCTCCTGGCCACCTAAATCGTTCGAGTTCACTCATGAACCTCGCCAATGCTCTTTTGACTCGCTTTAACCAGTCGGGCAGGATGGAGGATTTGGAAGACGCAATCTCATCACACTGCAAAGCACTCACTCTCTGTCCTCCTGGCCACCTAAATCGTTCGAGTTCACTCATGAACCTCGCCAATGCTCTTTTGACTCGCTTTGTGCAGTTGGGCAGGATGGAAGATTTGGAAGATGCGATCTCATCACACCGCCAAGCACTCACTCTCCATCCTACTGGCCACCCAAATCGTTCGAGTTCACTCATGAACCTTGCCAATGCTCTTTTGACTCGCTTTAAGCAGTCGGGCAAGATGGAGGATTTGGAAGATGCGGTCTCATCCCACCGCCAAGTACTCACTCTCTGTCCTCCTGGTCACCCAAATCATTCCTATTCACTCATGAACCTTGCCAGTGCTCTTTTGACTCGCTTTACGCAGTTGGGCAGGATAGAGGATTTGGAAGATGTAATCACATCCTACCGCCAAGCACTCACTCTTTATCCTCCTGGCCACCCAAATCGTTCGGGTTCACTCATGAACCTCGCCAATGCTCTTTCTACTCGCTTTGAGCAGTTGGGCAAGATGGAGGATTTGGAAGAAGCGATCTTATTACACCGCCAAGCACTCACCCTCTGCCCTCCTGGCCATCTAAATCGTTCGAGTTCACTCATGAACCTCGCCAATGCTCTTTTGACTTGCTTTAAGCAGTTGGGAAAGATGGAGGATTTGGAAGACGCGACCTCATCTCACCGCCAAGCACTCACTCTCCGTCCTCCAGGCCACCCAGATCGTTCCAGCTCGCTCATGAACCTTGCCACTACTCTTACTACTCGCTTTAATCAGTCTGGAAGGATAGAGGATTTGGAAGATGCGATCTCATCCTACCGCGAAACACTCACTCTCTTTCCTCCTGGCCACCCAAATTGTTCGAGTTCACTCATGAACCTCGCCAATGCTCTTTCTACTCGCTTTGAGCAGTCAGGCAGGATGGAGGATTTGGAAGATGTGATTTCATCCTACCGCAAAACACTCACTCTCTGTCCTCCTAGCCACCCAAATCATTCAAATTCACTCATGAACCTCACCAATGCTCTTTTAACTCGCTTTAAGCAGTTGGGCAGGATGGAGGATCTGGACGATGCGATCTCATCCTATCGCGAAACACTCGCTCTCTGTCCTCCTGGCCACCCACATCATCCCTATTCACTCATGAACCTTGGCATTGCTCTTTCTACTCGCTTTGAGAAGTTGGGCAAGATGGAGGATTTGGAAGATGCGATCTCATCCCACTGCCAAGCACTCGCTCTCCGTCCTCCGGGCCACCCAGATTGTTCCAGCTCACTCATGAACCTCGCCACTACTCTTACTACTCGCTTTAATCAGTCGGGAAGGATAGAGGATTTGGAAGATGCGATCTCATCCTACCGCGAAACACTCGCTCTCTGTCCTCCTGACCACCCACATCGTTCCTATTCACTCACGAAACTTGCCATTGCTCTTTCTACTCGCTTTGAGCAGTTGGGAAAGATGGAGGATTTGGAAGAATCTTTCACTCTATATGAACAGGCAGCAAATAACTTGAGTTCAAGCCCACGTCTTCGGCTTGAAGCCGCTATGAACTGGGTAGCAGGGGCACGGCGCTATCACCACACATCCATCATATGTGCTTATTCAGTATCACTTCAAATTCTCAATCATTGCTTGATTTTGTACCCTAGTGTTGAGTCCCAGCAAACCTTCCTTGCCACTGCCCATATACCGAAGTCGCTGGCCTCTGATGCAGCTTCTGCTGCAATTGATACAGGAGACCTTGAGACAGCAGTCGAATTACTTGAACAGGGGAGAGTCATACTGTGGTCGAAGATGGAGCAGTATAGACATCCACTTGACCAGCTCCGCCAGGTTGACAGAGAACTTGCCGATCTCCTCCAGACTTTAAGTACCGAACGTGAACATATCTCAGTTTCAAGTTCATCCAGATCTGGGCTATTGGATAGTGAAGCTCAAATCCGGAGAGATCATATTCTTTCAGGTGATTGGGAGAAGGCAGTGGAACGGGTTCGGACAATAAATGGTTTCAGCAACTTTTTACGGGCTGTTCCATTTGCCACCCTTCAGGCGGCTGCTGTGGAAGGCCCCGTCATCCTTATTAACATAAGTAATTATCGTTCTGATGCGATAATCCTTCATATCAACAACCCACCTCTCCTAGTCCCCCTTCCTGGGGTACGACCTAATCATCTTAATCACCTTACTGAACAACTCACTTTGGCATGCGGCTCGGGTGCTGGGGCTGCCCGCTCAAAGGATATTCCTCCAATTTTGCGTGCTCTATGGAATGTCTCTCCCATAGTAGACCACCTGGCTGGAATCGGAGTACCAGAGAAGAGTCGGATTTGGTGGTGCCCAACGTCCAAGTTATCTGGCCTACCCCTCCATGCTGCGGGCCCATACCGGCCCGCGCAAAAGAATCTCCCAGACATCTACACATCTTCTTATACCACAACTCTATCCGCATAAACCAGGGCAAGATCCAACACATCCCAGTTTGTTGTCCCCAAGTTACTTGTTGTTGGTCAACCTGGTGAAGCACTGCCAAAGGTTGAGGCCGAAATCGATCATCTTCGACAACTCGGTGACTTCGTGGATGTCCTTGTTGGTGCCGAGGCAAATCATGATAAAGTTCTCTGTGGTCTTCAGCAACACTCTTGGGCTCACTTCGCTTGTCATGGCCATCTAGGGGAAATTACCCAACCATTCCGTGCATCATTTGAACTACATGGCGGCAGTTCTCTCACTTTGCTTGAATTGATCCAGGCTAAACTTCCAAACGCAGAACTGGCATTTCTATCTGCTTGTCACAGTGCGGAAGGAGGCTTCATCACACCAGACGAGCCCATTCATCTAGCAGCAGCTCTGCAGTTCTGTGGGTTCCGGAGCGTGGTAGGGACATTGTGGGCAATGGATGACGAAGATGGACCAACGATTTCAAAGGAATTTTACAAATACATGTTCCGCAAATCCGGAAACGAGGCAAATTTCAGAGATTCGGCGGAGGCGCTCAACGTGGCTATTCGGGCAATGAGGAAAACCATGTACCGTTGGAACGCTGGATTTTGTTCGTTCATATTGGCGCTTAAGGACTACGGCCTTGTACCCACTGCAAATTTTCAGCGATTGTCATTGTAAGTATCTTCTCTCCGTGGCAAGAAATTTTTTCTGATTTATTTTCCTTTCCCAGAGCTTTGTATGCTGCCTTTTCTATCCCCGTGCTTCCTTTTGGAGCGCTTGAAGCTGCTCCCCTGATGCTGTCTGTCACGATATGTATAGTTCAAATTACTTTGTATGCCCATTTGGGCTTTGCTTTTTTGTATAACTGCTTCCACTTCTCATTAGTACCGTCATGCCTAATAAATTTACGTCTTTCCAATCCTATACTCTTCGCATAGGCAAGGGCCCACGCCTTTTCTTTCTTGGCCGCAGAGATAAGTGGCTTTGCCTCTAGAATGCGACACCGTAGCCCAGCCATCATCTGGGCAGACACGTCAGGGAACATCTCCTCGGTGACATTTCGCCTCTCCGCGCACGCGCATATTTCTAGACTTTGAATTTTCAATGGAAAACGAGGGTAAACAAGCAGAACGGGCTTGGAATGGACCTAGGTGTGTTCAGCGAATCTGAGTATTTTGCCATACTTTCAGATTGTATCTAAACTGTATGAAGAAACGTGAATAGCTGGAATGAACATGGCAAGGATAAGAATTTTTCCAGAAAGTTGCCGCGATTTGAGCAAATCTTCAGTTGCAAGGCAGCTCGCAATGTACGACATGTCGTTGTACAAGTCTTAGAGTTGTAGGTAGTATGAAAAATGTGAACAGATGGCCCGGGGGAGAAAGCTGTAAAATTACAAGATCACCAAGGATGGTGGACCCGCAAAGGGAAGGAAGGGTGTGACAACAATTGAAACGAAATGGAACCAAAAAGAAATTTAATCAACTCGAAAAGGGGCGAAGCAGGAGAAAGTAATGTGCAGGACCTGGGATGCGAGCACCATTGACGACAGAAGATGAAATCCAAGTCTTGCGGTCATGATCATTGCTCAATCGAAAACCTATTCACATGTCACAGTCAAGGCTTGTATCTCGTGTGGGGCTCACTGTACCTTCGAATTCCTCCTCATTTCCATCTTCATAAAGCCGCGCCAACTATACAAAGAGGAAAAATTAAGTAATGAAATCCTCAGATAGAGCACTCTAAGGATTAATTAAATTGCTCACAGATAACGCTCCACGCGCAGAAGCAAAGGTCCATTGGCCTTGGATCGATGCTTCGGCGAGTCCTAGGATTTCACTGCATGGACACACGGTAAAGTTCAATCTTGGGACAACTTTCATAGACGACCTCACATTTCAGCACCCAATTTGAAGAGCCTTTGATGATTCGATGTCGACCACAAAGGATATTACGACCGCCGAGAACAGTCCTTGCCAGGTATGTCATTAATGATTCGGTCTGTAGGAATTGAACTTGTGAACACATACTTACGAGAGTCAATAAATTCTGGACTTCGTCCTTCCAAGCGTCACATTGGACTTTATCCTTCGCTGAGGTGTTGGGTATCGATGTGGGTCATTACATGGCCATTGTTCAGAATTCTGGAATCGAATGAGTCAACCAGACGCTGAAAGTCAATTGTGCCGGGTGCATACCTGCCGATTGTGGTCGTGCGATGTGGACACTTAATGTTTCTTGTGCTGTCGAGAGAAAAAAGCTCGTATTCTCGCACACTGCAAGGACTGTGTACTTGGGTAAATTCAACCTCAACTGCAGACAGCACACCCACGCGCGTTGGCGTCCTGATTTTTATAGGTATTCTCAGGAAGGTGGTTCGAACTTCAGGGTATACCAACAACGACACCCAACACACTCAGGCACATGACGATGTGTCGCTGATCTCCCATCAAATTGCATGCCGGAGGTTGCCATTGGGCTAATTCTGACACTCCGAAGCATCTGCCGAATATGTGCCGTTAGGGTTTGGGTTGGGCTATTGCATTAGGTTAGGACGCAGGTTAGCGTTAGAGGTTAGGGTTAGCGTTAAGGTTAGTGTTAAGGTTAGTGTATATATGTCTTTTCGCGCGGTAGCGCGCTCTTAGGTTGGCGGTTAGGGTGATTAAAACTCCGGCTGCCGGGAGGCAGCCGAGG
>Ga0307517_10015564_pt1 | contig 10093 bp, 10 predicted proteins | sample 23_EM_MG_FD_194515 | JGI IMG/M metagenome (GOLD analysis project Ga0307517, IMG submission 194515) | Populus trichocarpa ectomycorrhiza microbial communities from riparian zone in the Pacific Northwest, United States - 23_EM | ecosystem: Host-associated > Plants > Roots > Unclassified | place...
TAACGACCTAGAGAAGCAAGCAATGTCAAGCAACAAAAGAGATAGTCAAAATCAATTGCACACTCAAACAACCATCTCGCTCTAACAATGTGTTTGGTTTGTCATAGCTTTTGCTATTGGCAGTTTGAAAAAAATATATTTATAAAAATTACTTTTAGTTGTGGTTGGTTGGATTGAAATATGTGTTTGGTTAAAAATATGGTTGAAATTATGATTGGAAAAAAATTAGTTTAGAAATATTTGATTAAAATTGCAGTTGAAAATGATGTCACTAGTAAAATGACTAAAAAGAACATGTATTAATTTCTTAGTTTACAATTACATTAATGTGCATTGAATTATTTCATATATACAATAATGCAACATGACAATTCTATTTTTTGTTGTCCCATTAAAATAGTTGCAATCTCTTCACGAGCATAATCCATTCGAGAAGGCCTTTGTTATCTATGATTTTGTGAACGTGGAACATATTAAGAAATATCTTTGTAAATATTAGTAATATTTTTACTTGCCCAAAAGATCTTATCCCGCTAATTTTAGATTACGGTTTCAAAGCCTTAATAGTAGGATTGATAGAAAGTTACAGCTGTATATATATGCTATACCATTTGACCTTAAGATACAAGAAACCATTCAACCATTTATTTTCTTAAGATGGTTTCAGAGCAACACCCTGATATTTGACCATTTCTACACCTTAGCCACCTTTAACAACCTTGTCCAATCAAACACCACCAGAAACAATTCCAAAAATCCCGATACGGATTCAACACATCCATACTTCGTTCATCAATCAGATCACCCCAGTCTCATGCTTGTTCTAATAAAGTTGAACGGCACCAATTACCCATCTTGGAGTAAATCCATGATTTATGCTCTCACAGCTAAGAACAGAGTTGGCTTTATCAATGGATCCATTCAACCTCCTTCAGAAACTGAACAACCAATAGAATATGCTCTCTAGAATCGATACAACAATATGATTTTATCATGGCTTGCTCACTCGGTGGAACACGATCTGGCCAAAGCAGTCGTTCATGCCAAGACTATTCATCAAGTATGGCAAGATTTCAAAGACCAGTTTTCATAAAAGAATGCACCAACCATATATCAGATATAGAAATCCATCGCCTGTCTCTCACAAGGCACCATGACAGTTTCAGACTGCTACAAAAAACTCAAAGATCTTTGGGATGAATTAGAAACATATCAAACCCCTCTCACATGTAACGAGATGAAAGCACACAATGCACAAAAGGAAAAAGATCGAATGATGCAATTCCTTATGGGCCTCAATAATACTTACAACAGTGTTCGTAACAATATCCTCATGATGTCTCTATTGCTTAATGTTCGCCAAGCCTATTCACTGGTTGTTCAAGATGAAACATAACGACAAATAACATCAGGATCAACAATTTTTTTTCCTATTAAAGCTGGGATTCATAGCCGATCAAATAATATGTCGAATAATTCCACAAATAAACACTATGAGCATTGTGATAGAAACGGTCATACAATTGAAGAATGTCGGACCTTTAAATTTCGTTACAACTACTGTGACATAAGAGACCACACTAAGGATAGGTGTAAATTTAAAAATGGGACATGGGTACCCAATGACACAGGAACTCAAGGCAGTAGGCATAATCAATCCAAGCAACAACATCACCGGTCGAAAGGGAACTACAATCCACGTGGGTCCTTTCCTGCTGCCCACGCAGTAGACATAGCTCCAATGAATAGGGGCCAGTCACATGGCTTCAGCACGCCAACCCATTTGGCTTCTCAAACCAATCTTTTACATGTGCTCTTTGTAGGGCAACTCCAACAACTAGCACAGGTTGTTTCTATGATCAGTTCAACTCATTCCTCTAATAATAGCAATGCTTATGCAAATGCTGCAGGTTTGGCTTCTTTTTTCATCCCTTCTATAAATTCTGTGTTCACCAATCCTTGGATTTTAGATAGTAGAGCTACTGATCACATCATTTTTTACTCCACACTTTTCACTCAAACTGAATCATTATAAATTCCCACTGTTAATTTACCCACTAGTTCTTGTGCCCCAACCATTTTCACTGTCACCATACCATTCAATTCCAATATCATATTAGATAAAGTTTTGTGTGTTCCATCTTTTCATCTAAATCTCATGTCTGTTAGTAAACTCACTAATTCTCTAAATTGTTGTGCCATTTTATTCCCTACCTTCTGTGTCTTGTAGGACTTGGCTACGGGGAAGATGGTTGGCTTGGGTAAATAGCGTGATGGTCTCTATTACATGTCTCTGTTGCAAAGAACACCTGTCTCATGTCAAGTTTCCCTCTCCTCTCATTTATGGCACATGCAACTGGACACCTATCTCCTTCTTATCTTAGATTAGCTTGTTCATTATTGCCTTCCAATACTATTTTTTTTTATAATAATTGTAGTGTTTTTCCCATAGCCAAACAAACAAGACTTCCATTTTCTCTAAGTTCAATATCCACTAAAGCTCCATTTGATTTGTTACAATGTGATATTTGAGGTTCACACAAAATTCCCACACATTCAAGGGCATGTTTCTTTCTCACTATTGTGGATGACTTTACTAGATGCACATGGATATTTTTTATGCAACATAAATTTGAAACCCAAAACCTCCTTATATCTTTTATTGCTTTTGCCCATACTTAATTTCAAGCCAACATTAAAACATTTCTTTACGAATGTCAAGTATTGAATAATATGTCTAAGATTATGGAATTATTTTTAAAATATCATGATTATACATAGTTTCCTAAACATTAACATCAAAACTCATTCCTCCACTCTTCCTTCATTTGGCCGAATGTCATCTTCCTTTTCCTCCTCCAAAGTTTTCTTCATTTACTTGTTATTTGAACTTGTTTTCATACTATTCCACTTCAACTTCATCATTTTCCTTCCCCTCCTAATTCCCCCAAATTCCCATAAGAACCCTAAGTTCAAGAATCAAGGATTTAAGGGAAATTAAAGTAAAATTCCATGAAATTACTTCGTAACTTAATCAAGTAAGCTTAAAAACATATAAATCAAATATTAAATCCAAACTTCTTATGCTTACCAGTTGACTTTCTTCCAATTTCTCTTCTCTCCCAAGGTTAGCTATATTCCCTCTCTCAATTCCTCCATCATTCACTTGATTCTTCCTTAGATTAGTGTTTTATAAGTTAGACTTTAAAAGTTTACAAGGTTATTCTCACTTTTTTTTTCCTTGGTTTTTATGTTTTTCCCTTACTTTTCTCTCTTTCTCTCTCGCCTTTTCTTTTCCCATTCTGCTTCTGCCCAATCGACAGCATATAAAGGAAAGGAGAGCAGATTTGTTTTATTTTTTAATGGCAAATAACCATTTTACCCTTAATGAGTCCTTTTGCTTCTATTTGATGGTCCTTATTTTTTTTTGTTAGCACTACATAAATTTTAACCAGATTTTATTCAATATATTTTAAGGTCTCTCGTAAAATTTCAGCTCAATCTAATGGTCGGATTAAAAATTACGTCCAATAACGTAAAACTGGTCAAATTGTGATTTTTCATCAAATTTCTGAATATCTCCAAAACTTCTGAAATTTTAACTTAAGCTAAGACATCATATTATAAGTCTCCATGTAAATTTTCAGAATTTTATGATAACCTGATCGAGAGTTATGAATTTTTCTTTTTACATAAAACTAGTCAATTTATGATTTTTGCTTTGTGCTGCTGGTTGGGTTAGCTTAGACACCTCCACTATATGGTTTCTTTTTTTAACCTTTCCTGCACATTTTGGTTTTGGCCTTATATAGCCTATTTTTTTGCATGGAGCTTGTAACAACCCCGATTTCCTACATCTTTTTCCACAATACATTGGAAATTTTCAGGTAATTTTTTTTTATACAGGTTCCATAAAAATTTCAGCAGAGTCTTCCCTATACTGGGAGGTCCCAAGTTATCGACAAAATCATATTACACTTCCAATTTTATTTCACATCCCGATCCAATCATCCTGGATCTCAACCCAACTCATCATCATCAACACAACACATCTTATTCAATAACATCATATAATGTAATTCAAGTGAAATAATCGATTTCAACTATAAACATGCATTGTTAAATAGGTACTTAGAGTTACAAACATTAGATTAAAGTCATACATTCAAATTTGCGGATTAATATTACATTTCAAGTTTTAGGAGATAAGACTCTTAATTTATAAAAAATTACATGGTCAAAAGCAAAAGGTAACTAAACCAATATCATTCCTGACACGACCCTGATGGACCTGAAAATAGAAATTAACATGTACATATAAATATAAAAATGTAATAACAAACAATAATAATGACAGGTAATAATCTCCATATAATTTCTTTTGATCCATAAAATTAGACATAAACCTCTTTTACAACATATATTTTCCATCTATTACCAATATCTATCTAATATCATATCTCATTTGTTGAGAATAATTTCATCTTGAAAATCTCAACACAACTCAATGGTTTTCAAACATCATCTCCTTATAAATCAATTCTCACTTGATACTAAGATATTCCTCTCTTGATATCATTATTTTATCTCATTCTTTTGGAATAACTAATCAATATTTCCCTCTCTATTTTTTTTTAAGGTAATTGTTGATACTAACGAATCTCATTAGTATCATTAGTCTCCCAATATTGGGTTAGACTAATCAATTACATTCACGTGTCGATATCCTTTCCCAGAATAGTTTATCAAATCTTATTCATATCTGGTTTACCATCAAAGTTGCCGATATCAAAAACCCTTGACATCATTAGTCTCCTTACTTGGAGTAACTAATCACACCCGAAATGGTTGTCGATACCAATGTGACCCATTGATATCATTAACTATTTTCGACCTGGAATAGTTAATCAACTTATCTTTTTCACTTAACCAGGAGTAACCATGCCGATGTTAGTAATCTTTACTAAAATCATTAGTCACCCAATTACCCGGGATCAACTAATCAATTTAAGAAATGTCGGCACCAATGAACCTCATCAATACTATTAACTATCCAAACCCGGATAGCTAATCAATGCCATCTGAGTCTTCCATTTGTACTGAATCCCTTTTATTTTTCTTATTAACATCACATGCATTGTAACCACGGTTGCCAAATATCATTCACACATAATCTTAGTTATCGACATTACGGTCACTAAACATCCTTCACATAACCTTGGTCACCCTCATCACAGTGTCAAGTATCAATTTGTGCCAAGTATCAATTTGTCATGCTAAGTATCATTGTAATGTATCCTTAGCCACCAACACTATGGTGACCAATTATCTATCAATTCCCCTCCAATCTCCAAGTCATTGTGTATACCCAATAACCACATTAATTAATTTACTCAATATCTTAGTCATATATTAATTAATTTACTCATAACCTTTAGAATTTACTACTTCTAACTTCAATCAATTAATTCACATAATTTCTTCAAAACTTAAATATTCAGCTAACTCATCTCGATTGCCAATAATTCTGGTAATTTCATATAATTACCCACACATTTGGTTAACCTTCCTCGGTTACCAATAAATCCGGTAATTCCATACGAATTACTAAGCCTATAGCTAACCTCTTTTGTTAACCAATCAATCCGGTAATTCCATATGAATTACCCCATATCTTGTTAACTTCATTGTTAATCAATAAACCCGGTAATTTTTTTTATTACCCAAGAAATCTGGCCAACCCATCTTGGTTGCCAAAATCAATCCGGTAATTCCATACAAATTACCAAGCATCCGGCTGACCTTTTTTGTTAGCCAATCAATGTGATAATTCCATACGAATTACCCCATATCCGGTTAACTTCCTTGTTAACCAATAAACCTGGTAATTCTCTTAATTACCAAAGAAATCCGACTAACCCATTTTGGTTGCCACAATCAATCTGGTAATTCCATACGATTTACCTAGCATCTAGCTCAAGGTTGTTAAAAACACATTTTTAACTTGACATGGAAAAGGGGTAATAAACTTGGATCGTAAAAACGGATCGTAAAATCGTAAGGAATTTTAAAATAAATTAAAAAAATCCATGCTTCAAATAAAAATTCATACATGGTTTCAAGCACCTTAAAATACATGCTCCAAATAAAAATTCATACATAGTTCAAGCATCTTAAAATATATGGTTCAAATAAAAATTCATACATAATTTAAGTAACTTTTAATTAACTAATAATTAACAAAGTTAAAACAAATAATCTACTGGTGTATCATGTAAACTAAAATCAGCTTCATTTCCTACAAGTTCAAGACAATATAAAAAGCTCAACACAAATTTAAGAAAATAAGACATGGCGCACCCACTACTTGGAAATGCTATATGGTCTTATTGTCTGATATGATATCTGCTGTCTTGTTCACTTCATTGAGACCTCTTTGACTTTCTCTTCTCGATGTAGAAGAAAACAAACAAGGACACAACAGAGAAGACACTAAAGCAAATTGAGTAAATATCCATTGCCATGTGGCGGCCGGTGAGTGATTCCACTTGAAACAGATTTGTGGTCTTGTGTGCATTTGTTGTTTGCCTGTAAGCCACCTCGTTCTCATCGGCGTTGTATGCATAGGCACGAATGAGTGACTATGCATTTACCCAGCCAATAGGCGCCGGACAGCTGGAGTATGGTGGGAAACATTTACATCTGTTTTGGTGAAATCGTTCAATCGGTCATGAACTCACGATTTTTTACGATTTCAACCCGATTTCACCCATTTTCAATTTTTTCAAACGATTCAGCACGTAAAGCATGTTTTGACTCGTAAAATCGTACGATTTTACGAGTCAAAACGCAATTTTAACAACCTTGATCTAGCTAACCTCTTTTATTAGCCAATCAATCCGGTAATTCGCAAATCCAATAATTCCATACGAATTACCCCATATCCGATTAACTTCCTTGTTAATCAATAAACCCGGTAATTCTTTTAATTACCCAAAAAATCCGGCTAACCCATCTTACCTGCCACAATCAATCCGGTAATTCCACATGAATTACCCAGCATCCAACTAACCTCTTTTGTTAGCCAAATAATTTCAGTAATTTCTCATAAATTACCAATAATTCTCATTTGTAATAATCACTCAACTTATTTATTTGCTTTATTCTTTTAATATCAATTAAATAAACAATACAGATATTTAAGGAAACCTAATAATTACAAAATAAGGTGATGAATCACCTACCAAGAATAGGTGCACGTGCTGCCACTCCATACAATTGTCCAGTCCCCACAGCTTCCCCTGTACCACCAGGGATTCAGTTTTTATCAACAATACAACCAACATCACATCTTCATTTAATTCTCAATCAACTAGTATTCTCAAACCAATCATAAGGAATTTTCTTAGGATCCCATACTCTTACTCATTTTCATGTTCATATTTATTCTTATAATTTTGTTATTAAAATCATCACTCCACAGTGATTTCAAGCAAAGATTAAAAATTATCTAATTGTGATCGATTTAGCTTAACCAACTTAGAACACTATCCTTCTTATAATTTTGTTATTAAAATAATCACTCCACAGTGATTTCAAGCAAAGATTAAAAATTATCTAATTATGATCGATTTAGCTTAACCAACTTAGAACACTATCTAGTGTTTTTATCATAACTAAAGCTGTAAAACTCCATTATGGGCTTGATTTGTCTCTATAAAAGGCTTAAACATAAAAATACAACTTTCATAAAGAAATCAACTCCAAATTATTTTGTTTTGAGACTCAAAATCAATAATTATAATAGTCTCTCCTTTATAGCTAAAATTTTAGACAACGGGGATTTTCATCCCTTGAAAATCCTTTTCAATTTCCAACTTATTTTCATGCATAAACAACATTATCCAAGGTCATTTGGCATCATTTAAATCACAACAATAATTTCACTCTACTAATTGAAATCTATGATAATCTTCATTAACTAATCAATTTGCCAAAAATATGCTTATGACTAGCCTTAAATATGTTTTATTTTTTTCAAATTTCTTTCATTCCAATTTCTTCATGGTTCCACTCCATTCATACCCATACAACCAACAAGTTAGCCTTTTATTCAATCAACATGTTCATATAGCAATGTTCCTTCCCATTCTTACACCATAATCATTCTTCCCCTCATATAACAAATACACAATTAATCTATAACAATATTAATATCAAGAACATATTTTACTATTATATCTTTCATAAACCTTAACACCCACACAATTCTAATTTCATCAAAACATGTATTTAATCAAGTTTCCTAAATTTTGTCAAAACTAGCAATAGATTCAAAAGGCAATAAGTCATTCACCTTAGATTTTATTTTAGAACCCGACAGTCAGAATATAGAGCTTTGAATTATGCATGATATATCTACAAATCGAAATGATCCAACGATTAGATCTTCCTGGATTTGAATAAAACCGAGCTAACCTGAAAATTAATGAGCTACTGTTCAACATGAACAACACCTTGCCGGAGAGTGTGTTTCCAATCTCCACCGTCCAGAATGAAGGCAACATCTAGGCGCACCACATATCCAAAAATGGACACAATCCAACGGTGGAATAGAGATAAATCGGCCAACAACCAAAACTGCCATGCAGGTGTATTTCCTTTTGTTTCCTAGGAACTTTCCGATGATGATATATGTCCAATGGATTATGTGCTTTCAAAGCCCTCCAATCAGTTAGTAGAGGAATGTGAGAAGAACAACATATCCAAAACTCAGCACGATCCAACGGTGGATTCTAGAGATATGACCACCGGAGCATTATTAGCTCCTCCAAATTCTGCACTTCTCTCTCTAGCCGAATTTTCTTTATTGTCTCTCGTTTCTTTTTTTTTCTTTTTTTGTACTGGTGGCCTCTTTGATGTTTTAAAGGCATATTTTCCCTTAATTACAATTTTGTTCTTCATTTATGCCTTTATGTATTTGTTTTATTTTTCACGTAAACTATCCAGTTTATTTCTACTTGAATTGCTAGTCTTTATCGAACTCTGATTGGGATGAGATCTTTAAACAAGGTAGAAAAACATATTAATAGACTTCATGCAAAATTACATCCCAATTCGATTATTGGATTGAGAACTTTGCTTTCTAATATAAAATTGGTTAGTTCATAACTTTTCGTCAACAATCCAAATTTCCTTGTTCAATCTTCACATAAAATCATATCAATTATTTTTCTAAACCTTTAAGGTCATTTTATTATTTTGGAATATATTCATTTTAAAATTTTTATCTTTATTTATTTATCGGCTTATTAACGTTTCAAAGTAACATCACTAATTTTTAATCGGTACTTGCACCTTTAGTCCTGGCTTTTTTATTGCACTATCCTTTATTATGATTTATTCTTTATTACCTCACTTATTTCTTAGAAACATTTTATCATTTTTCTCATTATTTTATCCATCAAAACGCGTTACCAGTTCCTCTGTCCTTATGAATTCCAAACCAAAATTCATTTTATGGAGGTCATCCCCTCCATTATATATCATTATTTATCTATTATTTCTTATCTTAGTTCCCATCACTCATTAAGATCATACCACTTTCAGTCTTATGTTTACATGAAAGTTTATACATCCGCATATTTAAATTATAAAATTTCAGAGCACCCGAGATGTTCTTTGTGTATAAAATATAGGTTTTTCTTTGCTTCATGGTTAGTTGGTCTATGTATCCAATGGTAACCTTTGATCTTAATTTATATTTACATTCTAATTAAAAAAAAATAAAAATGGATGACATGGATACCTTTCTCAGAATGCTTGACATGAATTGGCTTGGGAGTCTAGGAACTAAAATAATTACATAATACAGTTAAAAGATTTAGAAAACATCACAGAAGGTTTTTTTCTTTTTTCAATTTAACTTCTTTGATTTTTCAATTTTTATGTTATTTTTTTTTCACCCTTAACTTCTTTAATAATTTCTTGAAGTTGATTAAGTCATTTCAAGCTAATTTTTATATATTTTAATTTTAAATCCTAATTAAACAAGTTATTTAAATTTAATAATAATATTAAATAATTTTTTTTA
>Ga0307517_10015565_pt1 | contig 10093 bp, 5 predicted proteins | sample 23_EM_MG_FD_194515 | JGI IMG/M metagenome (GOLD analysis project Ga0307517, IMG submission 194515) | Populus trichocarpa ectomycorrhiza microbial communities from riparian zone in the Pacific Northwest, United States - 23_EM | ecosystem: Host-associated > Plants > Roots > Unclassified | place...
GCCAAAAACCAGATAATCGCCAAAAACCCGAAGAACACAGAAAAAGACTACACACGCCGGCAACAATCATATGCATCGTGGTGAAAATGTAAGCTTACAAACTCACAAATGTGAATGTATAGATTAGAGACCTGCAGTTGTGTGCTATATCTTCACAAATGTATATCTTCACAAAGCAAAGGATGTAAGAGAGTAATGAAGAAGAAGTCAGGGCGGGACAGTGTTGGGTTTAAAAAACATGAAAAATGGCATTCTAGTTTCTCCGAAATGATGTAATATTTTAATGTTGTTGATGTTCATTTATTACTTCCAAAAAATATTAACAAGATATCGTTATTATTTGACTGAAAAAGTAAAGTCCGAGAATTGTTGATTTTAATTTGACTGGATTATGAGAAATTCCTTTAAGAATTTAATTAGCTGACCTTTTGAGATTTTGAATTTAATTTTTTAATTACTTGATTGTAGTTTGAAATTAAGGTGTTTTCATTATTTACAATTTTAAGTTAGACACGGAATAATGATATTTTAGTACCGTTGTTTTTTAAAGTATTTTTTTAATATATTAAAATAATATTTTTTATATTTTTTAAAAATTTTATTTTTGATATAACCCATTAAAAAAATTTAAAAAAATAATTTAAACAAAGAAATAATAATAAATAATATTTTTACCGCAGTATCTAACATCCCTAAATGTAATCATAATATTGATGATGATGATAGCTGTGTTTTACAATAGAGAAGAGCGGTGGGTGGTGATAATAGTATGAATTTTTTAAAATGATGGAGAAAAGGCAAGGACTGTTTTTGGAGCCGTTGAAAGATATTTGTTTAAAAGCGAAGCTTAAAAATGCACTTGCATTTTAAATGATGTAAGAAAGAAAAAGCAGCACATAAACTCCCTCCCTCCATGAGCTCTTCTAACCCTAGGGTTTTCTTTTTCCGGCAAATAGAGTTGAATCCAATTTTTGTTTGTAGGAAAATACCAACAATTTGATTGAACATTTTGAGAATAAAAAGTCCAGATTCTGGTATTAGAAGGCACAGTAGTAATTTTTACCATTCTTGTAGAATTATGTTACTTTCTTTTAGCAGAAATTAAAAATAAAAATAATAAATCATCATGTTGTTATCGTCAATAGTATAATTTGATATGTAATTTTTTTAATAACGGAACAATGGTGTTTATCAAAGATCCGGTTCTAATTTAGTATGTATTTCGTATTATAATAGTTTTTGTAGCTGAGGTTTTAAAAATTAGATGTTATTTTTAAGATATAATTTGATATGTAATTTCTCTTTTCTTTTTTCAATAATGGAACAATGGTGTTTATCAAGTATCCGATTTTAATTTAGTGTGTGTGATTTGTATTGTGATAATTTTCATGGTTGAGATCTAAAAAAGTAGGTTTTTTAAAAAATAGTTTTAATTGCAGTTAAAAATTATAGATTTTAAAATATATATTGAGTTAAAACTATTGCGTGATGAGTTTTTACATGTAAAATAAATAAATAAAATATATCTCTATTTAACTTTTACAAACTAAGATTTAAAATGTAATTATATATGAGATCCAGTATTAGAAAATAGAAATTATTTAGTAAATCAAACTATTTTTTCTCTATGACTGGAGATTGTTTGGCATTGTATTTTTATCTGCGTTTAAGTGTTTTGATGTTTTCTAATTATTTTAATGTATTAATATTTAAAATAAATTTTAAAAAAATCCTTTAAAAAATATATTTTGCCACAACACCAAAACACCAAGAAAATAAAAAGGAACATAATGGCATTACATTTCTACCTGTGTTTGAATATTTTAATATTTTCTGATTATTTTAATATTCTGATATTAAAAAAAAAAAAAAACATAAAAGGAAGCGTAGAGGGAAGGAGTTGGATCGATCAAACTCAAGGGATTCAAAATTTGAAATGGCAACGGGAGATTTTATTACAAACAAACACGTGAACAACCAGCTTTATGCATTATTAATTAATGTCTTCAACGTGAGCTGTCCCCCACATGATGGGTGAGAAACCTTTGTCGTTAAACCCTCTGGAACTTTTAATTAAAAGCTTACTCCCACGTCCCATTCGAGTTTATCAATTATACGCATCTTTTTTTTTTTAGAAAAAAATATAGTAATTTCATTAATACTAAATAAAATACAAATAAACTATTTTTTATATATAATCATAGAAATTATTTGTTATTTGAATGATTTTCAAGACAATAATTAGAATCCTTTCAATTATTTAAACGATGAAAAAATCCTTTGAAATTCTTAAATTGTGGCTCTCTATGTAAAAGATGATTACACGATGGATCGCATTACCAGATCTCAGTTGAGATAATATTACATTTATTAAAAAGAAAAAAAAAAAAAAAAACCTTTACGAACAAGAGATTACGACACGGGATCATATAGATTTAAATAAAAAATCTAGATCTATAGACACAAAATAAAAAAATACTAAAACAATGATTAAGAAAAATTAAGGGATGTGATGACTGTTTCAAAAGAGAATAGGTTTTATATATTTTTTTATTTTTTAGAAAAAAAAAGGTTATATTTTTACTGAAAATGAAACTATGTTAGTATCTCAAGATTTAAGATCCAATATATCGTATAATTATGCGCTTTTTAATAATTAAATATCATGCATGCTATAGAAGTAATTATATTTTTAGTCACTTCCATGGCAACTCAAGGATTATAAGCTTCCATGCTCACAAAAAGTAAATCGCGCCACTTGAAAAAACTGTAGCCACCATGATTGCACGGCCATTGAATTGTGATCGTCATTCGGTCATCGGATCCGTCACAGATTAGGGTTTTCAGGTGGAGGAGAGGGGGAAGTTTTTCATGCATGAAGAATTGATGCACTTGAATGATACAATCAATAAAGTCCAAACACCACTCATGTGATGAACCAATTCAAATCTATCTTCAAACTTTAAATCCTATGCATTTTTTCCCGGTCACTAATTTTAATTACTTCATTTTTATATTTAGATGGTATTTAACATTGCAATCCAATCATACTTTAAAAAAATTATTTTTTTTAGTTTTAGATCATTATTTTTGTATTTTTAAATCGTTTTGATATTCTGATATCAAAAATAAATTATATAAAAAAATATTATTTTAATACATTTCTAAATAAAAAAATAATTTTAAAATAATTTTTATTATACTCTCAAATAAATATTTAATATGAATTCTTAATTAAGACAATACACAATAATATTCATGAATGTATGTTGGTATGCGATGGAAGTATATAGTAAATAATGACTTAATGGGAGCATATAGTGTCAATCGTAAAAATAATATGAGTATATAGTTTGAATATGTTTTATTGAATTTTGTGATAATTAAAATAAAATTTAGTAAGAGATCCAATGATTTAAATTATGGAGAGAAAAAATATTTTTAGTTAAAATTCCTTTTTTTATTCGTGTATTTCTTTTTTATTTTGACAAAAAAAAAACTCTTATTACCAGCAACATGATTTTTGAATAAAAACTTAAAAACATTAAAAAATATTTATAAGAATTCCATTTATTTAAATTAAGGAGAAAAAATATTTTTCTTTATTCATGTTTTTTTTACAAAAATATTTTTTTTATTAGAAGCATGATTTTTTAAATAAAAACTTCACGAAAACAATTATAATAAATTGTTTAGTTCAATTTTTATACCAGCATAATATATTGTATACACGTTATAAGCAGAATAATAGTAATAGTATAATAAAATTAAATAACTTAGCATGCTCATAAACTAAATACAAAAGAACTAAACTAGATGGCATAAAATATAATAATTATATTTACTTATTTGTTGAAGAAATCCGGGAGAAGAGGTATATAGCTCAAATAACAAGCAACTAATTTGATCATCTTGAAATTAGTTTTTTTCACTTTGTTATTAATTTTTCCGTCGAATAAACCTGCCAGGAAGAAGCTCTGAGTAAATTTTTATTGCAAATTATCATTTCCATTCAAATACCAACTCACAAGCACAAGAACCCCGCCATTGTAAGACTCTTGTGAATTGACTGTAACAATTTATGCCATGACTACCAAGAATATCACCATGGATGTGGAGGAGGTGTAAGGTTTTCACACGACCATCCAAGAATATCACCATGGATGTGGAGGAGGTGTAAGGTTTTCACACGACCATCAAGCCGTCTCAGATTGCGAAGATAATATCATATAAAAACAGGTTTTCAACCGAAGGAAATGTCATAGCTAGGAAGTCAATTTCCACCCAAAATGCAGCTAAGTCGAGAGGTGTAAAAGACATCAGCAATGGCATCAGTTCATCATCTTGAAAGGGCTAAATCTTAAACCTGAAATACATACCTTAGGATTAAAATGAAAATAATCAAGCACTGAACTATATGATCTCGTCTACTGAAGCTTTATCAATACACACATATGCATTCACACCCAGAATAATCGACTAAATAAGCAAGATTGTGCTTTCAGTAAACAGCAACTGACTGAAACCAACTTTGGCTGGAATGCCCATTGAAATCTAAAACAGACAAAACCAAGAACTCCTTTACCCATTTCGGGGAAAAGGGTAAGCTGTTCCACTTTGATGACAGAAACTCCAGTACTTTCCATAGCAGATTTTGCTCCTCCTGTTGAAACTATAGAGTACCTTCAATTTACAAAAAAAGACCAACCATAAATACACTAAAAACCGACATCCTGAAAAAAAAAAAAGAAAAAAAAAAAGGCCTCGTTCACTTCATAAACACAAATTTATGAGGATTTTGAACGAAGAGACAGCTAAGTTTTGATGGGTTGGTGGTTTGAACAATGTAGGAGTAAGATGAGAATAATCAATGGGGGTACCGAATAACCAATTTAGGTCATCATCAGATTAATTGAGATAGATCGGTCTTTTTACATATTAATCACAATCATTAAGTAGGTGGCTCAGTAATAAAAATTCATGATTAAGGGATTTGTTTTCCCTGTAATTTCAAGTTCGAGCCATGTGGTTGTTAATATTGATGGTTACTGGAGGTTTACCTGGTCGTTAACTTCAGGACCCGTAAGAATTAATCAAGATGCGTGCAAACTGACTCGAACACCCCCACGTGAATAAAAAAAAGAGTAACGATTAACTTTCATTATTTAATAAATAATTTTCAAAATCTATTTTGAACTCTCGATGAAAAAAAATCCATTTATAGAATTATTAGAGTAATTTTTCCTAAAACAACGCTTCCAAAGAAAAAAAGATAGAACTATAATTCAAAGAAAAAAAATAATAAAATGAAAAAAATACTAATTTGATTCTTGTCATGCTACACCGATTCGAGCAGATACTTGTGGTTTAAGACAAAAACCCACTTAGCCATAGCTCTTTTCCCTCTAAAAGTTTTGCTCTACAAACCCAATTTTAACTTTCTCACTTCCTAGTAAACAAGACATAAGATACTCTTGTAATTTTTCAATGTGAGATTGATTTTTTTTTAAAAAAAAATAATATCTTTAAAATCAAATTTTCATTCATCCATAAATAGTTTTAAATATCTTAATGCTCCATGTTAAATTACTTGTGATGGTGAACAGTTTTCAACAAAGTCTTACACTAAATTGTGAGTAGACTCCACATTTAAATTAGCTTCAAAAGTGTTCATTAGCCATATTTTAAAACCAAATTTCTAAAATCCTTCATATGAATGAAGATTATTTAACTAATATATAAAAACGATTTATAGAGAGAAAATGAATTGGTAGATTACTATATTATGATAGTTAGTTTTTTTCTTTAAACTTTTCTTAATTAATTAGTATTGGATTTACTTGGCTAATTAGTAAACATGATATCTTGAATTATTCAGCCTTTCATTTAGTTCTCTTCTTAGATTTTTTTCTTTGTTTTTCATGGTTGCATTTAGTTTAGCCATGAACAACTTTTTATTTCATGAGTACTTTAAAGAACTAAACATTTTAAACTTTTAAAAGAAATAATCACATTTCTTACTCAAATATATGATATTTTATTTGAAATATTATGTTATACTCTACTTTGTAAACAAAGATATGAAAATCATTCAGAGCATAATTCACTCTTATCACGTTACAACTAACATCCTTTATTATTTATGAGTGCTCTTGATAATGATGTGTGACTTAGTTTTTTTCTTTGAACCTAGATTTAAGAATCTCTAGTCAGCTAGGTAGAGTTACCATCATTATAATCTTTCATCATTAAAGGCAGACATCCTATAATTTTTTTGTTCAATGTTTGATATTTGCAACACCTAAATCTTTCATATCGAACTTAATAAATAACATTTTCTTTATAGATTTGATTATGCATTCAATTCTGCCTAAAATTAACATGTCGTCCATATAGAGATATACAATGATATGATCCTTGTGTTTTATTTTATATAAAACACATTTATCAATCTCGATGATTTTAAACCTATTTGACAATATTACCTTGTTAAACTTTTTATACCATTATTTAGGTGATTGTTTCAAACCATATATGACTCGACAGGATTAAAAATTATCTTTTCTTTCCCTTTAACAATAAACCTCTTGGGATATTTCATATAGACCACTTAATCTAGGTTTCCATTTAAGAAAGTTATTTTTGTATTTTGATATATTTAAAGCATGTTAATAACTGTAATGACTATTAATATTTGTATGAAATTTATCCTTTACACAAGTGAATATATGTCAAAATAGTCCAGAATTTGTTGTTCTTTGAATCATTTGATAACGAGTCTCCCTTTTTTATTTATCAATAGTTCCATCAACTCCCATCTTCTTTTAAATATCCATTTATGGCCTAATGGTTTAGTTCTAGGTGGAAGATCCACTAGTTCCAGCGTATTATTTTACATATTAGATTTAATTTTACTATTAAATATCTCATTCTAATAGAAAGCTTTAAAATAAGACATTGCCTATGAATAACTTCAAGGTTTATATTTTAACAAGTAAACTAGAAAATAAAGCCAATTTTGTTTTTGTTATTTTATACCCTTTTACTATTTCTCGATTCAATTTCATCATCTTATATTTTATAAGACTACTTATGCTTTCCTTCCTTCATCTTCTTAAGTGGAAGAATTTCTTATGCTTTTTTAAAATGAAACACATCTTTAAATAATACAACATTATATATGATCTATAATTTTAGGTCTTATTTTGACCTTTTATGATAAGGCATTGCTACTTTTATAAGAAATCCTCACACTTTAAGTATTTATAAGAATGTTTTCTACTTTTTATCAACTTACATTATGTATGTTCTAACTTCTTGAGAGGTACTATTCCAAGTATATAATTGGTAGTTAAAATTATCTCTCTCTATAAGTTGTGAGGTGCTCTTAAAATTACCATCATAAGCGTTCATAGTTTCTTTTAGAATTTGATTCTTATGTTCAATAATACTATTTTTTTAGGTGAATAAAGAGTGGTAGTTTGATGAATAATATCATTATAAGAACAAAATCCACCTAAAGATGCTTCGTATTCTCCACATTTATTACTTCTTACTACATTTATCATTTTTTTAAGTTGATTTTGAACTTAATTGTTGTAATGTTTAAGCATTTCAAGAATATCATCTTTTCTTTTTAGCAAATAAGTATAACAATATTTTATGCAATCATCTATAAAACTATTATAATATTTTTCTCACTTCTAGTTCGTATAAATGTTTAATCTCCAATATGATTATGAATTAAATCTAGATGTTCATTACTTCTTTTAACTGTTCGAAAACAAGTCTTTGTAAATTTCACATCTACGCAAACTTTACACTTTTGATTTTTCTCAAAAACCACAATAGATAATAATTCAGTATTAAATATTTTTTGTATAAAATTATAATTCACATGTCATAACTTATCATGCCAAGTATCGCAAGACTCAAGCGAGTAAAAAAAAAGAGAGATACCTCTTTTAAATAAACATCACTTTTAGTAAGTACAAATTTATCACTTTCAAATACTAATTTGAATTATTTTTGTTTAACAATGAGTGAGACACTGATTTTTTTTTCTAATGTCAACAATATAAAACACATTTTTTAAGGTGAGAAACTTTCCAAACATCATCTCTAGTATGACCTTTCTAATGCACATTTAAGGTTGAAAAATTCTTCATATACAATTATTCACCATATACTTCTTTGTAAGTGGAGAACATTCTTTTCTTAGCACATACATATCTTATAACACCAATATCAACCCATCACTGTTTACAATTATTAATCAAGTTGACTTTGAAGATGACTATAAATAAGCTCATTTTTTACACTTCATATGAGAGAGAGGTTATCAACTTTAGTGATATTGGCTTGAGCAGTCATTTCTCTCTTAAGGTTGTCTTATTGACTCCTATTTATGCAATTCTTATCTTGATGTAGATAAAACATTTACCATTAAATGTTTTAGCAATGCCTTTTTCCTTCACAAAAAGCTTATTTATTTATTTGTTTTAATTGGTCTTTGCCATTTGTTTAACAATGTTTGCTTTAAGGGCTACAAATAAAGAGTTGGCTCTCATTTTGAATAACTTATTATCCTCTTCTAACCTCAACCCGAGAATGAGATCTTCAATTCCTATCTTATTTTGCTTAAGATTAAGATAGTTCTTGAAGTTTGTTTAAAATAGCGGTAATTTATCAATAATAGTAGCCACTGGAAAAGATTCATTCAAAACCATTATTTCATCATGAATGTTATGCAATGTGAGTTGAAACTCTTGAACTTAAATCATTATAGTTCTTGAATCAACAATCTTAAAATTAAGAACTTCACTAATTATGAACTTTTTCATATCAGCTTTTAAGATCCAATAAAGCCTTATACTTCCAATCTAAAGCTTTTCATAGAGACTTTGCATTATTGATTGAATTATACACATTATATAATGTGTTATATTTATGCATCCACAACTACAATAATAGTGGGATCATATTTATCATCTGATAGCTTTGATGCATATCTAGTAAAAAACTTTGTCAAATTTAAAATAGTTAGATAGTATAATATTTTTGTTGTTGTCATTTTCAGTTTAAATCATTGAACATTTTAGGTTTTTCATCATACACTATATATGGTACTTTGTTTGGAGAATAATTTTTATCAAAATCTTGAACAAAATCGTGAGTGTATTTAAATTGGTATAAAAAATGTATATTAACTATGTGTTAAAACCAATTTGTTAACAAATTTATCATGATGTGAAAAACAAATTTCAATTAAAAAATATATGCCTTTATAATTTTTACGTGACTATATATTAAAAAAGAATAATTAATTTGAAAAAACTATATAAATGTTTTTTAATAAAAAATAGCAAAGGAGATATTTTATTTTTGTTGAATATTCATGATGAATTTTTTTAAAATATATATATATATATATATATATATAAGTTATTTTATAATTATTCATAAATTAAATATTCATACTATCATTTATTTGAAAATCCTGGCAGATGATTTTTAAAATGTAATTTTAATAATTTTGTTTAAAGTTTTTATTATAAAATAAAAAAAATTAAATAAATGAATAAATATAGGTAAAGTTCAAAAAGAATCCAGCATAAGCACTTTTTTTTTTTAAAATTAAACAGATGACATGTCTTTTGCTTAATTGTGTTAAATGAACGAATGACATGTCATCTACTTGAACATATAATGCGTTTTCTCCATAACAAACATCCTACAATGAACTAGTCAAATTAAATTAAATTGTCTAACCTGCAATTGAGATTATGGTTCTAGTTAGTTTTAATAACATTGCTTTTTAAAATTAATTTTTTATTTAATCAAATGATTATAAAAATAAGCACTTGTATGAAAAACAACGAATAAAATTATTGAGGACAAATGCATTTTTCAATCTAAACTTCATTTTCTTATTAATGCATCTATTTATTGTTTTAATGAAAGCATGTTTTTTTTTTTTTTTTTTACTATAAGCATTGGTTAATAAATTAAAATCTATCATGATCACAAAAGCAAGTTTTTTTTAAAAAAAAAATTAAAATAATATTTTCATATTTTATATCTGATTAAAGAG
>Ga0307517_10015566_pt1 | contig 10093 bp, 4 predicted proteins | sample 23_EM_MG_FD_194515 | JGI IMG/M metagenome (GOLD analysis project Ga0307517, IMG submission 194515) | Populus trichocarpa ectomycorrhiza microbial communities from riparian zone in the Pacific Northwest, United States - 23_EM | ecosystem: Host-associated > Plants > Roots > Unclassified | place...
TTGTGTACACCCACTCCTCCCTATTAAGGATTAATTCTTTTCTGTATCTTTTTATTTTTCTTCTTTTATATTTAAGATATCTAAAAGTTTTTTTTATCTTAATATTTTTTTTTTATCATCATTAAATCCTCTTGCCATATGATATCACTAACACCATTAAAGATTGACAAGTGTCATGTCTCTACAACATGAAATATTCGTTGATGTACACTTTTATCCCTGATTATTTTTTAAAAAAATTACTTTGGTTCAGATATTTTATTTTTTCTTATAAAAAAATCTTTGATTGAAATTTTCTGGTCATCATGTTTTACTATAAATATAATTTAGTACCTATACCTATATGTCAAATCATAAACTTGGTCAAGATTATTCAAACAATTTAAATGGCTTAATGAACATGGCAAGAGTCAAGTGAATTTAAATAGGTATACTCGTTTAATAGATTTTTTATTTTTTATTTTTTTTATTATCCATTGCATTGTTAGCATGAACAATTCATTTTATTTCATATTAGTAAACTTAGTTTCTTTGTAATTTCATAATTTCAAATTATATTAGCCTTTTCTTTTTTATATATATCCTCACACTTTAAAATGTCGAAAAACATCTCGATATTAAATTAAACATCAATATTTTTAAATAAAATTTTAGTTTATGGTTAAAAACAAGATTAAATGAAGAAGGGCTAAAATAAAAGTTTACTGTTCAAAACATGTAAAACAACTTTGATTTTGTCCTGAAAATTTCAGTTAGTATGTTATTTGGCCTCTAAAGTTATAATACATGTATTTTGATACTAAACTTTTGTTTTTTTTAAGTTTCAGCATTTTTTTATTATCTCTAAATTGTTTATCATCTCTCAAGTTTCAATTCTATTAGGGTGTTACTTGGCATCTAAAGTTTTAGTTTTTTTTTTAATAAAGATTGGTCAGAGAAGTTATTTTTTTAATTGTAGACTAATTAAAGAACCTTTTTTGTGTTAAGAAAGGGTATCGTGAGGTTCTCTAGATTTTTTCAGGTGTCTACAGGCAAAGATAATCTGAAAAATAGATTTTCAGAATTTTAAAACTTTAAACACTAATTTTTTTAATCACTAAAATCAAATCAATGGACGACATGCCATGTGCCAAACGAATGATGCATCATCCGCTTTTAATATATATAGAGGGGGGGGGGGTGACAGTGGACTTGTCCGTACATTGTTTTTTTTTTAAAAAAAAAGAGCCATGTGTGCGGGAGGGGCTCTCCATGCGCGCGCAAGCTTGTTAGTTTGGCACATGCCCAGACGCCCTCCTTGGAGGCCTAGAAGCCCCTGCCTTGTTTGTGACGTCGTACTTGCTTCTTTATAGATTTATTCATGGAAACATGTAAAATAATAGATTCATGATTTTTTATTTTTTATCGATACTTTCATGATTATAATATTTTTTATTCAAAAAATAATATTTATGATTAAAAAACTTGATTTTTCTCAATATATATATATATATAGAATAAATAAAAGGTGTTTTTGATTAAAAATATTAGTTTGTTACTCTAGATTCAAGTCATTAGAATTTGATAGATATTTTTTAATTTTCATTAGTTTTGCTCACTAAACTATGCTGCTAATAAAAAAGACATGTTATTGTTCGGATAATAAAAAAAATACATGAATGAGAGCATATGATTTTGACTAAAAAAAACTTTTCCTCCATAATTTTAATCATTTACTTTCTTATGAAAAAATAAATTTTTAAAAATATCATACCCTGACAGATCAAAAATTTACACTTTAATCTTTAATCAACTTTTTACGAGTTATTAGATCATATATATTTTATTTTATCAAGTATATTTAGATTATATAAATTTTATTAGTTTGTTTTTGCGTTTCAAAAACGTTATTAAAAAAATTTAATTTTTTTTAATTTTTTATTAGTTTTAAATTAATATTTTTTTGTATTTTTAGATCATTTTAAATATTAATATTAAAAATAATTATTAAAAATAAAAACATATTCTTTTAATATTTTTTTAAATATAAAATATTTTAAAAAATAACCACAATCAAATCCCGGAACACAACATCCCTAAACAGAACAGAAAAGAGCCGGTGATGCGAAAACAGCTACTTCAGTCCGAATTACAATAACACCTGTGGATGCATTTAGCCCTTCTTTTGCTGCATTCAATTTTTAAAGAAAATCTCGCTGAGCCTCCACCTACTCCTCTACAAAGCCTGCTTTTAAATAGCATAACCACAGAAGAAAGTTCTACAAATCACACAGAAAATAATTAACAATGAAATATACTGCAACTACGCTATCTTGACTTGACCAGATTCAGCATATTTCGATATTCACTATTTTGGCCTCTACACAACCCAAAGGACAGCTGCTTTAGTATAAGCAAAATTCAACTCAGGACACACAAATCTCCACGAATCAATTAATATATAGAAATTATAATTTCTACATGCCTTAACCTTCATGGAACTTCGGTTATTTGGGCTCTTTGCACCAAAAGTTAAAACGTTTCAGTGAAATAACATGATTTAAAAAGTTTTGTTTAAATAGTATAATTTAAAATTATTGTGTTTTAAAATCACAATATTTAACAAATATTATTATTCTCAAATACAACAATCATCATGTCATGATTACCTCATGTGACAATCACCATGTTGTGCTTCATAACAACAATAACAATTAAATATCACGCTTCAAAACTGTTATTTTTTTAAATATTGCGGTCCTAAACCATGACATTCAATGTCTATAAATTCCAATAACTAAATTCCCACAACCTAACCAAAATCCAGAACTATAATATCCCTCAACATCCTACATATTTGAAAGGTTCATGTGAGATTTAAATGATACGAGCTCATCAATAGCATGATTGCCTCCTGCTCTTTCTGTGTGGCCTAACCCTAAGTCACAACATCATCAAGAGTTTACATCTCTTCGGAGTTTGTAAGTGCATAGTGGTAAACAGTGAATCACCAAGATGCATAGGTGAATCCATTGTTTTCCTCGTCGGTGTTACGAGGTGATCACTTGACCCTCCAATGGTAATAAACCAACCTAATATTAATACAATATTAACGTTAAATTAAAGAATCCATAAATAAAATGCATCATTTAACATATACTAATTCTAAAAAAAATACGATTACTTATAATATTTTGAATTTATTATGTATTTGTTATGCATGTTGCATGTATTGCATGTTTGCAAGTGGAGAGATATGTTCAAGATCCAATGTAATGACCTAACATGTGATACACATGTTCCGAGTCATATACTCCTCCCTCGTAATCACATGGTGCATACCTATAAATATCGTATTTCTTTGTGTATCTCATTGTGATACATAAGCTATATATTCAGATGTCCAATCATGATCATTATTTTTACCATGATAATTTATGGCGTGCAACTTACTAGTTGTATTGATGTTAACTGGAACGTGTTAGCTATAGCTGACCTGTCACATTATCCGATATGGGAAATGTAGCTCAACAATCTAAAAAATATCAAAGGCACCATTAATGTATATATGTTCACCCCGCTAGTGCAAACAGTTAGAGCAACTATCAGTTTATCTTCCTCATATGGAGTCCATGTGACCTACAAAACAAGTGTCATAAATATTAAATAGTAATACTTATTTTTTTCATCATCAATTACAAAAGCTAAAGGGAATATCTCATTATTTGCATCGAAAAACAACTATAATCATAAACTTTTCTTCATATCGTCCATACAAATGTGTGCCATCAATTATGATTAGTGGTCCACGGTACTTAAAACCATCAACACAGTATCCAAATGACTAAATTTTTTTTTTAAATATTATCATACTATCATCAAGATATTTTTTTGTGCTAACAATCAACAATCATTTTAGGATTTATTTTTTTTCATTTCCAACAACAATCTTGGCAATTTTTCAAATGATTCATCATGTGAACCAAACAGATATTTAAGCACCTTTTATTTTGCAACTTATGATTTTTCCTATGATATTTTATATTTGTATTAAAATTTTATTTATTTTTGAATGTTTGCAACCATCATTAATAGGTTATTCATCACAAGGGTTGAAACGACATCAACAATAAAACCGATGATGGTCTTTCTAGATAAAAGTTGAGGCACATGTGTGCAGTCCATTTAACTTTGTTATTTCAAATGAATATGAACTTTCATGATATCCCTATGTAAATAACAATTTTATTTCAGTGCATGCACACATTGTAATCCCAAGAAAGACTTGAAGACTGTGATGAGTTTGAATTTTGGGTGTTTTAAAGACAAAAACCAAATGATTTGTGGGTTTTTTAGAGAGAGAATGTTTTTTGATCTGGATAAAAGGTTAAATTTTATGGCATGTCACGTTTCAGAAACACGATATATTAAGTTGTCACTATTCTAAAAACATGACATAATAATTATCATATTTAAAAATAACAATATTTATTAAATATCACACTTTAAAAGGATTATAAGTTCAAATTGTGCTATTTAGAAAAAAAAACTTTAATTGTGTTATTCAGTCTTAAATTTATTTTACTGTACTAATTTAAAAGAAAAATCAGGAACTATGTTTTTTATTATTATTATTGAACGGCAAACAGAATATGTAAAAAGGTACAGCCTGGTGTTGATATGGGAGGTAAAAATGGTGTTACTGGAGGCTAACAGAAAACCAGGGTTCAGTGGTGCTCTCCCCCACTTTTTAAGCATGCGACAGAAAACATAAAAGGACAAAGACACAATGAAGCTGGTGTCACCAAACACAAGCCAACACTGTCACAAGCTTCCTTTATTTAGAGAGTACGTGGAAGGACTAGGAGAAGAATGGAAGAAAGAAAGCAATTGGTATCCAGCTAGCTTTAAAAAGGATTCTCGAGAGAATATCGTTTCCTGCTTCTACTTGCACAGATACAAAGCAAATTAATTTTTGGCCCAATTCTTCCAAGGAAAACCCTTTATAGCAAACGCAACAAAACTACTAATTTGATTTTTAGTTTCAAAAACATTTAAAAAAAAACTTAATTTTTTTTATTTTTTAACTTCTAATATGATAATATAAAAAATAATTTTTTAAAAATAAAAAAATGTTTTTAATATATTTTTAAAAACAATAAATTGAAAAACAATAGTTACATTATTACGAAGCCTCCTGGCTCCTAACATCACTTACCTTATGCTAGACACTGCATGATGCTACATGCCTACAACTAGTCTACAAGAAAATGGCAGTTAAATTTTCAATGCTTTTTTGAATATGAACAGAAAATTGGCAGAGAACACCAGACACAAAAGCTACCCAACAATACTTCAGAGTAACAGAACATTAGATAAAAAGTAAAAAGTAATTTTACATCCCAACTTGAAGACCTGCTGGGATTATGGCCACGAAATTGATGCTGTCGCTCAAGTCCTCTAGTACAGGGATACCAACTACAAGCACTGGGGTTATGGGCACGATATTAGTACAAAAAACTCGTTCCAATCCTGGAAAGAACGCCTCAGAGATGAAATAAACAAGCCAAAAGACGAGATAAAAATCACACAAGTTCCATTTCATAACGTCACATGGACAAGATGCGAGGAATAAGCAAAACTCTCAAAACCCAGTAACATCGACGACTCAAGAAACTGGAGAATTCCTTGGAAGGCTCTAATAGCACAGAAAAACCCAAAGAATACTTAAAACCCTACAGCAAAATGTGCTAATTCCTCCTCTCTCAAAAAACATACAACTCAAACTCACTTGCAAAACCATTCTCAAGGGCCTGTGTTACAGACCCTGAGATCTCTTGTTGCTTTAATACAACATATAATAAACTAGTAATAATAAAAATTCTACTACAATTAAAATCCTAGCTGCAAAACTTATTGGCATGCAATGTTGAGGGGTTTCTGTTGATGATCATCCAAATAAGTGAATTCCTCGTTGCCAAACTCAAAATCATAATCAGGAAGCTCGCCTGGTTCTTCGCCATTTAGCCCGCAAATATCAAGATCATCAATAACACAGTAATCATCATAAAATCGACCAAACTCGTCAATAAGATTACCAAAGTCGAGACCCAAGTTCAGATCTTGATCTATTGGACAAGATGCCAAAGGATCGTTCATAAAATCCAAATCAGGTATCTCAAGATTCGCAACAGAAGAACCAATGTCTTCATATTTGATCACGAGATCACATTCACCAGTAACATTTGACACCATAGAAGTGTCAAGCTCGAGAACAGAAGCAGGGGAAGTACGCGAAACAACGCTATCATCACTATCCCCAGAAGATGCAAAACTGACTTGTTTTTTGCTGCTGTTGTGAGAATGAGATTGAGAGATGGCCAGAGATGATGAAATGTTTTGACTTTTTTCAGAGACTAACATAGCCAAAGCCTCATATTCCTGCTTCTTTGCCTCGTAGGCTTGGGCAGCTTCTTCAAGAGTATCGAAAGTACCCAACCACGTTCTCGCTTTGGTCACTGGATTCCGAATCTCAGCTGCCCATTTACCCCATTTCCTTTGCCTAACACCAACAGGTTTCTTTGGTGCTAATTTCTTAGCTTCGAAAGTTGATGTTGGGGTTTCAGGCAAAACCCTCATCTTCTTACCGGGGGATTTAGCACTATTATTACTGTCTTGACAGGAACTCTCAGGCTCAAAGGCTTTTGGCTGGGGGGTGACAACCAAAGGAAGATTGATTTCTCGCACAAAACGTTTTCTAGACGATTTCTTGTCAGATTCATCATCACTGGAATCGGATTCGGTAGCATACGGATCATAACAGATGACACGGATTTTTCTCATTGTGGACTCCATTTTAGACTCCTGCGACAAGATTCGTTTAATATCGTTGGTTTTATTGCCGGTTTTAGTGTAAAGCAAAGACTGTCTTTTTGGTGACATTATGAATAGTGGGTAAAACTCTCCAAAACCCCCTCAAAATGATCCCAGAAAAATTTGTGAAGAAAAAAAAAGGAACAGATAAGAGGAAACGGAAGCAAAGAAAAGCTATTTGATTTATCAAGTGAGAGCCCCTCTCAAGAACAGGAAGAGATTAAAAAATCGCTTTAAATGGAAAGCCTCTACTCCCGAACAAGGCCTGAAAAAACAAAAACATAAAAAACCCAGAACTCATTTCAGAAATTGATGAGAAACATCAAAAGAAACGAAAAATAAAACATGGGGTTTATCAAAAGAAAATTAGACAAGAGCGTACCTTTTTGGTTTCAAAGGCATCGAAACAGCCGGGTACCCCAGATTCAACCTCTGCTTGAAACAGCAGAGAAGCATATAGCAGAAGAAGCAAAAGCACCAAGAAACAACACCACCGACGCAAAGAGTGAAAGCTTTTGTAATGAAGAATGAAATCCAGAGCTGCGATTGCGCCCCAACGAAAGTCAAATCAAACTCAGCCGACATAAATCCACTCCTCAAAACACAGAAACCTCTCTATAGGATTCTCCTCCGCTCCTTTCAAGCTAAAAAAAGCAAACCATAGAAATAGATACTCAGACTGATATATAACAGTAGAAGAACCAAAACGATAAACAAACCCACGAGTCCAATATAAAAAAGATTTAAAAGGATGAGGAATCAATGGATGAAATTTCTCTCTCCATAACATGACAAAACATCACAAGTTAAAATACTGAAATACCGGATTTGTTTTTTTTAAAACAGATACAAGGATGAAGACCTTAACTTCAAAACGCAAATCTCCATAAAAACACCATTTAAAAAATAAAAAACTAAAGAAGTTACGGTACTAGATTTGTGACCGTTGTATCCCTACCTCTTCACTTCCTCTTACACTACTGGTCTCTACCTCTCTGCTCTTCTCTTTATTCTAGGCCATTGACAGTTTCACTTTTTTCCATGCGGTCAAAGTTTGAGACGGTGCTAATATATTTATAATAATGGAGAAATTGTTGCTGCTATTGGGAAATTAATACTATCAAGGAAAGTAAGTTGTATCTGATGGATAATTATATAAAAAGTAGTAGCTGATAAATATGGAGGCATGGGATCATGGATGATTGTCATCTATTATTGATCATGTCATGTCTATCATGCCGTGCCAGTACAAATCTTGTTTTCACATGAGTTCTGAGTCAAGCACGTGTGAGTTACTGGTGGTGATTATTACTTTGGTAAATGTTTGGTGGGATAATATAAATGCGTTTTACATGGATGGTTGAGTATACGCGCTATGAAAGCACGTGTGGAGTGTGAGCGGGTGTGGGGGACAAATTTATCGCAGCTTTTTGGGAAACGGAGCGCCGCGAGTGGGCATCGTATTCGAGGGGTAGTTAAGTCTTGGAATGACTTGTCCTCCGACACTTTAGTCAAAAGTATAGGGTCGTTGTTGTGGCAAATTTACAGTTGCTGCCACTTAAAATGTCTTGTTCCTGAAGTAGCCTTGTTGTGAGGAAATTTTCCCATCCTAAACGGCACCGCCTTGAAGTTTTTTAACTAGGAGTTGATTTTTTCATACTTTCATCGCTTAACTAGTTTCGTTTTTTCTTTTCTTTAATGGAGAAAAATGAGAGGCAATCACGGGGAAGGATTTGTCGGGTCATGTATTCGACTTGAGACTTTAGTGGCCAAATCTTTGAAAGTGGAGGAAATACTTTTTACCTTATTATTTAATGTGATTCTAGAAATAAGAAAAGCTGTCGATGTACAACTATGCTGAGATGTGCTGTTGCCTTGTATGACTATATTTCCCATGTTGTTTTTACCTCTTTTTTTAGTGCAATTATGTTGAAATGTGTTGTTGCCTTGTATGACTTTATTTCCCATATTTTTGTTTTGCCTTTTTTAATGGCTATTTTATAAGAAACACTCGAAGATTTAGGGAAAGAGAACAACGAGTGCAATTGAATTCATACGATGTTTTTTTTTTCAATTTTTTTAATTGCATCATTTTTTTATCAAATAAATTAATAATTAATTTCACGTTAATTTTTATAAAAAAAAATTCAAATAAAAATACAGAATCAAAGTGTCAAATACAGTAAATGTTTAACATGGCCAATCTTAAATTAGAATGACATGGATTTTTTTATCCTCCTATTTTTATTTTTATTTCATTACAATTATTTTAGTTTTTAAAAATTTTATTTCAGTCTAAAAATTTTTTTTTCTTATTTTTTAGTCTCTGATTTCAAAAATAAATAAAAATTGTTAAAAAACAACAAATAAAAAAAAAGTTACTAGCTGGCCAAGATTTCAGCCATGAAAAAGTCATCTTTGATGTTAACGGTTCATTTCGACAAGAATTATATTTAGATATTCTTTGTTTTTTATCATGTCTGAAAAAATAAATTGAAACTCATAATTTTTTTAGAATTAGGTTGATTTTGCAACTTCAAACCAGTTTTTTTACAAGTTTAAGATGATAAATGTGTTTTTTTAAGTTTTTTATAGTGTTTTCTTAGATATTTACAGGTAAAATTTTGTTTGGAAATGAGTTTTTAGAGTGCAATAAATTCTACCCTGATTTCTTGACAGCCATTATAATGGTCAGAACTTGGGTTTATGGACGATATATTATTGTCTGATGCAGTAGATGATGCATTACTACAGTAGCTAACGCATCACTTATTTTCTTGAAAGATAAATGGCCTGGTAACATGTCATCAAATTGTGCCAAAAAAAAATAATAACCCGCGTGCTAGGGCTTGGGTTTTTAGCCCTGAACACATATGAGCTTGAGATTTTTGTCAAGCACAGGTGCCTAATCTCTCTCTTTTTTTTTAAAGATATTTACTCGGATCTTTATCTTCTTTTTTTTAAAAAAAATGTATCTTGTTATATTATTTTTTATTAGAATCCTCCATCATATTTTAAAAAATAAAGGTATTAAATTTAGCAAGGGTTGGGACCTAAATCATGAATTAAACTGATTAATCCAGTTTGATTTGGGTTTATCAAAAACATTATCATCATAATTTGTTTATAGAAAAAATTGAATTGACATTGTTTTATATTTTAAAAAATAAAAATTAGTTTTAGTTTGATCGACTATGTTAACTTAGGCTACACTTTAAAATTGAGTCCACTCAAAATATCA
>Ga0307517_10015567_pt1 | contig 10093 bp, 2 predicted proteins | sample 23_EM_MG_FD_194515 | JGI IMG/M metagenome (GOLD analysis project Ga0307517, IMG submission 194515) | Populus trichocarpa ectomycorrhiza microbial communities from riparian zone in the Pacific Northwest, United States - 23_EM | ecosystem: Host-associated > Plants > Roots > Unclassified | place...
AAAAAACAACCCTGCTACAGTGAAAAACCCACGCGTTTTAGAGTTCTTTAATGTCAGTCACAACTACAATTAATTATTTCATGTGATCTCAGGTTCGAGTTTTGTGATTGCTAATATGATGGTCATTGGAAGTTTACATGGTCGTTAACTTCAGGGCCCATGAAATTAGTCGAGGTACATAAAAACTGGCTCGGACACTCATATTAATAATAAAAAAAATTATACCAGTGCATTTAGACCTTTTTTCTTCCAGAAAATTTTATAGTGCGAATAGTTATTTCATAGGCTCACTTCTAAAAAGAGAGATTCAGGCGTATGTGAAATAAATTAAAAAACATGGAAATATGGAACAATATCAACAATTTACATAAATATCACCATGGCTTTCAAATTCAGTTACGCACATTTAAATTCTCAAAATGAGTAATAGAAGGTAAGAATAATAATATGAGTCCCACAAATTCAATATCTATAATCTTTCAATAAAATCTGCATTCCTCTTGCTATGTTGGGTGTATATATTGGTTTTCTCACTGTTATCAAACTTGATCTGGAGTGATTTGGCATAAGATTAAGGTTCATGATTAAGTAAGTTAATTCATTTAAAAAAAAAATAATTAAAATGACATTGCTTGGAAAAAAATAAAAAAGTAGTAGGTTTTAACCGAGTCTATCCAATCATGAGTTAAGTTAAGTTTTTGACTGAATTCTTAATATTTGTTTTTGTAAAACATGGTCCACGTTGGTTTCTAAAAAGTGCCTATTTAAGAGTGTTGTTGCAGTTGTTTTTTAAAAGATTTTTCTGTGTTGAAATATATTAAAATAATATTTTTTATTTTTTAAAAATTATTTTTCAAATCAGTGTATCAAAATGATCCAAAACATACAAAAAAATATTAATTTTTTTAAAAAAATTAATTTTTATGGAACCCGGTACAATCCGCGTTCCTAAACCATACTTAAGTTGATCTGCTGGTAAAATAGAGTTTAACAATAATGATTTTCTTAATACGTGTTTAAAAGTCCCGCATAATTGATATATTTGAAAAGTTTCTCTCATTTAATATAATTAATAGATTTATTTATATAATTGTATAAAAATCACATCAGTAATTCAATATTACTAGTATTGAAATGATTTAACTTGTATCCTTTGAGCACATGAGAAAAGACCCTCTCTCTCTAAAAGGTTTATTAAATCAGTTTTTTAAATAATATTAATCATTGATTTGAGAACCTCGTAAAAGAATTATTATTTGAGATAATATTCGTGAAAGTATAACATTATTCGTTTATGCACGCTCGCGCGCATATTATTAGTGGCCATATTCTTTAATAGTCGTGGTTTTATTTAAATAGATGATTTATGTTACATTGCAGGTTAACTTAATTTTTTTAAAAAGTAAAAAAAAAATGCTAAAAAATAAAATCGAAGACTTGAGAATACTAGATTTAATAAGCTTGACTAATCAAACAACATGAATAAACTAATAATTTTTTTTTTACAATAATCAACTAAAATTCGAAGGTTCGCCAACACCATGGAAAAGTATCTTCTAAATATATTTCTAAAACATCTTTATAATCTTATTTTATAATGAAGCAGAAATCAAATGAAAATATAATAACATTATAAAATAAAAAAGTTTTTTTAAAAAAAAGTTAAAAAAACCCCAACCCGAGCCCATCCATATTAGCCCACCCATATTAGCATGCCAAATCCAAGACTTAGTTGTGATATTGGGGTAACCCTATTAAATTAAATTAAATTAAATTAAATTAAACCATGAAACCTAATTATTAAACAACTTAATGTTGAAGGAAGAAGTTGTAAAAAAATCATTTTAAAAAAAGTAATAAAAAAAACTTGAGTCAATTCATGATAACCTGTTAACCATGTGACTAAGGGCATAAAATTAGGATAACCCCATAAAAAGAAAACCGAAAAAAAAAGCATGAAAAAAATTATCAATCAATCAACTGTTGAATGATGAAATTAAAAAACAAAACTAAAAAAGACCAAAGTCAACTCATGCTAACTTTCGAGACCCGTGACCTTGGTCATAAACCCTGTGACTAACCCCATAGAAGGCAAACTTTTAAAAATCACAAGCAGAATTTTCAATTAAACAAATGCTAAGGGATTAAATAAAAAAAATACGATAAAATAACGATAAAAAAGTAGCAATAAAAAGAATGGAGATCAAATTGGACATAAAAAAAAAATATAATGTTGAGAGATGAAATTGAAAACAAATTCAATTAAGAAAAGGATTCAAACAAACAAGCAACAATTAAAAGAATGAAAATCAAATTTGATAAAAAAAATAAATGAAACCAAATAATGAATGATGAAATTGAAGAAAAAATCGATAAAAAAAACAAAATAAATAACAATTAAAAGAATAAAGATCAAATTAGATATAAAAAAATAAATTATATGACACCTTTATATTTTGGAAGGCCAGCGTAAAATTTGAGAAAAAGAGAGGAAAAAAGGGAGAAAAACAGAGTTCACTAAAGCCCAACCGATGCATTGTTGTTCACATCATTATTAGAAAGAGGGCGTCAGAAAGCTTTCAAGGTTATCGTTGAAGGCGGTGTTTGGCCACCCGGAGACACCAAACTAGCCGCCCGAAGAGCACAAGCGTCTCCTGCTCACCAACCATTTAAAAAACAACATATATTTTATATTTATTAAAATATCAAATTATCTCTCAATCAATTTAATTATAACTAAAAAATCAGAGGAAAAATATAAAAACCCCTCCAGATGCCAACTAAATAATTTTTGCATCAAAAAGTAATTTAGTCGTTTTATCGTGTTTAAATAAGTGAAAATACAAAAAAGCTCTAGACACCAACTTAATAAATCCTGCTTTTAAGAGTAATTTAATCATTTTACTATACATTAAAAATGTAAAAATACTAAACTATCCTATATAATAATGATCAATAAACCCCAGAAAAAAAACCATACTATCCCGGGAGCTTTCCGAGTGCTTTCTTTTTGGCATTCGAGTGAGAACTTATATTCTATTTTTTAAGAAGCCAATAGAAGGAGATTATCAAGTTTCTGCCATTTGAATTCCTTGATAAACCTTTATGTCAGATTGTCAGGAGGGACTTTTTTTTTTTTTTTGGTAACCCGGGGTATCCGAGCCAGCTTACGCGCACCACAACTAATCCCCGGACCCACTGAACACCCTGCAAGCCTAGTAGGCAGATAAGACACCGCGGGGGTGACAGACATGCACGCTGAGGCTCGAACCCAGGTGACAGAGGCAAGGAAACCTTACCTATGTCGCTGGGCCACAAGCCTCGATGTGGAGGCACTTCTATCTTTCTTCTTGTTGTTGTTGTTTTTTTTTTTTTTTAGTTTAACGTGGGTGTCCGGACCAGCTTGCACGCACCTCGACTAATCGCACGGGCCCTGAAGTTAACGACCATGTAAACCTCCAGTGGCCATCATATGAGCAACCACAGGGCTCGAACCTGAGACCACAGAGAGAGCAAACCTCTTGGTCCCAAGCTTTTACCACTGGGCCACCACCTAGATGGTTGATGGTTCCCTTTTTTTGTTTTTTATTGTTTTTATATATTGATATCAAAAGTAATTTTTTTAAAAAAATATTATTTTAATATATTTTTAAATAAAAAATACTTTAAAAAAACAATTATTACCTCAAAATCAAACACTCGAAATATCATATATTTTTTTAACCTGAGATGTCTGGATCAGTTTACACGCATCAAGACTAATCTCTAGATCTACTGAACATCCTGCAAATCTAATACACAAGTAAAACATCGTAGGAGTAACACCATGACAAGCATGCACACTAAGGTTTGAACCTACAATGCGAATACATGGAATTTTCTCCCTGGATCGCTAGGCTCAGGAGGTGACGGTCACCGGTAATGGGCAGCGTATTATTCTCCATTCTATGTTTTATACTGGTGATCATAACATTGAGTTTGGGATCATAATTATAAATCCCAGCCGCGCTTCGATGAGTTGATTTGAATCAAGTTTAAATTAAATTAAACAATAAATACACGATGTAAAACTCAATTAATTTAATAAAATCTGTGAAGATCCTATTTTGTCAAAAAAAATTAAAAAAAATTACCTAAAAATGAAAATTCTATGTCGTGGCTGGAATCTTATTCATGATGTTTTTTCACTGAAAATGAAAAATCTAAGTAATTGAAACCTTGATTAGTTTAGTTTTATTTTTTAAATAGAGTTTGAAGTGTAGTGATGGATACTTTTTAAAATATTTTTTTTTTGAAAATATATGAAAATAATATTTTTTTATTTTTTAAAAAATTATTTTTTATATCAGCATTATATAATAATATTAAAAAAATTAATTTCAAGTAAAAAAAAATTAAAAATACGTGGTTTCAATAGCAAAAACAAGCACCTCCTCCTCTACAGGGCCAAGTTAATCTTTTCCGTTCTAGGCTGGACTGTGGTACTTTTGAACACTCTCTGAGAAAGCCCTGGCTCTTGTGCTCTGGCTCTTGGGCTAGCTAGTGTTGTCTTCAACAAAGCATGATATTATGGGCTGGGCTGCTTATGAATTTGTTATGATTTCCAAACAGTACGAGTCTACGAGAAAACAGACATGGGCATTTCTAGCTGTCTTCTAGCGGTCATGTCCTGTGGGGACTTGGAGAACACCAGCACAGAAAGTGGCATTTGCTAGCTCGGAAGAAAGGTTTCAGAACTTGGTTAAAGATTGATGAGAAAAGGAGACAAAAACTGTCTTTAGATTGTGATTGATGCTCTGATTCTGTGTTGGTTCAGGATATTGGTTAAGTCTTTCAAAAATTGAATGAAATGGTCCGCAGATAGATGGACAGAATTCATCCCCGTTGTGCTACTACTTCTCCATTGAAATCTGGAAACAAAACATGAGAGACTATAGGTTGCATGAGAGCAATCTCAGTGACTTGCTTTCCGTAACACAGTGCAAAACAATTCCTTGAATTAACAACTAGACCAGTTCCTTGAATTTACACCAAGAGAGATTGAACGAAGGATTTGGAAAGATAAGGATTCAAGTCCTTCACACCTGTTAATTTGAATGGATTGACTCGTATGTATCTTTTTCTTTCTTTCTTTCTTTTAATTTTCAGTGATTTTAATTTCAATAGGTCCCCTCGTTTATTAGTCAAACAATTAGATGAATGTTAGCTCTTTCTCCTTTCTGTCTTTTCATTCTTTCCAATCCATCTCTCTCTATCCATTCCTTTTCACAAACATTAATTACTTAATTAACAAAAAACCTTGAGAGGATTGGGGTTTTACTATACTTATCCTCAAGTAAAATTGTTTTCTTTCTACTTTCTTTGTTTTTCTTATATTTTTTTTCTAATTTCAATTCAATAATTCAACATTAGATTTATTAAATTTTATTAGATTTATTAAATTTATTAGTGATTGGAATACATAATTATTTTTTAATTTACTTTTTTATAAGCTTATTCTAAATTTATGATACAAATCACAAGTTTGACGAATTGACTTAATTAACTCGAGCTTTTCTTTTCTTTTCTTTATTGATTTTTTTTACTCAATTTCATCCTTCAATGTTAGGTTAATAGAAAATTCGACTTCATGATTTATTTCGATCTACTTTCTATAAACTTATTCTCATTTAATGACTCAAATCACGAGTTTGACATGTTAATCCTAGTTTACCCAAATTGTTTTTTTGTTACCTTTTTTAATCGATTTTTTTAATAGGAAATTGATTGGGAATCGAGGTTATAATTTATTTTGATTTGCTTTCTATTGGGTTATCCCGGTCTCATGATTAGGATCGCAGGTTTAGTCTGGTTAACCTGGGTTGACTCATGTAATTTTTTAAATTGATTTTTTTTCAGTTTTATCATTCAACATTAGCTTTATTTGAAATTGATCTTCTTAAGTTGTTTGGATTTTCTTTCTAAAAGGGTTGTCATGATCTCATGACTTGGTATGTAGATTGACAAGTTAATCCTGGTTGACCTGAATCGATCCAATATATTTTTGTCTTAATGTTTATTAAAAAAATCTCATCTTAAATATTTATCTTGGGTCGAACTATGTTTTTACCGGTTATCCGGGTTATCTTTGGACCCGTCAAGGTGACCGAGTCACATTGGATCAACTCCCACATGGTTTTTTTTCTACTAGAAAAAACATTGGCAACGCCAAAACATTTTTTTTTACTTAAAAGAAAAATTACTTTGACCCATTGCGTAGCGCGAGCCAATTATCTAGTAATCTTAATACAATGGTTTAAAAAAAAAATTCATTAAATGAATTGCTTTTAATTAGGAAATAAGATAGGTGAGGAGACCGGACTAGTTTTTTTTAACATAAAAAATAATATTTAGGTAATGCTAGCATGTTTCAAGAAAATAAGAAAAATTCACAACTTGAGTCATAGTCCTGGCAAAGTCTAATAAGCTGGTTTCATTTAATTATATGATAGAAAAAAAGCAACAACATTAATTGAACCAAATTTAAAAAGAAAATGATCATGATGACTTGTATGAAAAGAACACCTAACAAAAAAAAAAGAAAATACAAAGCTTAATTATTAGACAATTCAATGTTGAATGGTGAAATTGAAAAAAAAAAGACAAAAAAAGCAACTTGAGTCAACCCGAGTTAGCATATCAAACATGTCACCCTGGTCGTGAGGTCAGAATAACCTTATGAAAAGAAGATTTTTAAAAAAAATTAGGATGCTCAATTCCCAACAATCCAAATGTAGAATGATGAAATAAAAAAGATAATTAACAAAAGGGATAAAAATAAAAAACACCAATGGGTAAATCCCACGAGTCGAATCTTGCAAATAGATCAACCCGAGCTTCACGATTTAACTCGTCAAACCACAACCCAGATTATGGACTCCATTGGGTTTAAAAATATTATTTTTTATTTAATGATATGATAACAAAAAGCACTTACAAAATTGAGCATCAATCAAATGTTAGGATATTTGTTTGAAATTACGATAACCTTATAAAAAGCAAATCAAAATAAATTATGATGATCAATTTAAAATCAATAAAATATTAAATGATGAATTTGAAAAGGAAAAAAAAGACCCTAAAAGCATTCAATCAAAAGACAAAAAAAAAATGGTAGATTTTTTTTAAAAAAAATAATAAAAAAAAATAAGTGAACAGTGAAGTAGTGGGAAAACCCCAACTTTTAAAGTGTAGTTGCTAGCTTCAAATTAGATTGAAAAATTTATCTCGTATAATAAGGCTAAAAGAAAATCTAATCCAGAGGGGAAAAAATAAAGACAAATTTGAGAAAAATGAAAAAGAGAGAGGGAAAACACCAAATCAAAAGGAGAAAAAAAAAATCTAAGAACCATTTTTTTTCTAAAAAAAATGCTTCTTTGTTTATATGTACTGTGAATCACCATTACATAATTTAAGCATTTTAGTTTGTTTAGGTAATTAATTAATTATAAAGTGTTATCACTTCTAAGAGTTCAGACTAAGCACAGAAAAGTCTAAAATTTGGAACGTCGTCAGATAAGGTCAAGAACAAGTCCAGGTAATTGGAAAATATCCTTGCAAAATTGGTTAGCGGGAGGCATGTTCACATTCCTGTAATTATTAAATCTGGTTTAGTTTCGATGGATTAACTTAAAATATCTAAGATTTAATGTTAGACATGATAATAGTCGAGTTTTTATTTAAACTCAATATAATATCAATTCAATCATTCTCATTTCATTAAGTTAAGTTTAAATAACTTAATTGATTCGGTTAAATTCAAATTAAATTTAATATTAACCCATCAAAACAATTTAAAAATATTAAAATTTTAATTCTTGAAAAATCAACTTTTAAAAAAATACGGTTTCAAGTACATATCAAAACACTTACGTGCAGTTCCAATTAGCCTTCGTGGACCCGGGATGATTCGTGTATATCATGGAAAGCTTTTTCGGCATAAAAACATGCATCGAGGAGTCCTTCTGGCATCACATCAGCCACTCATATCAAATACCGGGTCACCTTAATCTATCATCATATACATCTATCAGGGACAGGAAGGTCTTTTTATTTTGAACTAAACTAACTTTTTAGAACTCAAATAATATAAGGATAGATCAAGGGAAAAACTAGTTAATTCCTTCCTTCTTTCTTTTTTGACAGGTTGATTGAGGTTAAACCTTGAAAATCATAAAAAGTTGATGTTTCAAAATTTATTATTATTTTTAAAATAATTTTTCGAACATTCTATATTCACAGGGGCTTTTGAAAAAAGGATTTAAGCCAAGGCGTTACGCGCACGACCTAACACTCTTGGACTCAGGCAATGCTTCTGAGTCCAAGCGCCCGATGCCCTTGGGCCGAGGTGATGTGCATGGGCCCAAGTGACAGGCGCAAGGCTGGTGTCTTTTGATCTTAGGCTAAGTGCATGTTGTATACCTTCTAAGTCTTGTCTTGTGATCTGGACTCAACACCTAATCACTCAAGATTTGTTTTTGAACCAAATTTTTTGGCTTGAATCCTACTATATCTACACCTATAGGTGTCTAGGAATCTCACATGAGCTACCATATTTTTATCTCGCTAATACAAGTGTAAATGATATTTATTACACATTAATATTTGTGCTAATGATATTTGTCATTCAATAATGCATGTATAAGAAATATTTATCTTTCATTAACGTTATTAGGATGAAATGACTATACAACCCTTTCCTTCAAGTAAAAAGACAAGATTCAGGGGTATAAATATTTCATGAACCATCAAAGTAATAGATTCGCAATTTTTATTCTCGATATACACACATCATTTTCCCATAGGACACTCATTCCACACAAAAATAAAAACAAAAACAAATAATTTTATTCTTAGAATTTAATATTATTTTACATATTTAATACATTTCTCCTTTGTAAATATACATACTGACTTAAGTATCCGAGGGTCCCCAAGTCACCAAGGATTTTTACATCAAATTACCACATTTTTTTCCTATGAAAAATAAATTTAAAAGCATGAATACTTGATTCATCCCAATATTCAACCACCAAAAACACTTGATGAATTTTGGAACATTATGAAAAGTCTTCTTGAAAAGGTGTTTTCTTCCACATCTTTTATACAATACAACAGAACAGATTTCACTTTTTGATCCCAGAATCTTCAAGATTGGGTTAACGTATTGATGGCCAATTAATTAAAAGTGGATCTATCCATTATCTCTTTAGATCACTCATATTCAAAATTCTCATGGAAAAATCAATCTAGACAAACTGTACAAAGGATAGAGATCCCGTCCACTATAGGTTAGGTGTCTTCTTTTTGTTTTTATCTTACTTTGTCTATCCCTTAAGTTTCATCCAACCTTTGAGAAATCAAAGCTTTTCCGACCATGGATATTATTCTTTATTCCGTTTGGTTTCTTGTGGACCATGACGTGCCCATCTAATATAGTATTACCGTTTATAATTACAGGTGTTAAAAAAATCAAAAAATTAATTATATCGACAAAACTGAAAAAAAATAATGTAAAAAACCGAATCGTGAAAAAAAATTAATTAGAATATTTAAAAAATTAACTAGTTCGGTTTTAGTTTTATAAGCCTGAAACTGAAAAATCAAACCGAAAAAAATCAAGCCAAATTGAAACCAAACCCATTAAAAATTAAAAAAAAACCTCAAAAAACAATATAGTTTTTGGTTTTTGATATAAAATAACTAAACCGAACCGAAATCAAACCAAAACCAGTCGGTTGGGTTTTGGTTTTTGTTCTAAAATAACCGAAACCGGTCGGTTTGAACTGATTTAATTTTTTTTTTAAGTTCGGTTTGGTTATTTTTTAGGTAAAAATCAAAACGAACCGAAAATGATCACCGCTATTCATAATTGAGTGGGCATTTTTGTTTTGGTGATTGGAAAGTATTTTTTTAAATTTAATTTTTTAAATTTTTTAAATTTTGATATACTGAGGTGAAAAAAAATATTTTAATATATTTTTAAATAAAAAATATTTTAAAAATAATTATTACTACAATATTAAAAATCTCTAAATGTAATAATATTTTTTTT
>Ga0307517_10015568_pt1 | contig 10092 bp, 8 predicted proteins | sample 23_EM_MG_FD_194515 | JGI IMG/M metagenome (GOLD analysis project Ga0307517, IMG submission 194515) | Populus trichocarpa ectomycorrhiza microbial communities from riparian zone in the Pacific Northwest, United States - 23_EM | ecosystem: Host-associated > Plants > Roots > Unclassified | place...
AATTAATGCTTTTTCAAAAAAAAAAATATTGACATATAATTAAATAAAAAAATTAGATAATTGCACACTACACATGATTATTTTTCTTTATCAACATCTAGCTCTTAAATCACCCTTGAAATTTTGTCTTGGTTTTAAAGAAAACATTAATAGTATTTGAAAATCTATTAAAACATGGTTAATGAGTATATTTCAGGCTAAATTAAAAGAGGAGTATACTCACTTTTCGGGTTAAATTTTTTTTAGAATTTAATTTCCAACACACATGCTCGTGTCGAACCTGAGCCTGGGTTTGGGTTTATTATAATATGATATTTTAGGTCACAAAAGATTATTTTTTGCCAATTAAAATTTAGACATAAGCCTAGTTTATGAATAACTATTTCTTTCAGCCCATTGTTTGTCCAAATCAGCTCATGAATATTAACAATCTATTCCAAAAGCTTTTGTTGCAAATCTAAATAGCCTTTTCAACTAAAATAAATATAGATTTATGGCCACTATATTCATATTAAATTCTTGATTTATGGTAGCTAATCAAATGTTGATAATGGTGGGAATTAATTCTGATTATTATCAGAATTAATTCTTCAACTTTTTAATTTTTAAAATACACTATAAAAAGGGGGTGAAGGAAGAGTTTCCTACAATATTTTTCAGATTTTTATACACTCTTACTCATTTTATATTTTAGTGTTTTCTTCTTTTTTTATGTTTTGGTTTTCCTTCTGAATATAGAGCTTAAGTTTATTTTATTAAGAGATATTTGAGTTATATAATCTTTGGTTCAAAAACTTTGTTTAGAAGTGTATCTAAACTAAGGTGATGTTATTGGAATCTTAGAGGGCATATTACAAACATCCTAGCTGCATAAGTGAGGAGGAATAAATTCTTAATGATAAATAATTCATCCTTGATAACAACAAAAGTTTCATTATTTTAAAATATTTCAACAAATAAGTACTCTCTTTTATTTTAATTTAAACATAGATATTTTTATTATTAGTATGCATGCTAAAACTTTGAATTAATATCAATTGTAAGTTTGGATATATGTTTAGTATGGATGTTAGAATTCTATTATTATATTTGTGTTGAAAACAAGTTTGACATGAGTTATTATTTTGTTTGCTTATAGATTTAAACTTGTATGAACTCTTGGCTTTTCTTGAAAATATTTTTATGTTTAGCATCTCTTGTTCTGATAAACTAAACATCACTGTTCACTAGTCTAATACATTTGAAGAATTGGAAAATAATCTTAAGGCTTTATTCATTATTAGACTTTGTTTAGTTTATCTTATGGAGGAATAATAATAATAATAATAATAATAATAATAATAATAATATAGATTGATTGTTTAAGATGGTTTTAGTATCTTTAAAGTTTAAGTTATAATTTTTCTTTTTATTTTGTTATGTTTTCACTTATAGATTTATTTTTAATTTTATATGTTTTAATCTATAACCTTTTGGTTTGTTTATAACTTTATGATTTTTTTTTATTTTGTTTAACTTTAGAAGGTTGTTATATATATTTGTTTTAAAATTATAGTTTATCTTCAAAAACTTATTTTTCATGCAATTTGGATGGTTTGATGCATGTCACATATCTTATAAATTTATATTTTATTAACAAGTTAAATATTATTTGTTTATGATAGTTTATGCTATCATGTTTATATGATCATGCTCTTTGTTTAACATGCTTAAACATTTTATAATGATATAAAGGAGGTTAAAAAAGGTACGCTTTTAGTATGTTTATTTTATCTTGTATAATTCCATACTTTTGTTTATTTAAATTGCTTTATTACAAGTTTTATTTTTATATTACTTGCTTATTGTAGAGTTGAAATATTTATTTATAAATATTATTGGCTATTGCTTTATAAAAAAAGTTATATTTATCATGATGTTATTTTGAGTATTAGTTATTATAACCAATGTTGCTTCACCATTTACTACTTCGATGGTGAGGATTCCATCATCATCTTTTATGGTGCATGGTGAGAAAACCTACCAATGCTACTTTAACAACTACTAATTTGGAAGTGAGAGTTCTACCATCACTTTTTATGGTGAATGGTGAGAAGTCTAAAAATTTCAATGGATAGAATTTTAAGAGGTGACAATATAAAATGTTATTTTATATGACCACCTTGAATTTGGCTAAATTCTTAACTAAAAAAGTATTAAAATGGTCAGATGATGAATCTAATCCCACTTTTATGGCAGCTATTAATGCTTGGAATTATAGTTATTTTATGTGTAGTAACTACATCTTAAATGGATTGCACTTTGGAAAGTTTTGGATAAAAGGTTCAAGGCTGAAGTTGTCGGTATGAAAAGGTTTTTAGTCGATAAATTTCTTTAAGAGTAATAAATTTATTTTCCCTAAGAATGACATCAAAGTTATATGGTCCTATGTTTTCGTGTATACAATATTATTCATGTATACAAAAAGTTAGTACGATGAATATATACAATCAATAAAGTTTTGTCTAAAGAGGTTGGATTTTAAACGGGATTGTTGGTAAACCCTCGAATCTTTTCTGAGAAATATATTAGTGAAAGTATTATTCACACAATACTATTTTCATAAACAATATAGTTCATAAGTAAAATGGTGTAATTGAACATATCACAGTGAACAAAATATAGCTCAATAAAGTAACTAAAAAAAAAGAAATGAATGTCGAAGCCAATATCAACCAGGTTTATCACCTCGCTGATAAAGTTGTGGAATTAAACATGTTTGTTGTTGTTTTCGAAGTCAACCTATGTTTTTTAAAAAATATGAGTAATAGTGGGTTGACACTAGTATAACAAGAAATGTATGTGCTAAGAAAAAGATATTTGCCACTTATAAGGAAGTGGATGGAGAAATTTTATACATAGAAAACTCATCAACCTCCAAGGTACTAGGTATTGGAAAGGTCATACTAAAAATGTACTTCATGTTATTTTGATATTAAAAAGGATTTAGTATCTGACTCGTTGAGTAAAAATGGTTTTAATATGATCTTTAAGAATGATAAATTTATACTCTTCAAGAGTGGTATGTTTGTAGAAAAATGAAATCTTTGTGATTGACTTTTTAAAATAAATATAATGATCATTGTAACCAATGATGGGAATAATAATAAGATTGCATGTTCTTCTGATTTGCTTAAATATTATGATATGTGGCATTATAGGTTAAGTAATGTGAATTATAATTCTATACAAAAGTTAATAAACCATGAATTATAACCAAGTATGGTTTTTAAGAAAAATCATAAGTGTAGAATTTGTGTAGAATCAAAATTCTCAAAACCTCTTTTTCAAATAATTAAGAAAAGTAGTGAACCTCTAGACTTAATTCATTTAGATATTGATGATTTAAAGTTTGTGAAAATTAGAGGTAGAAAAAAGTATTATATTACTTTTATAAATGATTGTATAAGATATTATTATATTTAATTGCTTAGGAGCAAATATGAAGCTTTTGAAATGTTTAAACATTACAAGAATAAAGTTGAAAATCAATTTAATAAGAAAACAAATGTAATAAAAAGTGATAGAGATAGAGAATATAAAGCATCATTTGGTGAATTCTGTTCTCAAAATGGTATTATCCACCAAACTATTGCTTTTTATTCACCATAATAAAATGACATTGTGGAACATAAGAACTAAATATTAAAAAACAATGATGAATGTCATATTTATAAGTTTAAGAGCACCTCAGAACTTGTAAGGGGCAATTCTAACTATCAATTATATACTAAATAAAGTACCCCATAAAAAGCTAGAAAAGATACCATATGAATTATGAAAAGATAGAAAATCTTCCTATAAATACCTCAAAGTGTGAGGGTGTCTTGCAAAGGTAGCAATACATGATCCTAAAAAGATCAAGATAAGACTTAAAATTATGGATTATATATTTATCAGATATGCATATAATAGTAATGCATATTAATTTATTGCAAACAAGTCAAGTATTGAGGATATATGTCTTAATACTATTATAGAATCAAAGAATGCTATATTCTTTGAAGTTGTGTTTTCATAGAAGGAAGCATGAGAAAAAAGTTCACTTAAGAGAACAATTGAGGTTAATTCAAGTGATCATTATCAAAAAGAAAATGATGAAGTTGATCTTAAAAGGAGTAAAAGGGTAAAATGACCAAGATATTCAGTCCTTATTTTTTAACATACTTGTTGGAAAATGAACCTCGACACTAGTCTAAGGCAATGTCCTGTCCGGAAACTTTCTATTGGAAAGAGACAGTCAATAGTAAATTTGAATCTATTATGAATATTCATACATGGAAACTAGTGGATCTTCTTTTTAGAAATAAACTATTAGGCCATAAGTGGATCTTCAAAAAGAATATAAAAGCTGATGGCACTATTGACAAATATAGAGGTAAACTTTGTTGTTAAAGATTTTAGATAACAAGAAGGTGTAGATTATTTTGACACATATTCATTTGTGTCAAGAATAACTTTCAAATGAATGTTAATAATCATTACTACTATTAATAAGCTTAAAATATATTAAATAAATATAAAAATAACTTTCTTAAATGGTGACATTGATAAGGAGGTTTACATGGAACAACACGAGGGGTTTGTTGTCCATAGACAAAAAATAAAGTTTGTAAGTTTATCAAATCATTATATAATTTGAAACAAGCACCTAGTCAATGACATAAAAAATTGAACAAGTTTATATTGTCAAATGAGTTCAAAATCAACAAAGTTGATAAATACATTTATGTGAAAAACACATATAAAGGTTATTTCATTGCATGTCTCTATATGGGTGATATGGTAATTTTAAATAGCAATGATCACATGATCAATCTACTAAGAAGATATTAACTAACAAGTTTGATGTGAAAGACTTGGGTGTTGCAGATGATATATTAGAAATAAGAATTTTTATGAAATCTAATGGATTCATATTGTCACAATCTCACTATGTTGAGAACATTCTTGACAAATTTTTTAAAGGTGACAATAGCATTGTCAAAACACCAATTGATACAAGTGTACATCTATACAAGAATAAAGATAACGAAATAAACCAATTACAATATTCTCGAATAACTGGAAGCCTAATGTATATTATAAATTGCACAAGGCTTGATATTGGTTACTTAGTTAGTAAACGAAGTATATTTATAGGTAATTCAAATATGAGTCATTGGAAGGAAATGAAAAAAGGTACTCAAATATTTGAGGAATATTTTAGACTATGGGCTACATTATATTGGTTATCCAGTGGTGTTAGAAGGGTATAATGATATTAATTGGATATCTGACACTAAGGATTTAAAATCCACAGATGGATGTCTTTATATTTGGTAGAGTAGTTGTATCATGGATATCCTCTAAACAAATATGTGTCGTAAGATTCACGATGAAATCAGAGTTTATTACTCTTGATAAAGCTAGAGATGAAGCTGAATGGATTCAAAATTTCTTGAAGGATATTCCATGTTAGCCAAAACCAGGATATCAGAAGGCCACAAAATATTATGTATAATGGCAAGTCTAAATATATATGTCGCATATATAATACTTTTAAATACTTGTTATTGAATGAAATTATTTCCATTAACTATGCAAAAATCAAAGGAAAATATTATGGATCCTCTAACCAAATGTTTGTCAAGAGAGCTTATATATAGTTCATCGAGGGGAACAAGGTTAAAACCTTTAAAGATGAAAGAGTACAACGATGATAACCATACCTAGTTGATTTGAGATTTCAAGATCTAGTTTTAAATGGAAAGCTAAGTCATTTAACATTCTTGGTAGCACTAGGAAATTATTATTTCTTACTTATTCTTATAATGAAATAAGTGTTAGTTACAACATGATAAATGATAAGCTGTGCTCTTAATGATTTTAATATCTTAGTACATCAAATGAAGTATAGTAGAATACTTTTAATGAAAGATCACTTATATAAGTAAAAAATATGGTTGTTTATTTGAATTCAAGAGTTGTTCAAGACCAAAATAATCACAACAGTAAAAACCAAAAACAATCTCTAAATAAAGAACTATATGAGTGCTATTGTCTTAGTTTATATAGAAGATGAATAGTTCAAGATATTATGTTTACTATTCTGCGAGTAAATTTAATAGTATTTCACTAAAAACGATTTAAAGATAAAAGTTACCTATCTTGATTTAATGATCTACCAAATTAGTATTTCTTAATAAATCTTCAAGTTGTTTTCAAACTAGATAGATAATTTCCATTCACGTGTGGAATTTTTGAAAAATTTGCTAAAACATGGTCAATGAGCACATTTAAGGTCAAATTAAAAGTGAGGTCTACTCACTTCTTAGGTTAAAACTTTGTTGCAATTTAATCTCCAATATAAGTTCTTTAACAGGGAACATTAACATATTTTAAATAAATTATAGGTGAATGATAAATTGATTTCAAAGAACTCTTGGTTGGCATGTTTTGATGATACCCAAAACTCTTTAGAAGAACTTTATCCCATATAGAAAAGAAACAAAACATTCTTGGTGTTTCTAAAGTGGAAAGTTAAAAAGTTAAAATTGAATCTAAATTGCATCCAATATTTTATAGACGATAGGTCTTAAGCAAAATTGGCTTTGGATTTAAACCCCTTGTGTGTGCTGGCTCGACATGGGCTTCGAGTCGGGCTTAGGTTTGAGTTTATTGTAAAATAATATTTTGGGCAACAAAAAATTATTTTTACCAACAGTCTCTTCTAAAAGCTTTTGTTGCAAATTTAAACAGTATTTTCAATTAAAAATTACAGATTTATAGCCGCTATGTTCAGATTTAATTCTTGATTTATGATAGCTAATTAAAGGTTGATAATGGTTGGAATTAATTATTCAACTTTTTAATTTCTAAAATACACTATAATAAAAGGGGTGAAGGAAGAGTTTCCTACAATATTTTTCTGATTTTTATACACTCTTCTTTACCTTATATTTTAGTGTTTTCTTCTCTTTTTATACTTCAATTTTCCTCCCAAGTATAGAGCTTAGGTTCATATTCTTAAGAGATATTTGAGTTACATAATCTTTAGTTCAAAGATCTTATTTAGAAGTGCATCTAAACTAAGGTGTTGGTGTTGGAATCTTAGGAGGTATATTGTAAACATCTTAGTTGCACAAGTAAGAAGCAATAAAACCTTAAGGACAAATGATTCATCCTTGATGACAACAAGAGTTTCATGATTTTAAAGTGCTTCAACAAGTACTCTCTTTTGTTTTAATTAAACATGGATATTTTTATTATTAGTATACATGCTAAAATTATATTATTATATTTATGTTGAGAGTTTGTTTGCTATGAGTTTTTTTTTTTTCATGCTTATAGATTTAAACTTGTATGAATTCTAGGCTTTTCTTAAAAAAATGTATGTTTAGCATGTCTTATCATGATAAACTAAACATGTTTGCTCACTAATCTAATACATTTGAATAACTAAAAAACAAATAATGCCTAACTTTTGATTTGCCTTGCAGTGAACCAAGAGTAAGTTATCTAATATTGGTGCTACAAATCAAAATGAATGAGTTTCTGCCATTATTCATTGGTCTATAGTCTTGCATAACTAAATGTGGTTGCAATATTGATATTGGAAGAAAGCCATGTTAGTTAACAGAAAGGATTAGGTAAACTCCATATTGGTCCCATAAATGTTACCCTTATAGTTTCTAAAATATTTTTTCATATTTACCCTTAACAATTAGATACTATTAAAAAGTCACTTTTCACCCTTTTTTTTTTTCACTTTTGTACTCCATTTTCATTCAAGTCATAGTACATGTGATTAAACTCGAAGATTTTGGTGTCCTTACTTCAAATTTAATAGCTAGTTAATGTTTAGGGATAACATAGAAATTTTTTAAAAATAGGAGGGTGATATTAGGAAATTATAAATTATAAAGATGGAGTATAAGATTGGTAAATTACAAGGAAAAAAAACTAAAGTTTACACCTATAAGGACATGTTGTAATTGACTTTCTACTGAAGATAATCACAATAAAAAAGCTTATTTATGTTGGGTTTCCTAAATATCATACACACAACAGAAACAAAAAAAAAAATTTTGGGAGTCCCTAAGATCCTGTTAAATAGATATGGAGTTGTTAAATGATTTATTACCTGAAGATCTGATCTTCTTCGACTTTGAATAATTATTTAAAGGCTAGGTTGTCACAAACCACAAGTTGTCTAATTGTTCAGCCTCAAATGATAATCCACACGAATCACCAGTAAGAAATCTCTTAAATCACTATTTAGAAGAGAGGGATAACTATACCTAGAGTGTTAGCTCTTTATTTTGTGGCTTAGATAATTTTTTTGTCTAACAAATAATCCCCTTAAAAAATAAAAAGCATAACTTATTGTTTATAAGAAAATCTAAAAACCCTATAAATTTACAAAATATCAATTTGTCCCTTTAATAATATCCATATATTAATTAAAGACTATTTTAGAAATTAATTCTATCAAGTCCTTACTTGATTTTTCTAGATCTAGAAATATAATCCTTGTATTAATTATATTCTAGTCCTTAATTTCTAAAATATATCGTAATCAAGTCATACTTAATTAAATCATCTCAGTTTAATTTATGACTAATAGTTATTAATGTATGTGGCCCATTAGGTTCCGAATATGTTGATCCAAATATAAAATAGAATTCTAATTAAATAAATTAAACAATTTAATTTATTATCAATTCAACAATTGATTAATTTATATTTTAAAATCAGGTTCATCGTCTAGAAACGTATCATAATCCCTCCAAATATTAAAAAAATCATTAGTGGTTTGGGTTAGCCTTTCAATGACTGGTTTCTCAATGTAATTAATATTCTTTCATCAATAATGTTCTGATTTAGCATTAAAGTATGGAGTATGTCTGTCATATTAAATCATGTTTGTTCTCTACATAATAGTCATTGATCGTTTGAATAAGATTTGAAACTCTTAGTCAATACTATTTAAGAACAAATAAATTTTTTATCTTAATTCACCTAGGGTGATGAATCCTCTCTTGATCACTCAAGTACCTTCATATAATTGATGTTATACCCAATATCTACCCCTTCATTACCTTGATGAAAATAACTTGTAATGAGATCAGAGCATAATATTCTCTATATAATATAACCTAGTGATTTCAAGTCTAAGGATCACTTACACAACCATTATGTGAGCTTTTCCATAGAAATAAGTGATCTTTCCATATAGAATTCTTATGTGGGTCAATTCAGTGAACATGTTTTTTGACAAGCACCTACATATTAGTTATAGGTATCTCTTATACCTCAGCTTATGAGAACAACTGCTTCTTTTCATAAAAAAAAGAATATAATATGTATCGGTTTCTACAGCTCTAATAAATATCCAGTATTTAAAAGGACATCGACTAGGAACATTTTAAAAATAATGCTTTAATGCAATAGAAATCCTATAATTATAACAACTTTATAATTTCATTTGCAAAATATTTTTGTCTCATGAACTTTATCTTTACTGTAGATTCATAAATCAAATATTAGATTCATTAATATAATATTATATGAATATTAAAGATAAATTAAGCTTTTATTAATAATAAATATGTTTTTACACGAATATAATAATGTCATGTTTAACCAACCGATTAGCTACAAGGTATATTAAACTAACGATTTATTTATTTATTCTTTCTCTCTCGAGCCTTAAGAAACATGTTGGCAAGAAAATGATTTCACAAAAACACAATACAAAAATGTAATGTTTAGAGGAAAAGGAATTATAATCTCTTTATATTTGTGTTTTAGAAACTAAATTCAATGATAATATATAAATTAAATTTGATATATATAATTTATTTGAGGATATTAAAACTTGCTTGGAAACTATTGTTCTATTAGAGAAATTGATGATGCAGGATATTTTTTTAAAAAAAAAATCATTTTCTCGTCATTTGGGCTCAGCCCAACAGTGTGGTTATAGTCCCACATGGTTTAGGCTAGGTCCACATGGCGTGGTCTTCACACTACCTAGTTTTTTTTTCTTTAGATTCGACCCGAAAAGTA
>Ga0307517_10015569_pt1 | contig 10091 bp, 3 predicted proteins | sample 23_EM_MG_FD_194515 | JGI IMG/M metagenome (GOLD analysis project Ga0307517, IMG submission 194515) | Populus trichocarpa ectomycorrhiza microbial communities from riparian zone in the Pacific Northwest, United States - 23_EM | ecosystem: Host-associated > Plants > Roots > Unclassified | place...
TATGGATTCGGGGTGTTTGATTTTTCCCATGACGAGGTGAAGCGGGCGGGATGACGTTTGCTTATAGGTTTTTTATCTCCATAGCTAGCGCTGCATGAGTCTTTTGTACCTTTAAACATAATAACGAATTGATTACAAAAGAAAAAACAAAAGAAATGACCGCCTCCTCAGGCGCCACCTGGATAACATCTGGGAACCGCCTACGGGCATACTTTGACCTCTGGGTAGTTGTATGGTTAACAGTAGAAAGCTTGGGGCTGACCAGGGAAGCTGCAAGGCTTCCAGGACAACCACCCTAAAGCCAGTCCCGGGCTACCCTGTGAATTGTAGCATTACCATGGGTTATTAGTGGACTCTAGAGGTGTGAGTCTTGTCACAATTTAAGAGGGTCCCGCATGGTTGGCTGTGAGTAGCGCCCATGCAGTCAAGCAGCAGGAGATTTCTTATCGTGAGAGCATGCAGCCAGGTTTAAAAGCTTAGTATAGCCAAGTAGATTAGCTGATGGACTGCGTAGCTTGTATAGACAAAGCCACCGCTGGGCCAGTGAGTCCCAATGGATATTATCTCAGCAGTGGGCATGTCGGTCGGCCACTGACATGCTACTGATAGGAAGAGTTTTTGCTCAAGCAGATGTAGTTGGAGAGAGATCACCGGGAGCACTTCCTATTTGTGGAGATAGTCAATATCCGAGCGGTCTGATTGCCTCCAAGTGTTGAACCCACTTTAGGTAGGTGAGTTGGACAGCCGTGAGCTGAGCAGGGTGCTCGCGAAAGGCCAGAATGGTTGACGGGTGCCCTCTGGCTTTACATTATTCTACTTAACTAAAGCAAGAGTGTAACGACCCTATAGATAGGTAGCTACACTGGACCAAACTCAAGCCTATACGGAACACCAAGAGGCAACCAGATTGAGGATAGACCAGTATACTTAGTATACTAACGGTAGACATGAGTTGGTACAAGTGTCTACAAAGTGACTTAGTGACATCGGTTTAGACAGGGTAACCTAGGTAGGCGAAAGTTACCCTGCTAGGCAGGGTCACCTTTGGAGGACATGTTCACGTAAAGTTAAGGAAACATAGTAAACATTGCACGGGTCTCCGGGGTAACATTATATGTGGTTGCGCGGACTCGCGAAGGGAATAAAGGCATAACAGGGTGAAGTTACCCTACCTTGGAAATATGATTAGCCTACCTGAGGGACCCAGTTACCCTACTGAGGTACCCGAGTTACCCTACCTTCACCGACACAGTCATCTCCGGACTTAGGGGGAAGTTATCCCACTATAGTGGGGTTCTTAGATGTTCAAAGGGCCGATTCGTAGGGCACGAAACGGGCTACTGACGGAGCAGGAGTGGTCCGAACCTCCTGTGACTTTCAGGGGATATTCCTAACACCCCCCTGCGGCCCCAGCGTTGGTACGGCGCGACGGCACTGTACGACTGTGTAGTTGTGTGCTTCCTAGTAAAGTGAGATCCATAGGAACGCTCCCACAACACCATATGAGTTGTGGCCGTCCAACCGACCAGAAGCTGTTCGCAGGATATATAAGGGGTGTGAGGGTGACCGCCTCCTGGAGCGCCACCTGGATAACACCTGGGAACCACCTACGGGCATACTTTGACCTCCGGGTAGTTGTATGGTTAACAGTAGAGGGCTTGGGGCTGACCGGGGAAGCTGCAAGGCTTCCAGGACAACCACCCCAAAGCCAGTCCTGGGCTACCCCGTGAACTGTAGCATTACCATGGGTTATTAGTGGACTCTAGAGGTGTGAGTCTTGTCACGATTTCAGAAGGTCCCGCATGGTTGACTGTGGGTAGCGCTCATGCAGTCAGGCTGCAGGAGATTTCTTATCGTGAGAGCATGCAGTCTGGTTTAGAAGCTTAGTATAGCCACGTAGATTTGCCGATGGACTGCGTAGCTTGTATAGACGAAACCACCGCTGGGCCAGTGAGTCCCAATAGATATTATCTCTACGGTGGGCATGTCGGTGGGCCCCTGATATGCTACCGAGCCGAAAGAGTTTTCACTCATGCAGATGTAGTTGGAGAGACATCACCGGAAGCACTTCCTATTTGTGGAGATAGTTAATATCCGAGCGGTCCGACTGCCTCCGAGTGTTAGCTCACTCTAGGCGGGTGAGTTGGACAGCCCTGAGCTGAGCAGGGTGCTCGCGAAAGGTCAGAATAGTTGACGGGTGTCCTCTGGCTTTACATTATTCTACTTAACTAAAGCCAGAGACACCCTATTCTGATAACCAACGAACCTCGAGAGAACTTATTGAGTGAAGCTTTCAGGCTTAACGATATTAAGTTTTACCGCTTGATTCTACTTTGAATTATCTTTATCTTTATTTTGATCCTTACTTCTATTTTGCGTCTTCGGTGCGGTCGCAATCTTAGGATCCGTCTTCCCACAGAGTGCCCCCGTTACAGAGAGACACCCTATTCTGATAACCAATGATCCTTGTGAGAACTTATTGACTGAAGCTTTCAGGCTTAACGATATTAAGTTTTACCGCTTGATTCTACTTTGAATTATCTTTATTTTTGTTTTGATCTTTACTTCTACTTTGAGTCTTCGGTGTGGTCGCAATCTTAGGATCCGTCTTCCTACAGAGTACCCCCGTTACAAACCATGCCAGAGAATTTACAAAGTGGATGTAGGTAATCTCCTATTAGTAGAGATAATATAGCAGATAATAGTTGACAACAATGGAAGATTATAGTAGAAGGAAATGGTTAAAGGAAAGATAAATTTTATACCAAAACGATAAAAATATTAATAAGCCTCTTAGCACTTGTGATAGCCAACCATGAGGATCAGAAGTGAAATATAGGTATGGCTCAAGGGTAGTACACTCAGGATATCTGTATTAATAAGGATTTATTATATTTTAAAAGTAGATAAGTTGTTATTATTGAGTTTTTAATAGATAGTAATAGAGTAAGATGAATTAGAAACGTGACAACTGTTAGTTGCTGATACTCAATAAATCTCCTGTAAATAGGTAGAAGATATGTGCCTATATAATAGAAAATCAATATAAGTGAAATAGAGGGCTTTTTGGTAGCACATTCTAGCAGCCAGAGTTGGAAGAGTTACTGAATCTACTTCTGTAGTTTCAACAGAATTTCATATTACTCTACCCTTTGTATTCTGGAAGGGCTTGAGAAGTAAAGAATATATGATTGGAAACATGAAACATGGTAGAACATAGTAGAATCTTCTCATGTATAAATGGAGAATCGAGAGGATATGCCAGTGTATAAACTGTATTGATTGTACTAGTATAAGAGAATAGGTAAATAGTATGGAAAGGGTCAAGATATAGGTATTAGATAGTGGCAGAACTTTTAGGCATTTGTATTTTCTACTAATACAGTCACGTTCGCAAAATTCTCGTACCTCCCCTTATACCTCAAGAACAATATCTATTTACAACAACAGGATAACCAGAAGCCTTCTGATAACTATTTTTCGGATATACACCTAGGAGCATTGTAAACCCTTATCACCATTTATCCTACCGAATAATGAAGGGAGAGGGTTACCAAAGCGTTTCTAATTACTCGTGGTACTCAGGAGGGTATGAGAACAGTGCGAATGCGGCTGTATATGACTAGTTACAGGCTGGATACAATTGGACAGGTTTTGGTTCTTACATAGTACATTCCCTTTTATTATTACATTAATTTTAATTGAATAACTATCAACTTATGAATAGGTAGTAATAAATTTACAATAAATGAATATTTTATTAACATTAATAGTAAATAAGCAATTCTCTAACTGTTCTTATATAATTTGCAGTATATAGGCAATTAACTAATACAAAATTTGCAATAAAATTGCTTGTAAGGGGATGTATTAAAAATACAATAACAACAGCCGCCCAACTACCAAAATATAATAAATCCTGATCAGTTCAGATATCTTCAGTGCACTAGCATTGAGCCACACCTATATTTCACTTCCCATCCTGATACTTATTTTGCTCAAGTCCTGAGAGTCTTATTAACATTTTTACAGGTTTGCTGTTAAATTCAGCCTTTGCTTAACAATTTCTATATACAATGAGCTTCCATTGTTGTCAACTATTATTTACTATATTATCTCTACTAATAGGAGATTACCTACATCTACTTTTTAAATGCTCTGGCATGCTAATATATCTCCATTTTATTCTCTTTTCTTTCTCGAAGCTTTGAGTATATTTTCTCTCTTTTTCTGGTATTCTTATATGCAGGATTTTCTTTTTTAACTTTTCTGGCATTAACTGGCTCTCCTATATTTTCTTAATTGGTGTCATCTTGTTTGGTCCAATTTGGTTAAGAATTGATTGAGTTGTGTTTTGTGAATGTCGTTGAAGTGGTTGTCATGGGTGTCACCTCTCGGTCCTGTGTCACCTCCCGGTCGTTGACGTTAAAGCCCACAACACACCGATCACCACTACCATGCCTCTATATGAAAATATTTGTATCTATTACGCTTGTCTGTGTAAACCGGTTGGCAGTAATGATGAGTAACATATAGTTTAAGACTGTAGAAGCTTATTCCAAGCTTGCGCACTTCCCCAAGCTCAAGGGAGACCCCTCCTCCTTATATAGACATTTGAGATTACATGATGCTGACCCATACCCAAGGAAACTCTTATAATCAACCAGAACATACATGATACTTCTTGCTTAGGCTAGGAAATCGTACATAATTAACACTATGACCTTACATTGTATTGTGTCCCTGCATGCTTAAGTCAAGTCACTCTTAGAACTAGCAACTTCTCCTGATAAAAATGGAAGTTGGGGTGGGATTGTGGAGCCCAAGGTCCACCACATACATATCAGTTGATGGGTCTGCCGGGTAACTTAACTTGCTCTCTGGAGGAGACTTGCCTTTTGCGGCGCACCTATTTCCACCATTTCTAGGCCTAGAAGAGTACGTTTATACAAGGTAATGCAATGCCTCTGCAGCCTTATTAGTATTCTTTCTTTAGCATGTGCCGGTATGTTGTGTTGCTGGCACTATGTTGGATTTTGGCCTTGCCGGTGTTGGGGTGATATTTTTTTTGGCGATGGTTGCGTTGTACGAAAACTCATGCTCTTTTGTCCTCCGCTGTAACTTTGATCCTCGAGGTTTAATAAACTCTACTCTTGTGGCAGGGGGAGCTGCCGGGCCTACTTACGACGGGTTAACAAATTCTTTACAGGGCCAGTTTTAAATGTCTAGCATCATAAAAATGAAGGCAACGTCTAGTCTTAGCGAAAACCCGTATAATTTGAAATAATACGGTACAAGTACCGAGTGCTTTACTCTGGCCCAGAAACTCAATTATCGCCTACCGTGGAAATTCGAATAACTGAGCCGTGTTCTAGAGGCCCAAACCTTTATTCCTCCAAGCTATCTAACTAGCTAACTAGGTATCGCAGTACGGCGTGGGATACTCCCGCGTGCTGTGTCGTTGGGCTTTCCCCTCATAGTAAGGTCAAGAAATTGATGTTTTTCTTCTGTCTCGGATGGGGGAATGGGACTGTGTTTTTGCTATGTGTTTTGCGCCCCTTCAAGAGAAGGGAATTTTAGACTTCATAGCACACTGTTAGCTAGCTAAATAGTCAGAATGAATATTTAGGTTTCTAGTACACGGTTTGACTATTCGGGGTTTTCCGGTATGGTTATCGTAAATGGTTCCTGCTCTATCGAATCGCCTAGCTCAGATCTGGTGTGTGGAGCTGAAGCGCCCCATAGAAGGGGACAATCTACGAGCACGAGCATCTCCCGGACCACTCAGACATCGTCAAATTTTGTGCCGCGCCTCCCAGTGCATAAGACAGATGGCTAAAAGTGCCGCCTAAGTTTTCTTCACCGATGACGCACATATACCGGTATACGATTATATAGAATTATTAGAAATAGTCTAAAGTCCGTACTCTGGGGCTTGAGCAACTTATTCTGCATCCGTGAATTTGTAGTACCGGTAATTAACAAAAAGTTGCTAATTAACTAGTGTCTCAGGAATTGACCAGGGTTGCACAAAATTTTGCAGTGCCCATCATGGAGGTACATACAAGGCCTAAGTTTTGTATTGTGCCTTAGCAAAAGTAACCGAACACCCGACGCTGCAACGTTCCACCACACAGTATCTCGACCCAGCCCCCTCACTCCTGAACACACCACACCTTCATCACCACAAAAAATCTCAATCAACTAGATAGATAATACACAGGGTATTAATTAGAATCATGGATTTATTTTATTTTTAAATATTTTTTGGTCGTGATTTTAGACATTATTTGTTGAGCTCGGTGTCGGTGAAGAAGTGAGCCGTTGCATAGCAATGTTCGGTTACTTTTGCTAAGGGACAAGAGGTTCCACAAGCGAGGTTTGCTACCCACACACCCCGTGGAACCTACAAAACTTATGCCCTGTGCCTCCGTATCATAGTAAGGGATAACAGGACACTTTCTTTTTCTTATTCCTGATTTTCTGTGGGTCTCGGGGCGTCTGGCCAAGATATTGCGCTTTCGGTGGGAAATAAACCGCCCTGTTCACTTGTCAGCCGGGGTTACCCGACGTCACTTTTTGACTTATCAGCCGGGGGGCATTCTGCCCCGCCCTCTGCATTTTTCTGGGTATTACTGTACTAATATATTCGTTTTCCGAATTTTCTGATCGTCATTGTCAACACATCCGGGGGTCCTGGGCACGTACCGGGTAAGGGAAGGCGAAGAGCTCACTAGATAAGAAAGGGCAAATCCAGAGGAAGGAACAACCATCAGCCTCTCTTATCACCCCACAAGTAAGTAATTATTGTCAACGCCGCTCCCCCTGCTAGTGTGCAGTGGTCACTTTCTACTGTTGGAATAAAAAGCCCGGCGGAGTTGCTACTTGTAACTTAAAAAATTGAACAGAAGAAAAATGTGCTAGGATGTTGTGGTTGCCCCCCCTAGTACCGGTAAGGCGCTATGTGTGTTCCTTTTTTGTTGTCTTAGCTGGGGGCTGAGTTGGCTTTGCGTTCCACTCGCGGAGCGAAGGAAAATTCTCACATTTTGTCTTATGTCGGTGTTCGTGTCCTCCCAGTACTATTTCGGGGGTCGAGGGGTTGTGCTATGGATTGGCGATCGTTTTTTATCTTATTCTCCTGGCGTTTGGTGCAAACTTCTATCCCAACGATGCATGCCCTTGTCAAACGCTCATCACGAGAGTTGATAGTGGAGTATTGCCTGTAGATGATAACAAAATCAACCCCACTACCCCATTTCCTATTGCGCAGCAACAATCACAACATGATTTGGGCCAAACGCTTCCGTCGAGTGGTTGCAACTACGGAAGAGTTTTCTCTAGGTTACTCAAGTAAAATTCAGCACATGGTAAAGACTCTGATTGGGGTTTGCTTTCAAAGGATTCGAGCAGCAATTGCTCTCGCCCATCCACTTCTTCCGCGGAGAAACTCGTATTATACCCGACAGTGGTAGTAGAATGTGACTAGTGGCAAATGATGAATGCACTCTCGTTACTACACCAGGTGAGGAAGGTTATTATTTGTGATATGCTGCAGCCTCAATCTTTCTTGCTTACTTCCGGTGATATCCCCCCTTCTCTCTTAAACCCAGAACCTCTCATCACCCACCCTCTCCAAAGCCCTTTTGTCACAGCTGAGGAGGTATGCGACTATTTACATCTGGCGTTTGGCTTCTTGGGGGATTGCTGCCCTTCTCATCAGCAGCGCAGAGCAGGGATGTTGATCCGACAGAAGACTTTTGTTCCTTAAGATCGCATATGAGTAGGACTCCCCCCAGCTTGTTAAAATACTTTGTATCACTGTTTGTTTACCATAGATCCAAATATATAGTGGCCCAGAAAGATGGCATTCTTTATATCGCGGGAGGGGTGATGCGTTATCTCACACGGTACCAGGATTACGACGGCCCTAGTCTGTACCCGCTCTCAATGCCCAGCCTTCTCCCTGAGTTATTCTCCAAACTAAAGCTTTGATTACACATCTAGATTCAGTACTTAGATCACTGAATATATCGCAGAGTTTCAAAACTTCTCTGGACAGCGTCCATTACGTTCAAACGGAAGAAATTCCAGACATAATACCTGGTGTTTCAGATGCCGCGCTCTTCCCTACAGACTCCGGGTTTGACCTGACTTTTGGGAGGTGGAACCCATACAACATGACCATCTATGGGAAGAGGGATCCTCCTATTGAGCACAATAAATGGCAATATGAGATTGCAACTCAACGATGGACGGATGTTGGAATAACGCGAAGGAATTGGTTCCGGACGAACACTTCAATGATGGTATCCAGTGCAATGACAGCATGGATTCCATCATTGAGGCGGGGATTTCTCTTCGGTGGCGCTTTTGTCGCTGTGAACGAAACAACATGGCGCAATGCAACAGCGTTCGAGGATCACAACGGCCTAATCACTTATGACCAGGCTACTAATACGTGGACAAACGAAACAACACCACTTGAAGGAATGTCTGATGGAGGCTTAGTCCATATTACGACAGCTACAGATGAGGTCTTGATTCAGTTTGGTGGAACCTCCGGGTTGTATACCCAAGTAGCATGTCTCTCCATCTATTGAATTTCTCTGCGTAAAATGCTGATAGTATCCGGCAGAGACATCTTTCTGAGATCAACATCTACAGCATAAAGCAATCAAAATGGTACACCCAAAATCTACCACCTGAAGCTGAGGTGCCTGGTGCTCGTTTCGCATTCTGCACAGCTCTCAAAGCAGCTTCCGATGGTTCAAGCTATCAAATCTACATTATGGGGGGCCTTGAGGTTGGTGCTTCAGCAGACCCAATGGAAGCCAGAAGCACTGGAGCCATCTGGGTTCTCTCGATTCCAAGTCTTGAGTGGGTCCAGCTGTCCTCTAAGACAAAGACTGCTGTCGCGGACCCGGGGGGGAGGATTTCACCAAGATGCCAAGCAATTGGAGAACACTACATCTTCTACTATGGCGGGAACAGAGCTGAGGATTATACTAACTGGATTACCTGCGACGAGAAGGCAAATGTTGCATTCCTGTTCGATGTCAACACATCAACATGGACAGACGAGTTTACACCAAACAAGGGAACGTACGAAATTCCTCAGGAGGTTATTAAGCTTATTGGCGGCAGGTGAGTTATCTGACCCCCAAAACACAGCAATAGTGAAAACTAATCGCTTAGTAGTAAAGACGGAGGTTCAACTAAGAAGGCCCCAGCCAATGGTTGGAGCGACCCAGTCCTTGAAACCATAATGACCCTAAATGCCACTCGCAAACAAGGGCCAGGCCGTGGGGCGGTACGCAAACCAGGACCAAACATTGGGGCGATAGCCGGGGGTACGGTGGGAGGTGTGGCGGCTGTTGTACTTGCCCTCTTAGGCGCGGTGGTGCTCCGTCGGCGCCGCCAAAGGGGACCACCGCTTCCCCCAATACCTGTCGGACTCCCATCAACCGGACATAAGACCCTAGAAGAGGGGGGTATCCCGGCTGAACTTATGACGCGTAATGAACCCAATTGGGGCGGAGTGTGGGCTTCGGACTTTCAGTCAGGGGTGGTGGAGAGGGGGGTGGGCCCGGACTTTGAAACCGGCATGAGATAATTCGGAGATAGGGGGAAGGAAAGACGGAAGGAAGAACACCCATACGCTATTATTCATTCATTCATTCATACGCTCTTTCAGCAATCTAAGCGAACCACCCTCTCTTCAGCAAAGGATACGCCTCTCAGACATCATCTACTTGCCCACCCACTTAACTTATACTTCACTTTCTACCAATCAGGCGTGCGCTGCGTTGTACTTTCTCCCTCTCCAGTGATTTTTTTTTTCCTTTCTCAGGCACCAACAGGAGGGTACCGCCATATTCCCTAGCGAATTATGTTTTTCCACATTAATTCTAGTTAGCCGTATGCCCTCAGGACATGCTTTCATTAGTTTAATGAGGGAAATTACACGCCTCGGGCGATCGTACACTCTTTCGGGGGTTTCGCTTTGTCCATTACCACCGGGATATCTCGAATGGAATAATAGCTCGGCCGGCGAACGGTTGGAGTTGTGCTGCGATATCCTAAGACATTGC
>Ga0307517_10015570_pt1 | contig 10091 bp, 6 predicted proteins | sample 23_EM_MG_FD_194515 | JGI IMG/M metagenome (GOLD analysis project Ga0307517, IMG submission 194515) | Populus trichocarpa ectomycorrhiza microbial communities from riparian zone in the Pacific Northwest, United States - 23_EM | ecosystem: Host-associated > Plants > Roots > Unclassified | place...
TGTGGGGAGCTGCAGCTGAAATTATTAAAAATCTGAACAAGGCGAGGAAAATCCAAAATGGAAGCCGGGCATTTATGACAGAGGGACAAGGTTAGGCGTTCTGGTCCACAAAGCTATAGGGAATTCCATGTTAATGATTTGACCCTAATCAACCAAGTGCAAGATGTACCTGGTACTTTTTTTTTTTTTTTTTACTGTGGATGTTCGTCAGTTTACTGATTAATTTCTGGAAACCCTAAAATTAATATTAATAAGTTAAGATGATATACTGGACTGGCACTTGCAGCCATAGTAATTCACCCGTATTTGTTTTCATGTTTAGCAAATTAACATTCTTTTTAAATCAATATTCTTAGAAAATAAAGAGATTAAAACCAAGTGAGAAGATGTGACAATCATTCAATCACAGTGGAGGTGTGCATTAAAGTCAATTGTGAAACGTGTGGAGTCTGTAGCTGAAAATATTATTAAATCTGAATAAGACGAGGAAAATCCAAAATGGATATTTATGACAAAGGACAAGGTTAGGCGTTCTGGTCTATCGTGTGTCTGATTTGACCCTAATCAGTGTAGAGAAAAATATTTAAAAAAATACAGTGGCAAGTAGTAGTTAGAGAAAAGGCTAGAGAGGCTTAGCAACAAGTTCACTGTAAGAGAAAAGGCTAGAGAGGCCACCAACAAAAAATCTTTGAAATGGTTATGGAACTTGAAGTGGCAAAGGGATTTAAGAGCTTTTGAGCAGGGAAGTTCTTTACAATGGCTTCTAAACGAGGTGCAACTGGTTGAAAGGAAATCAGATGTGAAAGTCTAGAAAAGAGGTATAAATGATTGGTTATAATTGCTTTTCAAAGTGTTTTTCACTCAAAAATTCATTAAAAAAATATTTTTTTATTTTTTAAAAATTATTTTTGATATCAGCACATTAAAATAATATGAAAAAACAAAAAAATATTAATTTAAAATAAAAAAATAAAAAAATATTATATTTTTCAAAAACATTTTTAAAATGAACAAACAAGACCGCGTTAATATTTACCAAATTACACAACCACTAGATGGAATTAGTTCAGTACAATTCAAATATCCAATCTACATTGTGTGCATAAGATGAAACTGCACTATTCTCCAAGACCAACACTCTTCGGATAACTTGGATTTATACCTTATTAGGCTCTAATTCTTATGTGTGAAGACGAGACATCTAAAAACCGACCTTTTTGATCTCTCGATATTCCTCCAATTTTTTATCTTTCTAATTTCCCTAAAATAGAACTATCAATGCTCCATTTCTATATACCTTGATGAGGTTTTTCCCATTCCAAACAAGGTCGGGTTTGTTGGATTTCTCAAAACACGTAGAGACATTAAAAATAATCTAAGGTTATTTAAGATTTGAATAAATATTACTTGAAGAATATATCTATTTCTATAGATCTTTATTTATAATATATAAGTTACTTTTCCCATACTTTTTATGAAAAACTTTTAGATAACTAGATCTTTACCTATTAGAGTAAATAAATGTCATTTTCTATTAATAATATATCGTCTACGTATACTATTAGAAAAACAACTTTACTTCTACTAATCTTTTTATGAACACAAGACTTATTTTTATTTTTGATAAAATCAAATCATTTGATTATTTTATTAAAATAGATATTTCAACTCTTTAAAACTTGTTTAAATCAATAAATAATTTTTTATAACTTGCATCTGTTAGTAAATTTATTAGATTTAAAATCTTCAAGTTGTTTCATAAACATTTTAACATTTATTTGCCAAATAATATATTGGATAATTTCAATACATAAAATTGAGTTTATTACACATATTCAACAATTTTGCTTAAAAGGAAGTATATTATTAATATAAACAACTATTTATTCCGTAAGTTGTTCTTTGGATTTTATGACTTAGAAACTACGGATCAAAAATAGAAAAGTTAGTTTACATAAGAAAGGGCTAGTAAGTTAAATACAAAAGGATAAATTTGAAACTATAGAGCATCAAGGAGTTTACATACTAGCTATTTGACATGTGATTTGATTTTTTCAATGTGTTTTTGGTTGGTCATAAAAAAATTATAATAAAAAATTTGAACCTCACGCATGCATCTAATTCAATAAATAAAAAGTTATCCATGCTAATAAACATAAAAAAACGTTAATAATAAGTAAAGACTAAACTTGAGAAATCGAGAAATAAATGTAAATTAAAATATTTAATCTTGTAATACCAACCATATACCAATTCTATTTAATAAATTTGTTTCTTAGAATAAGTTCTTCATTTAATCAAACGATTATTCATGCCAATAAAATATAAAAAAATCATTAACGATAACTAGAGATTAAACTGGAAAAATAGAGAGGTGAATGTAGATTAATATTTTTTTTTCACAACACGAGTTATGTATAATTCTTTATTTAATCTAATAATGATAGAAACATATACACATTTGAAACCAATTTAATAAAATCAAAGAAAAATATATTATGCCAAGTTGCACATATTTGAAAAAGATTTTATAATTTTATGTGAAAACTAAATAAAAAAATGAAGTGATTTTTAACCAAAGATCAAATTAAAAAGTCGAGTGATAGATGTGACTGCAAACACCTGGTTTTGAAACAGGAGTCATTGACTTAATTGTATCTAATAACATTATCTCTTAAAATAAATATTTTATTTAATAAACACAAATAGAAAGTCAATTGAATAAAATTAAAGAGAAATTTGTTTAGTAGGGATAATAAAGAAATAATACCTCCTAACATAAAAAAAAATGATGAAATCTTACTTGTAAAACTAATTGTAAAAATTAAATCATATCCTAAAAAAAAAAAAAACATTATAAAAACATGTTAAAAATTTATTAAAATTGAAAAAAAAAACACGTTGGCGCACGCACGACGCACCTCAGTTTAAAAAAGTCCACATGCATGGGACTTTCAATAAATTTGAAGTAGTTGGGCTTTAGTTTTGCTATAAATTCTGAAGGATTCTTGGATGTGAGGTCACACCAGTGAGAAGATGTGACAATTATTTAATTATAGTGGAAGCGTTCAATAAAGTCAATTGTGAAACGAGTGGAGTTCTGTAGCTGAAAATATTAAATCTGAACAAGACGAGGAAAATCCAGAAATGGAAGGCTGGCATTTATGACAAAGGGACAAGCCTAGGCATTTGGGTCCACAAGCTATAGGGAATCTCACGTGTATGATTTGACCCTAAGCAACCCAGTGCAAGATATACGTGGCACTCACAAATTAGAGATAATGACATTATCGCGGACTCCCTTGCCTTTATATAAAGTATTCGGATTCCACCAATAATTGTGTGAATGATATAAATTTAATTTAAGGACTAATTTCTAATTATATTTCAACATCTGTGAACTGCCGAATTGAAGATATTTGAAACAAATTATTTATTAGTTTATTTTAAAATGAAAATGAGATTTGATTAAAACTCAACAAGGGGATGAAAAGATTAATATATCTTAAAGAGATGGTTGTCAACTCACTTTTTTTTACAAAGTTTTTTTTTCGTTAATTTTTTTTTTATTTGATCATTTAATATTTACTTGATTTTAAATTTATTTTTATAAATTATTTAAATTTATTTTCTATAAGGTTATTATACTCTTAAACAAAAGTCCTGATATTTGAGAGCCTTCGGGACTTATTTGGACATTAATGTTGGCCACCAAAACCCCTAAACTCTGGTTGGACTTTGCTTAGCTTAGTACATGTTCTAGAGTATGGTAAAAGTTATTTTTCAAAGTGTTTTTCGCTTTGAAATGCACCAAAATAATATTTTTTTATTTTTAAAATTTATTTTTAACATCAGCACATCAAAACGATAAAAAAATAAAAAAAATTTATTTAAAGCTAAAAAAATAAAAAGTTTTTAAAAACATGGTTGGACTACAATACCAAACAACATAAGTGATCAACTATCTAATTACCTGCCCTTAAGAACATGTTTGAAGGTTACCGATTTCAAAGGCTTGGACTAAAGAACAGATGGAGTGGAACTCATTTTGCAACCTCCAAAGCTTAATGGCGGCCAAATTACAAAGCCATTGGATGACATTAGTTAAGTCTGATTCAGATATTCAATCTACCTGTTATGTGTAAGATGAGACTACACTAATCTTCAGAACCAACACTCTTGTGATAACTTGGATTTCTACCTCATTAGATTATAATTCTCGTGGGAGAAGAGAATGTTAGTGTATATAATTTATGGTCAATTAGTTGGTTACACGTAACATTAATTCTATTCATGTAAAAATATATTTATTACTAATAATTTTTTTTAATCTTTAATATTAATTTATGTTTAATTATTGAATCTAATATTTGATTAATAAATTTAGATAATTAATATAATTATGTTACCGGTACGAAAACATCCTTATAATGAATTTTATATTGTTGTGTGTAGCCCTTTACTACCAATCTAGTTTTGTACTTTTCAACTTGTCCCTTTCCATTTCTTTTAGTTTTGAAAATTCATTTCACATTTACTGTTTTGTGTCCTTCAAGAAGTGTTATGAGCTCTTATATGTTATTTTTGTTAATAGTAGTTATCTCTTCTTTCATTGCTTTCTTTCGTTTAGCTTTTAATAAGCCTTTTTCAAATGTTAAAGGTTCATCATCTATAAAAAGACAAAAGAAGATAACATCATTATGGTCAATTCTTTGAAAGACATCATATATTTCTTGTATTTTTTTGTTATTTTTTTTGAGCTGAACTTGGGGATCCATCTGAAGAATAATGAACCTCAATCTAAGAAGGTAAAAATGGTACAATCTGGAATTCCATTTTAATTTTTTGTTTTTGTTCTTCTTCTGAAACAAGTTGTTGTGGTTGTTTTTCATTGCTCTAATCCCAAACTTGTTTTTCATCAAACTATATATCTTTTGACATAACCATTGCTCCAATCCCAACTTGAAACACACCTATAATACTCGACCGTGAAAAAGACAAATGGATAACAAAAAAAAGAGTTGAGTTGGAAGCTCAACACTGAAAAGGAGATGGAAAGTCTTAGAGAAGAAGTCGCAAGGCTTACTAGCTTACTCGAACATGCCTTGAGATCTAAACCCGAAGAAGAAAAATTTACAGGTCAGCTTGAACATATGCTCACAAATCCACATAATCTGAAGACAAATGAGGTGTCTCAACATGCTACGTATTTCTAATTTTCTTAACCAGCATAGCCCACAAATATGTCATCTACCATTGACTTTACAATGAAGGACAAGATGGTAGAAGAAGATGGTCTGGATAAATTGATTGACCTAGAGCAAAGGATGAGAACATTTGAGGGAACTAACCTCCATGACTTTATAAAGGCTGCTGAGATGTGTTTGGTACCCAACGTGATCATTGATTAGTACTTAAAAGTGCATTTTTATCAAGGTTTTATATCATCATTTTGCACTTGAAGTATCAATAACTTCTTAACTAGAGCATGTTTTATAATAACAAGTCTGATAATATAAGATACCTTTAATTTATGGTAAATGTTCATTTTAAATGCAGGCCTATCACATAAATCAAAGGATTGATTGATGAGTTTAACCACTGAAATTGAGAAGACAAAGAGAGGGCTAAGCTTAGAAAAGAGATGCTGGTTGAATTCAAATTGGAACACCATTCGATTATTGGATCATAACTGGAGTTGTAGAACTTGGATTTAGGTCTGGTTTATATGGCTAGAAAGCTAAAACATAGGCCTAAAACGTTCATGAAGAGTTCAAGATTCAAAAGGATCGTTTTCAAGTTCAAATTGTAGCAACAACAGAAAAGTCAAAATCTGTCCTCAACCCAGACACTGTTCAGTGTTCAGCCCATATCTCGAGTTCTAGATGTCCAAATGACCTCATTCTTATTTTGTTGGAAAGCTGAGACAATTCCCTAGAACGTTTATGAAGACTATCTATTCAAATTTTGATGTTACCAATGACGTTTGCTGCAGACAAGAAGATAAGGATGGTTACCAAGTCAAGAGGTGGCCACCCACTCAACAATTATTCATCAAATCAATAGTTCTGAATTTTGGCTTATAAAAGGTGGCATTTGTCATGCATTTAGGCATCTTGGTTTTCAGATCAAGATCATGTTCTTTCTCTCTCTCTTTATATTTTTATAATGCTAAAGTTTTGCTTTCATTAATCTCTTATTTATGCTTTTCATTTCCTTTATTATACTTATATAATCATGTTGTCCTCTTGTTTTTCTATGTTTCTCTTATTCATAATGTTCAGCTAAGTTTATTATGTCAAAGTGAAAAGGTTACACTAATGGTGTAAGAATAAGTATAGTATAAACTCAACATGGACTTTAATGTTTGATACTAACATGTTTTATATTTATTATCTTACTCACTCTTAATATCTTCCTTGTTAAATGGTTAATCTAGATTTGTGTTGAACAACCCTTGGTACAACAAATATTTGGCACTTTCATAGCCCAAATGTATAGTATAACCGACACTTGTGCTATGAAAGGAACTTGATTTGTTGTTAACATAAGTTATCACCATGAATACCTGATAATATTTATAAGTATTAACGTTACTCGAATAAGATAATTAATATAATCATGTTAACAATTTATAATCCGAGTGGAACCTTCTTTGTGTGTGGTTTCTAGTCAAGTAATAAAAAAATTTTATACTATACTTATTTAAAATACCATTAATAAATCCTCTAACCTTAACAATTGTTTTATCTTTATTTAAATCCTTACATCATTATCACATCTCAAAGCTCTCTTCAAATCTTTTTTTTTTATTTATAATTCTATAGAGTTCACCTCCATGTGGTTCGACCCCGGTCTTACCGGGTTATTTATTACTTCAACACTCCTACACTTGGGAGAAGACATCAACTCTTTGATTGTGTCAAGTTTTTGGCGCCGTTGTCGAGAAGGTAAATACTTGTATAAATTATAATATGTATTTTATTTTCTCTTTTCACTTTTCTTGTATCTAACTTTTGTTTCTTTTGTTTTGTTTTTGTTTCTTTTTGTTTCTTTTTTTCCTTTTATTCTCTTCCTACACGTGCATGAGAGATTGATCATGTACATTAAGTGGTACACTTTCTAGGGAATCCTCATCATTTTCAGAAAATATGGCCAAAGAAGATAACCAGTCACTTCATAATGAAAATAATGAGAATAATTGAGTTAGAACACTTAGAGACCACATGAATCCTACAAGAACAAGTGTACCCTCATGTATAGTTTTTCCTCTTGATGCATCTCACTTCAATTTTAAGCCAGACATTATTCAACTTTTACCTATTTTTCATGGCTTAGATCTAGAAAATCCATACTTGTATTTGAGAGAATTTGAGGAAGTCTATAACACCTATAATGACTTAAATTGTAGCATGAACACCATTAAATTAAAGCTTTTTCCTTTTTCATTAAAAGATAAAGCTAAAACATGGCTACAAAATCTTAAGTTAGGATCCATTCGTGCTTGGGATGAAATGTAACAACAGTTTTTAAAGAAGTTTTTCCCTTCTCATAGAACAAACTCTTTCAAAAGACAAATCACCACATTCACTCAAAATCCAGGAGAAACATTTTACCAATGTTGGGATAGGTATCGAGACTTGCTTAATACTTGCCCTCATCATGGTTTTGAAACATGGAGATTGGTTTCACATTTTTATGAAGGGTTAATACCTAAAGATAGTCAAATGGTGGAATTGATGTGCAATGAGACTTTTGAAGATAAAGACCCTAATAAAGCAATGGAGTACCTAGACTTGCTAGCTGAAAATGCTCAAAATTGGGATATTACAGGCACTTATGAGGCACCAAGTAAAACTCAACCTCATACATTTAGTGGAGGAACGTACAACCTTAGGGAAGATCATGACCTCCAAGCCAAATTTGCATCTTTAGCTAGAAAAGTCGAGGCACTAGAATTGAAAAAGAGTGGTCAATTAAAATCTGTTCAAGACATTGTGTGTCAAATCTGTGAAATCAATGAACACTCAACCAATGACTGTCCAACTTTGCCTTCTTTCAAGGAATGCCTCCATGAACAAGCCCATGCTTTAAACAGTTTCCAAAGGCCCAAGCATAACCCATACTCGCAAACATACAACCCTAGTTGGAGAAATCACCTAAATTTCAGTTGGAAGAGTGATGCACAAACTTCACAGCCACCGTTTCAAGCACACCATAATTTCCAAAATTCTGATGGATATGCACCTCCTTATGCTCCACCTCCTAGAAGAAATATGGAGGAAACATTGCATGCATTCATTAAAAAGCAAGTGACAATCAACACTCAACTTGCTCAAAGCATGACAGATTTTAAAGATACTCTTGCAAAACTCACATCTGCTCTCAGTTTTCAAGAGAAAGGTAAGTTTCCATCTTAACCACAGCAAAATCCAAAGGGAAAATACAATGCAAATGCAAGTAGTTCCGGAAGCCAACACATGGATCAAGTCAAATCAGTCACTACTCTTCATAGTGGTAAGGTTATTGAAAAACCTATTCTTGAACCTTGCAAGAAAGATGATGAGTTAATCTTTGAGGGTAAGGAAGGGGTTGAATCTGAACATTGCAAAGAAAAGACTGATTCCTCGCCAGCATTTGCATTTCCTCATGCCAAAACCAAACAAAGGAAAGTCAATCACAAATCTGAAATCTTTGAAACTTTTAAGCAGGTAAGGATCAATATACCTTTGTTGGATGCTATTAAACATGTACGTTCCTATACTAAATTTTTGAAAGATCTGTGCACTGTGAAAACAAAACTGAATGTGAAAAAGAAAGCCTTTTTAGCCGAACAAGTATGTGCCATTCTTCAAAACAATAATGCTTTGAAATATAAAGACCCTGGTTGTCCTACAATTTCATGCTTTATTGGAGAACATAAAATTAAAAAAGCTTTACTTGATCTTGGAGCTAGTGTGAATTTACTTCCATATTCAGTCTTTCAGAGTCTCAATCTAGGTGAGTTGAAACCAATTTCTGTAACTTTTTTACTTGCTGATAGATATGTAAAAGTTCCTAGAGGAATAATTGAAGATGTGTTAGTACAAGTTGATAAATTCATTTATCCTGTGGATTTTATTATCTTGGATACACAACCTGTTGAAGCATGTAATTTAATTCCTCTTATTTTAGGACGTCCATTTCTTGCAACTTCTAATGCATTGATTAACTCTAGGAATGGACTGATGAAGTTATCATTTGAAAACATGACATTGGAGATGAATATTTTCAACATTTGCAAGCAACCTAGAGATGATAATGATTTACAGGAAGTAGACTTTATTGAAAAATTAGTTCATGATCAATTTCAAACCACTTCCAGTGAAACTGAGATTGATGAATCTGACGATTTGCAAATGGTTTATTTTAAAGAAGAATCAAAGGCAAGTAATTGGATACCACAAATTGAAGAATTGCCACCACGATCAATTGAGTTCGTACCTTCAAGTATTCAATCACCAAAACCTGATTTGAAGCCATTACTATTCAATCTCAAATACTCTTTTTTAGGAGAAATGAAACTTTTCCGGTAATAATTTCTTTCAAATTTAATGCACATCAAGAAGGTAAGTTATTACAAACTCTGAAAATGCACAAAAATGCATTACGATGGACCATAGCTGACATAAAAAGAATTAGTCCTTTGATTTGCACACACATAATTTATTTAGAGGAAAATGCTAAACCCTTTAGAGAAATGCAATGAAGGCTTAATCCTAATATGAAAGAAGTAATGAAAAATGAAATCATTAAGCTTCTAGATAATGGAATCATTTATCCTATTTCTGACAGCAAATGGGTAAGTCCTACCCAAGTTGTACCCAAGAAATCTGGAGTCACTGTGATAACAAATAAGAAAAATGAGTTAATTCCAACTAGGACTATTACTGGTTGGCGCATGTGCATTGACTATAGGAAACTTAATTCAATGACTAGAAAAGATCATTTTCCTTTACCTTTCATGGATCAAATCCTAGAAAGAGTTGCAGGTCATGAATTTTATTGTTTCCTAGATGGCTATTCAGGTTATAACCAAATTGAAATTGCAT
>Ga0307517_10015572_pt1 | contig 10090 bp, 4 predicted proteins | sample 23_EM_MG_FD_194515 | JGI IMG/M metagenome (GOLD analysis project Ga0307517, IMG submission 194515) | Populus trichocarpa ectomycorrhiza microbial communities from riparian zone in the Pacific Northwest, United States - 23_EM | ecosystem: Host-associated > Plants > Roots > Unclassified | place...
GGGGCTTAATTGGAGAATTGATAAGTTTTAGACTTAATTGGACTTTGGATTTAATTAAATTAATGAAATCAGGGACTTAATTGAAGAAATAGCAAAGTTTGGGGTTAATTAGGGGCAAAATTGCAACAGATTAAAGTCCAAGGATTAGTTTGTAAAACGCGCCGAAATACAGGGGTCCAATTACAATTTACAAAGGGGCTTGATTACACGATTTCAGAACTTCAGTGACCAAATTGAAAATAATCATTCCCATCGCACAAACGGTCTTTTGCAATTATTGTCAATCCCCCACGTGGCTACCCATAATTGGACTGTCATCACAGCTGTATAAATGTCTCGCTCAAGCCAAAAACAGAAACGCACAAAACCCCTCCCCCAACAGAGAATCAAATGATAGCTAGATGTCTGTGTAACCGACCAATCGCGTTACCAAAGGAGCCTGCCTAATGACGTGTCACTCTAACATCTCCATGACCATAACAATAATAATCATAATCCAACTATGCCTTACTTTTTGATTTTGTACCTTAATAATCTACAATTACACTCTTGAATTATCCCTCACTTTTTCAATGGTGAAGATATCCTCGTGTCTGTCACCTTCTACATTAGGTTTTATAAAATCTTGATTTTTTTTAAATTAATTTTTCAAGTTTTAATTATGAATTGTTTATGCAAAGAACCAAAAGAAAAAGAAAAAATTTCTCAGTGTTTTCTGTTACTTGTTTAGCAATAGCTAGGGATTCTGCTAGGAAAACATGAAATCGTTCTTCTCTTTGATATTTGTTTCAATCTTCTAAATAAATAGAAACAGAACATCAAAACAAATACATGGTATGCATACAGAATTATATCGGTCAAAATTTGCCTTTTCTTTTATTCCAAATCGGATTGGTATGCATACAGAATTATATCGGTCTTACCAATATTCACCTTGAAAACCCTTAATCTCTATCTCGGCTTTTAAATATATAATTCATAGCCGTTGTAAATTAACAAAAAAAACGTTGAATTTATTTTTAAATCCTGTAACTTTATTTTTTTATTATTATCTTTTTTATCCTAATTTTTTTATATAATTCTTTTTAAATAATTCACGGTTTTTTTATTCTTTCAAATTTGATTTTCATTTTTTTTTTGATATTTTTTTCTTTGGTAAGTTTTTTAAATTGATTGTTTTTATGAATTTATCCTTCAAAATTAAATTGGTTGGAAATTACGCTTCTTAATTGAACCTGATTCAAGAATTTCATAGGTTGTGAGTTTTAGAGAATAGACTAGGTTTAGGAGGCTTGTCAGAGTTAACTTATTTCTTTTTCCTTTTTGAAAGCTATTTTTTTATATTTTGATCATTTTTTCTTAGAGATTTGCTTTATTATTTTTTATGAGTTGCCTTTTATGGGATTAGTCTCGGGTTCATGTCCAAAATCACTAGTTTCAAAGTTTGACATGGGCGGACTTTTATTTTTTTATACTTTTTTTAAATTGATTTATTTCAATTTCATCATTCAATATTTAATTTATTTGAAATTGGCTTCCTACCTTTTTTTTCTCTTTTTTCTATTGGGTTATCCCAATCTTGTGCCAATGATCAAGGGGTTTGCGAATTAATCTGGGTTAACTATTTTTTTCCTATCTATAGGGTTAATCTTGGGTTCAGGACCAGGGTCACCGGTTTCAAAAGTTAACACAAATTGACATTTTTTTCTTTATCTTTTTTAAAATTGAATTATTTCAATTTCATCCTTTAACATTTGATTTATTAAAAATTGGTTTTCATACTTTTTTTTTCATTTCCTTCCTATTGGTTATCCTGATCATTGTTTTTTACAATTTCATTCTCCATCGAATGCTTTCCCATCAAATTTGATCCCCATTCTTTTTATTGTTATCTTTTTTTTTGGCAAGTTTTATAAATTAATATTTTCTTTTCATGATTTTATTCTTTAAAATTAAATTGCTTGGGAATTGAACATCTTGATTGAACTCGATTCAAAGATTTCATGATTTCCATGGTTGCGGGTTAACTCGGGTTAATTTATTTTTTTCATTTATATCTTTTAACATTAAGTTGTTTAATGATTAAGCTTCATAATATTATTTAATTTCCTCTGGCAACTGAATTTTGGCAACCATCCACACAATGATAACCTACACAACCACCAGCCATGCCACTTTCCAAGACCCCATCTCTCAATCTCAAAACCAGAAACAACCCCTTTCTCGATCCATTTAACCGAACCTCATAACTCCATGAAAAGAGAGAGATACGACTTTTGTAAATTGATTTAATATATTTTTTACTTTTGATTTTAAATTATTTTTTCAAGTATGTTAGTTAAAATAGCTTTTGATTTAATTTTTTTTTTGTTATAAATTGGATTCAAAACTTTGATTTAATAAAAAAAAATCTTAACTTTAGTTTGTGGATTGTATACTAAATTCCTTAATAAAAAATAGTTATTTTGAATCTTTTTTACAAATAATGCTTGTAACTTATGGTTATTTTAATTTATTTTTTAATAGTTTGTGGATTGTATACCTATAGCTCACTTTGATATCCCCTATTATGTATATAATTACTCTTCAATAAAGGAGCAATTTTTCATTACATTCAACACAATATTTATTTCTCTAACATGAATGAAGATGGCATGAGTTAAAATGATTATGTAAATTAATTTACAAGAACGAGGCCTTTGTATATAGTAATTTATCCCAGACAAGACGACTCAAGTAACTCAAAAGATTCAGTAGACGTTGTCTCAACATGGATTCTGGAATTCTGCCTTGCTCGAACGCGGGCAAAATTTGCCTTTTCTTTTATTCCGAATTGGATTGGTATGCATACAAAATTATATCAGTAATCACCTTTAAAACCCTTAATATCTATCTCGAATTTTAAATATGTATATAATTCATAGCCTTGTAATTTCACAAAAAACATTGATTTTTTAAAAAACAAAATCTCGTAACTTCCTAGAGTGTGGGTTATAATAATTATATCTATGTATTCAACGTGTTTTTGTTTGTTGAAATATTTTTCAGTCATTTTCGATAACTATAAAATGAAGTCATAGTTTTTGGATTGCAAAACTTAAGTTTTATCCTGCAAACACCCCCAAAATTATTAGTAATCTTGAAAACTCAATTTTCAATCCAAAAACATCTTCTAATTAACCTAAATAGTGAAAATCAAACCGAATAAAAAATTTATGGGTTTAATATACTTTTTAGAATGATTAAACGCTAAAATAATTTTTATCGAACTCCATTATTCAAGATAAATTTATTAAAATTAGTCTTTTTACGACTGGAATATAACAAACCAAATCCTCCTTTTTGACCACATTCTCCTCCCTTCCTTAACATTCAATAACTGAAAACAATTTAAATAAACTACAAGATTAAATAAAAGTTTTAAGATTGAATCGTAACAATTTAAATAAACTACAAGATTAAATAAATCTGGAAAACAAAAATTTCAAGGATCATATTAAACTTTTCTACACCTCAAAAAGGATCGTATTATAGGAGAATAGTTTGATGCATAATAACTTGAGTCTTGCTACACAATAAAATTTGTTATGGCAAGAATAACAAATGTTTTAATTTAAAATATAATACGAGGCATACACAATTAAGATGACAACAACGAGATTTTAAGTAATAGTTAAATTTAGATTATATTAAATACGATTTTTGTAAATTGATTTAATATATTTTTTACTTTTGATTTTAATTTTTTTTTTTAAGTATGTTAGTTAAAATAGCTTTCGATTTATTTATTTATTTATTTTGTTATAAATTGGATTCAAAACTTTGGTTTAATAAAAAACAATAAAATCTTAACTTTAATTTGTGGATCATATACTAATTTTTTTGTTATTAAAAAGAGTTATTTTGAATCATTTTTTTTACAAATAATGCTTATAACTCATGGCTATTTTAATTAATTTTTATTTTCATAAATTATTTATAAAAAACAACTTTTAAGTTATAATTCAAAGTAAAATATCATAATTTAAATATCATGTTAAACACGCTCTTGATTTCCAACACCACAAGCTATATGCATAGAAAGAAGCTGGGGCTGCCCTTAGCGACTGAAAACAGCTTCAAATCCAACACAAAAGGAAAAGAAAAATTAGTGAGGGAAGCATTTCCTACATTTTGTGTCCTACAGTATGGTCTGAGATTTAAAATATGTTTACGCAGATTAGCTTATGAAAGGGTTTGTTAAGCAGCAAACAATTAGAAATCAGAGGAACATTTAGAGGATAGAATATTTGAAATCTCTAGCAATAGCCAGTAATATATCTGCTCGAAAAAAACCATTCAACAAGTCATCTTGAGATTTGAATGCCCAAATATATTCACAGCTCAAAGAATTGAGTTTTCCTTGAAATCACCTATTGTCGAGTTGATCACCCGACACCATCTTCTTTCCATCTTCTTTCCACCCGTTATCTCTGGTCCACTCTCTATTACTGCCTGAATCCTCAGCTACTTGAGATGTCTGTAAACCAATTCAAGCATGTCATACTCATTTTAACTCGTAAGTCTTATTATTGAAGGGAAACATGAAACAAACACACAAGAAGAGAGACAAGAAATCAAGTCAAATCAACAACACCTCTGATCGAGCACTCATTGAACCATCTGGTGTAATAGCAAATTTTGTGGTCAGCTTCGGGCATTGATGGACCATCAACGTCTCCAAATGAGGGAATAAGAAATCACAGCATCCGAAACTAAAACAGACAATACTTGATAATTGTTCTAGCCACAACACAATTAGATTAGGAAGCACCATCTCCTTCTCAATGTTGATAAGTGAAGCATGATCATCCTGCCCAAATACTACCAATAATTGAGAGGCTTCACTTACTCTCAGTGTTTGCAGCTTTGGGAAACCTGAAGCCATGGCTACCGGGAAGAGACTCTCCAACTTGTTGCATTCTCTAATCTCAACTTCACACAAATTAGGGAAGCATAAAGATTGAAGATGATCTCCTGGCAATATCTGACCCTTTTCATCATCATTATCCCTAGCAATGATTTGCTCCAATTCCTCACAGGACAATATCTTTAGGACTTTCAGTTGAACTAGACTGACAATCATGCTGCATGTGAATACATGTGTCAGTCTCTTACACTTAACCACCTCCAAAGTAGTCAATTTCCTCAGCACGAGACCCTCCCATATACACCTCATGTTAGGCAGGGATTCCAAGCATAATGTTTCCAAATTTGTCAACCCCTGCATCAAAAGAAAGCAAGGATACCAATTTGTTACATATCATTCCTAATAAATTTTGTACACTTTGGAACTATATAATTTTGGTAAATAAATGAACGAATTGTCCCCAATACTTCAGCCAAAAACATATCAACAAAAGGATTTAAGCAGACATGGCAACAGAGTATGGGAATATGAAATCAGAAGTTGCAGGACTGAAACAAACAACTCAATATTAGTAGATGAAGGTTTATCTTCCTCTTCAAATACTTCGATTAATTGAGGGAAGTTCCTCAATTTTTCTCAAACTGGGAAAGCATAAAGATTGAAAAATCTAGGTAGGATTTCTTACAATAATCAAGAGACAGGGAAAGATACAGTTAGACAACTCCTTTTTAAATTTAGTGGATGGCTAATGGATTTATCTCCACGTATCCATAACTTCAGTTTTAGAAATCTAGAGGAAGAAATCACAGTGTATTGAAGTTGACAATTTAAATTAAAAAGGAAAAAATTATTGGAGAAATATAAAGGACGTACTTGTAGCTGTGTCGACAAATTACCCAATTCTTCGTGGCCAGACAAGCATAGATTTTGCAAAGAAGGCAAATGGGCAGGAATATTCTTCGAACCAAAAAAGCTGTAATTTGATGTGGAATAAAGAGCCAATTTTCTTAGACGAGGGAACTCGATGATGCGATATGTGGTGAGTGTATCTCCTTCTCCATTGTAAAATATTTGCTTTAAATTATCAGAATAAAAAATCCACATCACTTCCAGGCTTAGAAGACTTGGACACACAGAGACAGGGAAGACATATTCCAGTTTACCACAGTCATATACGATGATAGTTTTTAATTCTGGGAAACTAGGAGACTCTGGAATTATTTCCCTTTCACCATCCTCTTCTCTGATAAGATACTTCAATTCACCGCAATCACTTATCTCAAGTCTTTCTAGCTTTGGCAGACTTTGAGCGAGGGACAGTGTGAAGATAAAAGTCAGTTTGTTAAGAGAATACAAATTCAAAAGAGTAAGACTTTGGAGGCTGACATGTCTGGTGGGCTCCTTCCATATGCATTTGAGCTCAGGTAACCCTCGCAACTGTAACTCTGTTAAAGATGACAGCAGCGGCAGCTCCTTCTCCTCACTGATTCCTTCATCAGCCTCACCCAATTCAAATACCTCTTCCAATGATTTGCAGTCCTCAATTTCCACACTCTTTAGATTTTTCAGAGCTTGCAGCAATTTTGCTGGAAACGAAGTGCGAACATCCCCACAATCCCTCACTTGTACAAATTCTAATCTTTGTAAGAAGCTGTTTTGCTGCCCATGGCCATGGGCAGCCATCTGATCAAAGAACAATATTATATTTTTTAAACCCTTTTCTCTTATAAAAACAATTTATATGATGTATAAATAGGAAAATAATAGAAAAAAATAGGATGAAGTATTTCTTAGATATTATTGTTTTAGTTTTTTTCTTAATTAGAGATAAGTTGAATGAAAGTGGTAATAATTAGATTTTTGTGAAAAAGGTTAATAATTAGTTTCATGTAAAAAATAAAAATAGTAACTCAAACTTGATTTATTTTTATTTTTTTTTAAAGGAGGGACATAGGTGTAAGTCTCCATATAGAAATTCAGTGGATGGCTCAGGACTTCCTACCATTTATCATTTATCAATTAGAAATTTGGAGGACGAAAGAATAAATTATCACAATTTAAATTAAAAATATAAAGTACGTACTTGTAGCTGTGCCAACAAATTACCCCCTTCTTTCCACCCGTAATCTCTGGTCCACTCTCTATTACTGCTTGAATCTTCAGCTACTTGAGATATCTGTAAACAATTCAAGCATGGCATAGACATTGTAACTTGTAAATCTTATTTTTGAGCGAAACAAGAAACAAACACACTAAAAAAGAGGTAAGAAATCAAGTCAAATCAGCAGCACCTCTGATTGAGCACTCATTGAACCATCTGGTGTAGTAGCAAATTTTGTGCTCAACTTTGCGCATTCATACACCTTTAACTTCTCCAAACGAGGGAATAAGAAATCACAACATCCAAAACTGAAGCAGACAATGCATGGTAATTGTTCTAGCGATAGCTCCTTTAGTTTAGGAAGCACCATCTCCTTCTCAACGTTGACATGTGAAGCTTGATCATTCTGCCCAAATACTCCCAAAAATTGAGAGGCTTTTGTTATTTTAAGTAGTTGGAGCTCTGGAATACCTGAAGCCATGGCTACTGGGAAGAGACTCTTCAACTTGTTGCATTCTTCAACCTCAATTTCACACAAACTAGGGAAGCATAAAGATATGAGATGATCTCCTGACAACATCTGATACCTTTCATCATCATCCTTAGCAATGATTTGCTCCAATTCTTCACAACTTGATGTCTTTAGAACTTTCAGTTGAACTAGACTAGCAATCATGCCGTATGTGAATACATGTGTCAGTCTCTTACACCCATTCACCACCAAAATAGTCAAATTGCACAGCACGAGACCCTTCCATATACACCTCATATCAGGCAAGGAGTTCAAGTATAATTTTTCCAAACTAGGGAGTGAAAGTTCATGCCCACCTCTTCCATCAGTTACAAAACTTACAACCTGAATTCCATCTTGTGCTCCTCCGCATTCTCTAACATATATATGTTTCAAATCTGAAAACCCCTGCATCAAAAGAAAACTACTTTGGAACTATATTATAACTTTGGCACCCCAATTTGTTAGGTATAATTCCTAATAATTTTTGTGCACTTTGGAACTATATTATACTTTTGGTAAATAGATGAACCAATTATCCCCAGTACTTAATTAGGTTTTAGAAATTTGGTGGAAGAAGGAAGAAATTTAGAAGTTGACAATTTAAATGAAAAGGTACAAAATTAGCAGAGAAAATATAAATGAATGGTTAGATTTAAATGACGTACTTGAAGCTGTACCAACAAATTACCCAATTCTTCATGGCCATGAATGGTTAGATTTTGCAGAGAAGGCAACTGGGCAGCAAAATTCTTTGGACCAAAAAAGCTGTAATTTGATTCGGACCAAAGAATCAACTCTCTTAGTTGAGGGAACGTGATGATGCGTGCATCTCCTTCACTGTAAAATATTTGCTTTAAATTGTTAGCATTATCAATCCTGATCTCTTCCAGGTTCTGAAGACTTGGAGACACAGTGACAGGGAAGACATATTCAAGTTCGGCACAGGCAAATATATAAAGAGTTTTTAATTTTGGGAAGCCAAGAGACTCTGGAATTATTTCCCATTCATCATCCTCCTCTCTTAGAACATGCTTCAATTCAAGGCAATTTCTTATCTCAAGTTTTTCTAGCCGTGGTAGACTTTGAGCGAGGGACGGTGTGAAGATAAATGTTAGTTTGTGAAGACGGTTCAAATTCAGATGAATAAGACTTTGGAGGCTGACATGTCTGGTGGGCCCCTTCCATATACATTTGAGCTCAGGTAACATTTCCAGCTCCAACCTTGTTAAAGATGACAACAGCGGCAACTCGTCCTCGACATTGCTTTCATCATCCAATTCAAATACCTCTTCTAATGATTTGCAGCCATTAATTTTCACACTCCTTAAATTTTTCAAAACTTGCAGAACTTTTGCTGGAAAAAGAGTACAGATATCCCCACAATGCCACACTTCTACAAATTCTAATCTCTGGAAGAAGCCGTTTTGCTGCTTATGATCAGATAACAATACTATATTTTTTAAACCCTCCACTCTCCTAAAAACAATTTGAGACACAGTAGGAAATAACTGCTCCGATATCTTTGCATTTAAGGATGTGGCGCTTGTATTATCCAAATGTAATCTTGTCGAGGTTGGGTATCCTACTGGATCCCTTATAAATGGATTATAATTCCCTATAATTATATCATATTTGAGCAGTCCGGGAAAAACAAAATCTCTGGGAATGCTTTCAACCTCCGGTATCTTCAATGATAATACAGCTAAATTAGACAACGAATTTAGTTCTGTTAGGCTTGCATTCATTCCTCCTGTGCTGTCACATCCAACAACATCCCATCCATCAAAGCTGCAATCCCCGATCAACAGCTCTTCTAACTTCTTCAACCTTCCAATCAAATTCACAGGGATCCTTCTTAGCCTTCGACAACCTGTCACATCCAACAACCTTAACTCCTTGAGGTCTCCTATTTCATCAGGTAATTCTTCAATGGATAAGCACCACATAAGACCAAGAATCTTAAGTCTCTGCAGCTTTCTCAACCAAATGAGGTCCTTGCATCCACACCTGATCAACACCAACGATTTAAGTTTCGTTGAGAGTTCAAGTGAATGCAATGACAAACACCCTCCCTTCAGAGACAAAACTTCAATTTCTTTCATCCCTTCAAAAAACCTCTCTGGAACATTCATACCATCATCCAGTTCTAATAATAGAACTTTGAGCTTTGGACATACCAATCCTTCAGGAAGTTCTGCTAGTTTATTGCCCATTAACGAAATTGTTGTACAACCTTCAAAGCTTTTATTGATCATTGGCCACTCCTTCAACCCAATGCCTGCCTTTACCATGAATCCATATTCTTTAGATGATGCTATCTGAATAGCAACATCACGAACCAAGTCATGCATTCTCACATGTTCTTCAGTTTCAGTGCCCAACAACAAACAACAAGCTTTGAGGTCTTTGATTGCCACATGAACTTGTTCCCTTGCATCTTCAATGGGCTCCTCATCTTGATGTAACCAATAGCCAACTGTATATCTCATCAAGTCCTCAATTGGAATGTCATAATCTTCTGGAAATAAACTGCATAGCAAGAAACATAACTTGGTTTCCTCGTGCT
>Ga0307517_10015573_pt1 | contig 10090 bp, 10 predicted proteins | sample 23_EM_MG_FD_194515 | JGI IMG/M metagenome (GOLD analysis project Ga0307517, IMG submission 194515) | Populus trichocarpa ectomycorrhiza microbial communities from riparian zone in the Pacific Northwest, United States - 23_EM | ecosystem: Host-associated > Plants > Roots > Unclassified | place...
TCACCCCAAGATAACTCCTCAGTGGCTCTCCTCAATAATACATTCTCCCATCAAGATTGCACTCTATCCAAAAACAACTAGGTGGCACAACCCACTTGTAATCCCTTTGGCATTCTAATATGATTCAAGGTCTTCTTTACTTCTTGAATCTATATTCCTGCAGTCTTTGCATTTTGATCCCCCGAATAAGGCTTACAACCCATTTCTCTCATATTCTTAACTATCCAGACTAAAGTGAACATACTGTCTGTGGGTGTTGGAGTTGTAAGGGCTCCTAAGGCTGTTGCACTAAACATACCAACAACTACTACTCTAATAATATGTTTTAAGAAAACAGAGTCAATATGGGGAGTAGGGGTCCCCGTAGATGATATTGATGGGGGCAAAGTCGTCTGGCCCTGATAGTTTGAACCTTTTAGCTGTGATACTCTAGCTTGTCTAGATGCTATATCATCTTAGAGTCCAAATGACCCTCCATATCTGGATTGAAATGATGGTGCCAACACATGAGAAGTAGTATCCGCTAAGGGGTCCTCCCCTTATTTATCGTTTGTATCTGTATCCTGAATCCTCTTCCGTACCAGAGATGGATCTGGACCATCCCAGAACAACTTATCATTTAGCAATATCCATTACAAATCCACTGAACCGAAGCCAGGGCTCTGATACCAACTATAGTGACCTTAAATTTTAAATATAATTTCAAGATAATTGGCATTTCTATTAGGTGAAAAACCTAAGAATGTTTTTTTTTTATATTCTACCGTAATTCTAATAGAGTTTCCCCTAAAGAACCAAGCTTGAAAGAACAATGTTTAAAGTTGATATGGTTTATATGATTTTGAAAGAACTAAAAACTAAAATCACATCAATTTTAAATGTGTGATTGTGATTTATTATATGTATAAAGTAACGAGTGATGAGTACTCTAGAGCAAGGTTGTTAAAATTGCAAGATAACTTGTAAAATCATAAGATTTTACGAGTCAACATGTATCTGACGTGCTAAATCAGACTTAACTCGTGCAAAATCGGTAAAATTGGTAAACTCGGTCCGATTTTACGAGTTTACTAAATTTGTGATATGAACCAAGTCAGGTCCAAATTTGGCCTTAAAATGTCTGTTGACTAGTTTTGCGAGATTGAACATATATTTCAAGCCGTATATTGGATAAAGGTGGAATTTTACAGGAAAATATTAGATACATAAACATATATTGTGGTAAATTTTTAAGTCAAATAGAGTTAGGAAATATAATATTTCAGAGAATCAAAGTTAGTAAACTAATATTGTCAAATATGTCAAACAAGACCTTGATGTACTGTTTGGGACATATCTAGAACTACTGGTGGAATTTTGCTTCGATTAAAGTTGGGATAGAAATTAGACATCTAAAACTTTCCAACTATATATCGTAGGCCCAATAATTCATCCAAACGAGAGAGAACAACATGTTTCAAATCAGAAGAGAACGACATGTGTGAAATCAGGACTCAAATCTGCCAAGAATATGCAAAAATTGAAGATTTAGGCTACATGGAGGAATTTTAACATAAATGCTTTTTTTTATTATTCTATTTTATTTATTTAATTTTAAATAATTATTTTTAATTTGAATTTTTTCTAGCGCATTAGACATTGTTTAGGGGTTTATTTTATTATTGAATTTATGTTAGTTAATTACTAATTTAAACTCATTAGCTTGCAACTCAAAAGGGGTCTATCAAGACTTATTGTGATGGGAACAACTAGGTTGTCACTAGGTTTATGTGTGCTTCCTACATTTAAGTGATTCCCCTGTATTGAGAAATTTTATTCTGAGACTTTTTATTTCTCCATGTTATTAATTTATTGATTCATACTCTGTCATTTTATTTATATATATCACTCATTGATTATAATATTGTCAACTCATTTTATCAAATTTTAATGTAATTTAATTTCTTGACTAGAATTATCAATATATAATTAGTTAAAAAATTATTTATGATTTTATGATTCGAGTTTATATTATATTTTTTATATCGTATTAAAAAAACATTTTTGACAACTTTGTTATAGAGCACTAGAATTCTTTCTAGGTAATTTTATCATTAAAAAACAATTAAAAAAAAAGCTTTTCTGACTCAAGTGATTCTCCAAGAAATGAAAATAGAAACACGAAGAGATATAAATAAAGGTAAAGAAAAAATAAATAAAGAATATGTCTACAATTTGCAGAGGGGAAAAACCAAAAGAACAAATGTTCTGCCTTTTCCCCTTAATATTACCCTTTTCCACATTCTCGATATAGATGTAACAATACTGCAAATGGGCATTATTAATCCGTAGGCTGCATTGGGCAGTGAAGAAACAAGATTTATAAATATATTTTTATATATCTTTTCCAAAAAAATATCAGATAAAAAAAAATATACAGGTATAATTTTCTCGTATTCTTAGATGCATTGAGTTGACACGTGCCATTATCAAACGAGTCTCCATTCAGGCGCGCTAGTTCCAGCACTATCCAGACCCAAGTGATTGATGAGTCTAGCCAACGCTAGACTCAAATAATGCTAGGTCTAGAGCTTGCTAGACCCAAACACCTCATGGTTCTGGTAGCATGTGCTAGACCCAACGCGTGGGTCTTGCAAATGCTGCCAACCTAGCGCTTGAGTCTGGTACCGTTTGGGTCAAGTACTATCAGGCCCAATAGCTTGGCCTGACATACGTGTGTTATCTGAGAGTGTTGAACCTAAATGTTTTTATAATCGCACCTCGAGTATAACCAGATTCGCTACACTCATGAATTCAAATATAATACCCAAATCTAATGTCATTAATTTTATATATTTTTATATAAAATCTTAGAGGATATATTTCTCAACAAATAATCTTAATTAAACAAATCTACATTCCTCCAATACCATTAGGTGTATTAAAGTCTCTCATGACATACTGTATCTTTATCTTTTTGCTGGATAAAATGAGTGAAATTCAACTTATAATAAAACTCAAAAATATTATAAATTTAGAGTTACACTCCAGTCCATTCTCTTCATAAAAGGATAAGACTAATGGGCTATATATACACCATGAATCATTCAAAATAAAGATTCAGAATCTTCATTAATGTTATAATCCTTTATCTCTATAAAAAAGAATATTTATTTAAGCATATAAAAATTCACAGATCCACCAAAAAAGATTTTTCTGCATATACTAGTTACAAGTCACCCGAGCCTACTAAATATCAAATATCAAGTACAAATTAAAATGAATAAATAAGATTTTCATGACTAATTAATTAATCGATTATCCAACACCAAACCCTGCCGTTATACGCCTTAGATTTTAGAGACATCTCCAGTTAGGAAAAAGAAAATCTGTTACTCTTCGAGCTATATACAGTGGCAAGAATAATTCTCAAATGGAGGAGTTTATTTGAATCATGCGAAAGAATTTTCAGATAATTAAGTTCTTGGTCGTTCGTTTTGTTTTGGTGAAAAACTGTCATTTGTAAATAATATATAGCAGCCTCCATTTCTAGCTAAGACCCCATGCCTGCAAAACAACAAGTAGGTTTAATTGTTACAATAGAAAGTAAAAAAGAGCCGGATCTTGCAATATTACTGTGTTGTACTTGTGAATTTTACCTGAATCTGGCCAGTTGAAGTGCCAATCACCAACACATCTTCGTTGGCATTCAGAGCCATGCAAAGAACCTTATCATTTGTACCTGTCTGTAGTATTTCAACTCTATTTTGTTGTTTCTTTCTATCCCAAATCTCAACAGTTCCTGCCTTACAGCCCACGTAAATGAGATCTGAGCTTATGGCCATAGACCGCACTTCGAGTATAGAAGGTAGTGAGCCAACCAGACCATAATTGGATGCATTCCAAATCTTTGCCAGCAAAGAAAGTTACATACAGTTAGTATAATAAAAATAAAACATTTAATCTAATGATGTGCAAGTGTAGGAGCATGGGAGAAGCCAGAAATTTGGTGAAAGGGGCAAATTTTTTACTTCTGTTTGTCTTTTTGAAAGAGAGATACCTTCACTGCTGCTCCATCAAAGGGTGAGCTGGCTGAATAAATCAGTCCATTTTGAACTTGAAGTGCATGGATTGGGTTTGTTTTTCCTAGCAGTTTTCTAGATCCATGTTGAATGGTAGCAAGTGTTCCTGTTGTCAAATCAATTTCCTGAAAACCAAAATACCTTTACATTTATCACTGAAAAGGAAAGATATCAGAACTGGGGATGTATTAATGGAGATAATAGTCTGCTCAAGTTCTGATACCTGAATACTACTGTCTTGGCATCCACAGTATAGTTTTCCATGTACTAGAGACAAGCACTTTACATATTTATTTGGATTCAATAATTTGGATCCTCCATTCCATGAGTGAACCTGAGACAAAACAGTATACTGTTTTTCAGCTTCTTTTTTTTTTGACAAGAATCCTGTTTCTAGTTGCACATATATGCCACTTCCTTAGAAGCAAATAGAGAGAGCATCAAAAAGAGAAGGAAGGAGATCCTGTCTACCATTTGAATAAAATTAATTATGCAGAAACGAAATCAGCAAGCAGTAGAAAATATGGAAGCATTTATATGTTACCTTGACACCAGCTCCTTGTGGAATGAAGCAACAAATTCCATTGGCTACCACTAAATTATGAACCTGGTCCTTCATATCATGTACTTGTACACAAGTCAAAGATTCGTTGCCAATAGACCATACCTGTTCGTCACAATTAAGAAACATTCAAGCCTAGAAGTCGAATCAACTTTTGCAAATTTTGCATACAACACCAGACTCCCATTGAAGTGAGAGCCCTTTAATGGCCAAAGGGACATCTGTGATGCTAAGAATTGGAGTGAATAACTGTAACTGTAGGATAAGCTCTTTGGAGGTGACAAGTACACGAGCAAGAAAGCAAGTTATATATCGCAACTAGTTTTGTCATGCAGATTTTGAAACACCACCTTCTGGCATATTTATTTGTATGAAGGTTGCTTTTTTTTTTTCCCCTCTCCGTTTAACTTCTTCAAGGGATGAAGATTTAATGAGGTCTTGCTGGTTTCGACTTTCAACCATGTCTCTGGGTTGATGTTCATCTAGAGTAACTGCCATCTACTAATTTTATTCCATTAACCAAAATTAATTTAGAGAGTTATAAGAGCATCGTACCCTTGCAGTTCTATCCAGTGAACCACTGTATAATTTCTCTCCCGGCTGTAATACTGCCAAGCTAGTGACAGCCTTGGTGTGTTCTCGAATTTCTTGGATGAGATGAAGAATGCTACCTTTACCAGTCCAAACCTTCAGAAATAGAAAATAGAATGTCATTAGATTATCATGTCATCTACTATTTGATAAAACATCACATTCTTCTTCCAAGCACTAGTATTAGACTCTGATTACTATTCTGTTTAACCATGTACTAGAGAAAAACTAGGGGGGACACAAGTTATTCACTCTCTCCATTGAGACAAAGCATAGAAACTATGGCAGATTCTATGGAATGGAATGAGCTGCCGTTTCATTTCTTTCCGCACTACAGATGAATACTTTCAACAACCTGAGGTCTACTCCTCTAAAGTTATTCATCTGTACTGTGGATACGCTGTCTGATTCCAAGTCATTGCTGAGATCAAAATATGCTCCATATCACATTTGCATGTACATCTGGTTCCGAACCATATTTCTACAGTCATTACTGAGATCAAACAATGTGCTGATATGCACTTACTGATATATTTACACGCACACCATCTTCATGTTGTGATCTAGATTCTGTATATTTATGCCGAAAGAAAATGAACCTGGTTTGATGAGGTACCTTTATAGTTCCATCTGAATGTCCAGAAAATATCTTGTCATTGTAGAAAGTAATTGAAAGCACTTCTCCATTCCCACTGCAATCTACTTGAACTAATTCATTATGAGTCCATAATTCCTGTTGTCCAACAAGCACGGATAGTAAGTTCTCTTTATTTATTTTTTATTCTTTTCAAGTAGGAGAAGAGAAACAGAGAGAAAAGTATGTACAATTAAGATATTTTCAACTTTCTGGATCGACAAACTTACAGCAATACTAGAGTCATGGCCAGCTGAGAGAACTTTTAGAATTTCAACTGCCAAGGATGAAGATTTTCTAAGCTCTCTCAGATCTTTCTTAATATCTTTCATGGATGAAGTAAGGTCATGCAGCCCCTCTGTAATTCAGAATTTCAAGCATGTAAGTTTCTAAAGTTCATCAATTCGTACAATTCAGAAGCAATGGATTAAAATAAAACAATTCCGCAAAACCGTTGTCAAAAGTAAATCAGTGTTTTCCCACTGCATCTGAATTCTACAGTGATTTATTTAACGTCCAATGGAATCATTTTTAAGATAGTTATAGTATTTCTCTTCCATAATGCTATAAGAACTTCTTAGCCTTCTGCAATCTTCTTTGTAGTGACTTGCAACCAGATAGCATGTCCCAAACATGCAAAAGAATTCATAAAATTTTGAGCCCCTTTTTTTAAAGAATCTGGTAAGAGTGTTTGCATTGTTTGAGTGCAGGAACCTAAAATGAGTAGGAATTCAAACTGTCTTGTTCCAGAGCTTGCTGCATACCAGGGTCCTTGATGAAGCTGTTTAGAGCCACCAATGAAAGGACTTTGTGTTCAATGTCCTTCGAAGACGTGAATATTTCAATGAGGAGCTTGAGAAAGCAAACTCGAGCTGCTGCTCGTATCCCTGTGTCTGGAAGAATGCCAAGCATATGTACAAGCCAAGTTGCTGACACAAAGCATGCTGAACGTAACTCTGCACATCTACTCCTCATGCCTTCTGCTAAAGCTTCAAAGAGGAGACCAAACTCATAGCTTACTAGAGCAAAGGCCATTTTTCTTTCCCATTCTTCAGCTGCCTTCTCTTCTTCCTATTGATGCAATGGAAGTGGTAAAATGATTTAGACTAAGTAGAGAGCATGGACGATACGGTGTCTTAAACTGCCGAGGAAAAGCATGCGCAGCCCTAAATGATAAATGGAAATAAATAAAGAAATGTTGCTCAATAGTTCCATAGAACTGACCAAGTTTTCTTCAATTTCTCCAGAAAGTTTTCCGAGTTGCTCCATTCGCATAAGATTTTTGTAAATTTTTCCATGTCCAGCTTGTTTCAGAAGAAAAGCTCGGGTTAGGGACTTTCCAGAGACAGTGAACCTCCCTTGCAATGACACAATCGTCTCCGCAGCTGCTATTTGAGCAGCAGGAAATTCAGAATTCCTGAGGCTTGAAATGAGGCTCTCTATTGCTTCTTCACGATATATACTCATCTTTCTCGGCTCAACCTACAGAGTAGACACCAATATATTTGTCATTAGGTCAAAGAAGCTAGGACAGCATATTTATCACTTAAAATGATGGCATCATACCAGAAGATCAAGTTGGAGCAGGAGACCAGCCACTACAGGAGACTGATCTGGAAGAGTAACCTGTAAATAACTTAGGAAGATGTGCATTGAACAAAATTCCCCTTCATCCTTAATGATGTGAAGAATTTGCTCATTGAATGTCCTCCTATAGAAAAATTAAGATCAAATTTTCCTCTTTACTGCATACTTCAAAGATTTATCACAAAGATATCAAATTCAAATGACTACACATACAAAGGCAAACTTGAGTTAAAATTACCTGTTTAATTTGACTAATTCATAGAGGAACTGAACAATCTCAAATCTCTCGCCATCACTTGCACTCATGAAGCTGTCCAAAACAGGGGCTAACTCAGCTTTATCCGCAACGGTGTTTCTGCATTTCCCATCCTCCAGCATGCATTTCAATAAGATCCCAACTGCTGCAATCCTCTCCGTCTGCTCAGCTTGCAAGCTGTCAATAATACTTTCGATCACTTTTGTTGAGATAATGGCACTGGCAATTGAAGAAATAATACTATCTTCACTGCTACCAAGGATCTGTCCCAATAAAAGCACTGATGCTGTTTTTGGTTTCAGACACATCTTAAGCATATCATCCTCTTTATTCTTAATGGCTGTTAGGAGGGATTCGACCATGTCCATCTCAAGTAGGCTCATGGTAGGGGGCCTCAATAGATATATCAAAACAACAGCCTCCAGCAAACCCTTCTTGAAGAGGGCCACAATGCAGTCCACGTCAGAATCAACTCTTGTAAGTGTATGGATTACACCTTTGTCTCTCGAACCCAACTCAGACAAGAGAAAAATTGTTGCTTTCAGTACAAGAGGATCAGCAGAATTGAGAAGGACCTCCACAAATCCATTGATAACGGGAGGTTTGGAAAGCATACTTTGAATATCAAATTCCATGGCTGCCTCCAACCAAAATCTCTCTATTTGAAGAACAGCCATTTCGGACTCATTCAAAATTTCTGACATACAAAGATTTGTAATGGCAAGTCTCAGCTCACTGATTGTGCCATCAATGGTGGTCTGGATAATGACACTATTTGGTGAAGTACTTGAAGGAATTTCTTTTGACATGAAGCTTGGCTCTGTCTTCTTCTGTTGAGTTTCTGGTGGAATGGAGACCATACCTGCAGGATTCTGTTCTTTCCAGCTTGCTATAAGCCTTTTGAGCACATAGTTTGTTTTAGGTAGCTGGGTGCAATTCAACTTCTGCCGTGTGATTGGGCATGTTGAGTTTCCTCTTTCAAGCCATTCTTGGATCGCCCTACGTTCATAAGTCTGTCCTGTCTCAAGAGTCACTGGATCATCAAATATATGACTTGTTATCGGACAGACGAAGTCCTTGGGAGGGGTATGTTTTCCTCCGCCAGGTGAGCTATCTGTATCGGCCATTGAATGTTCTGAAGAAGTACTGGTGACAGAGAGAGTCCAAATGTGATAAAACTGAAGCGAAGACTACAATGATGAATGGTTTTCCATACAAAACATACCTACTGAAATCTGCAACGGTAGCCTGCTTTTGTTTTTGGGTTTCGCTTTGTGTGGGCTCAAACAATGCCATTTTTCTGTTGTTTTCCTACAAGACATGACACACAAGATTTAAAACTGAAACAACGGCATAGGTTAGTCAATCCAGAGTTGAGAATCTATCCCCTTGTTGTTATCGATTACCTCAATTTCAGCTTCGGATTCCGAACAACAAGAAGAAGATGCACCAGAAGAGGCCATATTGTCTTCTAAAGACAACTCAGGCTCAGAATCAGAATTTAACGATGTGGGAAATGCTGTCGATCTTCTACAGCTGATATTTTTTATGGTCTCTGGAGAGACCCTTTGAGGATAGGATGGTGAAGAATACTTGGATTTGCTAGCCCCGCTAAAACTAAGGAAATCAACAGATCTTTCTCCTTCAGTCCACATTGGCTGCAAAAAGAGGAGAAAAAAAGACTGATAACTCAGAAAATGAAACTAAACTTGGAATTGTCAAGACCTCAACTAAAGTTTGACTTTGTAAAAAATGCTGCTAAAATATCCAATCATTCATTCAGTAATTGCCAATTAATAACGAGTGAAAAAGATAGACTTTTTGGGACAGGATAACCAGTAGGTTATGACAACAGACCATTTTCTGCAAATTGGAGCCTGGATAATTCAAAAAATCCAGAAAATAACGACCATACTGTATTCACAAAAAAATTGCATACAGGAGGCTTACCTAAAGATGGAATTTCCCTAAACCAGTGCATTTCACATGTGAGAAAGTAAACAATTCACTTCCACTTCACGCTATCATATATTGATAATGTTTTATGCCTTAATTACAACCATTTATTTTTGAGCTAAAATTCAACATGTGGTCCAGGAATCAAATACTCCAAAAAGGGTTAGGCATAACAGCTCATACAATTAATTTTATATTATTAGAACTCAATAATTTCCCCCATTTCTCTCATCTTAAAGTTTGACGCATTCGGACACCATGTTATAAGCTGAATTGAAAAACAATCACAATATCTAATCTAATAGATGAGATAAGAAGGGGGGGAATCCGTGTAACTCGAGGAATTTTCCACGACTTTTTGAATCTAACATGGAGTTTGACCAGTTTGATTTTGTTTATCAAACCATTATTGCCCCCCAAAAAGCACATCAAATCATTAAATT
>Ga0307517_10015575_pt1 | contig 10090 bp, 13 predicted proteins | sample 23_EM_MG_FD_194515 | JGI IMG/M metagenome (GOLD analysis project Ga0307517, IMG submission 194515) | Populus trichocarpa ectomycorrhiza microbial communities from riparian zone in the Pacific Northwest, United States - 23_EM | ecosystem: Host-associated > Plants > Roots > Unclassified | place...
CAGGTTCAGTCCAGACCTCCATGATGGATTGCAGTGCGCGAAGTACCCGGTGCACCTTTGCCTCTGCGAATCTAGTTATCGCAGCTATTGCAGCTGTGTTCGCATTATCAAAGGTCGGCAGAGCTTCAAGCAAAAGAATCACCCCCAGAGTGTGGACTAAAACCTCGGAATCTGGATAGTGTGAAAGGATTTGGGTATACAGACGATCAAGTTCTGAAAATGGCGAGCCTTGCATGGGACCGGGTCTCAGTATGATGTTGAGCTTCTCCTCTGGTGTACGGAAGTCCGTATCAGAATCGACAAATTTGATGACTGTGGCTGCGTAAATGAACTGCCCAGAAGCTCGCCATACGAGCATCTGTATATCGCCTTTCAATGGCCAAAGACCCTTGACATCTGGCATTACATCTCTGTTGCGCGAGTAGATTTCTTCGAATTTTTCGCGCAAGTACCGTTCGATATCAGCTGCAGTGTCATATCCCTCGTCGAGAACGAGGCGGCGAGTCTTTGATAACAATGGTTCCTTGTTGAACATATCACAAATTTGATGTTCTGGGCGACTGGCGATGATGAACCGAATGGCGACATCGGGATCCAAAGTGACTTGACCAATCAATGTGAGGATATCACGCTGCGAATTGAAGTCTTCGCACTCGTCAAGTCCGTCGATGATGATTATAGTAGGACGAGTAGGGATTGGGAGGAGTCGGATGGGTTCGACGATGAGTCGTTTCAATTGGACAGCAGCAGCCTTCTTGGGGAGGGAAAGGTCCTGCATCATGGCCCGATCAACGGACTCGAGCATGCCATGTACGTTTGTTGCGAGTTGGTAGGCGAGCGTGGAAAATAAATGGTCTTTTACGTTGCATCCGGGTGTGCCCCGCCTGAAGAAAAAGCAGCCTCCAAAATATATCCCATTGAGTTCTGCGATCTTCTGCATGAGCGCCGATTTCCCCACTCCCGCACGGCCGCTAACCCAGAGAACGGTGGAGGATGGGGTTGGTTCTTCGATCCAGCATACGATGTCCTCGGTAGCCTTCTCGCGTGTGCCTGGATGACATCGAGGAGGTGGATCCCGCTCTGCAGAATCGTGCGTTGCTCCATACGAAATTGCTTGGCCTAAAGCCTGGATACCTACTCGATTATGACCTACGGATTTCAACTTTCGTGGGTTCAGAATGGAACCAAAATGTAGACTCACCATTCTGGACTGAGATTTGATGCTCATGAAAATCCCCAGAGATGGTCCTGAAGTCTCCACCATAAATTTGTGCATGATCAAAGGACTGTATTTGTAGAGGCGTGTTGCTGGAACCTTGTGCATATGAACATTAAATTGTGAATCAAGAAATAACCCTCAAACCACGCTGGCGACGTCGGATTGAATTTCTCAATCTTTTGAACATGAGCTGCTCGATGAAAAGTTGCTGGGAAAGGGATAATAAGAAGAGCGCCCACGTGCTCAGCGCTCAGCTCGTCAGCTCTTATGGTTGTTATGATTTGACATTGGTTATGAGAGCAGAATGCTGTGCTGCGGACCCTATTGAACGGGGTTACATAGGAATTAAACGCAAAGGGTATGAGAAATTAGATAACACGCAGAAAATAACACACAAATGGAACATTCGATGTCAAAGATAAGGACGTTCTCGAGACCGACAACGCTCAGATATTCCGAAGAACCCCACCCCTAAATTAGCCGTTTGTCTTTTGAAAAAAGGGATGATTAGGCAAAGGCCTGGACGGGCACTCACTCCACGTTCTTGAAATCCGCCGAACACCTTGTTCTGTAAGTCATCAATAGTAGATAAGCTATTCGACTCATATCTTTTTATCTTCATTTATGTTAGAAATCAAGACATTCACGAATACTCAAACAGAGCTTACAATTGGCCCAAGCACCGACAGAATCCATCGCGACAACCTAAGGAATAACGGGAGAGGCATCGCTGCGGTCTCGAATCTTCATCTTTTCCTTCTCATTTGACCTTTTCCTTAAAGGGCGGCAGAAATATCTTGACATTGTCTTGAGCTCCGAGGTCTTCTCAGTACTCCGTGTCGTCGAAACAGTGTTCCTTTCCTGTGAGGACGTCGGGCGGAGCATCAGGGTGGCTAGGCTTACTCGAGGACGAGGAGGAATCCTGAATCTGCGGTCTAGATTCTCTGGCTTGGTTCGTTGGGGTTCGGCCTTTGCGACCAAGCGCTGTGGTTCAGACTTGATATAATCCACCAACCTGGGGATTAAAATGAGGATAATGTAAACTAAAAAGGTGGGCGAACGTACTTCTTAGCTTCTTTGATAGCACTCAGCCTCTGGCCATCACGACATGAGTCATTGTTGTTCGTCTTCTGGCTACTCATCCGTCCGCCGGCCGCCCTTAGCTGACTTTCGAACCCTTCCTTTCCACTAAAAATATGAGGCGAAAGCCTCAAGGTCACAAGGCCACCACTCAACTGCCCAGATTTTAGCTCAGAAACTTGAGCGATTGCGCGGGCGGAGCATGACCGGAATGTGCTGAGGGGACTAGTCAGGATGCGAGAGAAAGAGAAAAGGTTGGATATCGCTTGTGAATAAGGGAGAAAAGGCCCTAAATTTCCATTGATTCTGGTACAAAAATTGTGAGCGTCGGGAACGGTGCAAAGGCGACACTGGAAACAGAGGTTATTTGCTGAGTCAGCGTCGGTCACTCTTGCCAGCGACGATCGTTGATTTTCTTTCATCTTTCGGATTCTTTCCCCATATCTCGACTGGCCAGCCCAGTTTACTTGTTCAGCACTGGAGCGACATGGATAGCACCAGGTTGGCCGTCTATGGACCTTTTCGCTGATCATTTACACCGCTTACCATGCCTTCCTGCCCGCGTTGCCAAACTCCCAGCTGTTTTTGTTTGTCCTTTACGCTCCTATGGAACTTGGATGGGCTGCAGTAAAAAACAACAATACTAGGAGGCCTGTTGAGCATGAGGCAGCGTCGGTCATTAGTAATTACATGACACAAGCCCCGTCCCCTTGGCTCTTTGGGTCTTCTTGCATTAGCATCAAGGTCTCTGAGATCGACTAAAATCCCTGGTTTATCCTGTAGCCAAGTGTCTCATCCATGAACTCATTCAAAAAACCAGGCGGCCTCTAGAGATTAAGTTATTCTGCTGACCCTGCTGGCCAGAAGAAAAGGATCAATTGTACGTTACGACAATTATCTGGGCCTGGGTTGGAGAAGGTGTAAGTAAATTGATCTACTTCACTCTTAAAAATGTATCAATATCGACCGCAGAGTTTTTCTGTCTTCAAACCGGAAATTAGAGATTAATATCGTTCAAAGCAATTACTCTCGGAGGTGTGTTGTTATTGGCCTTTATATTGCTTCTGCTAGAGCAAATTTTAGTGAAGCTGGGAACTACGTCCGGGTCGTCGTCCAAGAGCTACTCAAGGAAATTGCTCAAAAACAACAGGTGGATCTCAGTGTGAAACGACGTTTAAAGGTGCGTATATCTACCCATCCAACTGTCTCTCCTTTGTTGTGAATTTCCAACGAAGGAGTCGTTATTAAATCATAAAAGCAGATCTCTATCTCTTGATGCCTAAGCTACGCTGCATCGTACAATGGAGACGAACCGCCTAATTCTCCCCAATTAAAAGTCGATGCCCTCTCATGTGTGTGTGGCTGCCTCAAGTGAACAGAGGTATGGACCTATTTCCGAATTCAAGAAGGAACCCCATAATAAAAGCGTGCAGATGAACACAGTGATGCGATTTGTCGTTAAGCGGGCAGGGGCTTGACCCTCTTCCAGACGCCGCAGACAAAATTCTTGAAGACTCGGGCTCAAAGTGATCTTTGTACTGGAAGCCGTGAAGATGCAATCGTATGAATTACATTCCTATTTCCGTCGCGTTCCATTTATATATTGCCACTCTTTAGACCTGACCTACCTGACCACTGTAGAGTGAGATGCGATGCCATAAAGTTGCCGGTTTAATTTGCCTGAACAACCGTCCGCTCAAAGTCATTGCATACCACCAACGGTAATATTAAAGGTTAGCACATTTTTATTAACACACTGTATAACATATCTCTAAACCTCACGTCTCCTGCCAAATTAGACACAGGCGGAGCACGTTGTCGAACGGGTGAAGATTTTACGGAAACTGCAAAGCAGCCTTCACGCAGGAAGTCAGGTCTAGACGTTTAATTAAGTATCCCCAATATAGCATCACCCCTGTTGCAATCCTCGTACTCAGGCCGGCCTCCACCCCCCTTCCCATATCCGAATCTTTTTTCTCATCCTCCAAACTCATAGAGCGTCAGCTCTTGCTATGCAGCATCGAAACCGCAGACTTGTGCTTCACGTTTCTTCCCCAATGTTCGACTTCGACTTCATTTGTGCCGGTGCTGGTTAGGAAGTGGTAGTAGTGTAGGGAATGACACCCACCCTTTGTATCTCCTTAGCTCCGCAGCTAGTGGGCCAGGTTCTCTCGTTCGATGATCTGGGTCATCGATTTACTGCCTATCCATTGATAGTGGTGATATGCGCCTTTTTTGGGTCGTCGAGTCCAATGATGACTCCTTGTCGAACGATGGGGCCGACGAGGATAATGAAGCGGCTAGGTTCGATACGACGGTGGAGGAGGATATGGAGTTGAAAGCGGCAGTTAGGAAGGGTGTGGTGGGTGTGCCTAGCAGTATCAGTTTGGCAGCAATTCAGAAGATGGCGTAGAAACGCTGAGTATATGCGCGCCGTATGGTTTGGGGTAACCCAAATGGTCGTCGACAGACTCTCGCACGCGTGCGAGTGGGAATCGCGGAGGAAGAGCAATCCCCTACTTCAACCTGGCTTACATGTCACGGCCATTGGAGGTGCAGGAGACCAACGATCGGGAGGCGTTGTGGGTCAAGATGCATCAATTGGAGAGGGACCGAAGAACCAATGCGGTTTGAAACTTGAAACACTAAGGGAAGGGGCTGAGGAAGAAATAGAGCGGAGGAGGAATGCAAGAGAAGGAGTTTTGAGAACTCAAGGAATGACTCGAGCGGGAAAAGAAAAAAGAGGTCGAGAACTGCCAAATCCAAGCGAGAGCGAGAGCGGTTGCGGTTGCGGAGGGTAGAGGAAGACAGGGAACGAGAACGCAAACGCTAGGAGGAGCGAAGGCGGAACGAAAAAGGCAAAGAAAGAGAAGCCAACACGACCATCGCACCCGCCGTTGTTCTAACCAATTGCCACACCCAACCTCCAGGAATGCGCATGCCTGTCCCCATAGCTATCCCCGTCCTTCATCAATATCGACTCTAACGCCGACGACAGCACCTGCATTCCTGATGAACTCAAACCCCACGAACAATTATGTTTGGCTCACGCCCCGCATCCTCGGGGTTGAAGAGGGTGCAGAGCAGGCAGCAGCCGCACTGTCGTCGCAACTCCATCACAGACTCGTATTTTCCAGTGTCGACAATGCCTTTTGACATGCTCCAATGACCAATCCCCCAACGTTCGACAGAGAGACGTGGATAGCCGCCTCAGTGATACCCAAGAACGTCGTGAGTCCTTTTCTCAGTGGGATGCTTATAGAGGAAGGGTCGGCAGCGCCAGTTCCGTTATGGATAACGAGTCCTCCTTTCGGTGATGCGCAGGCGGAGAAGAAGGGTGGTGTGGAGGGATGGAGGTCGGGTATTGGACATGGCATATGTGTTTATTTTTTCATCCCTTTTGGCATATGCCCATTGATCATCCACTTAGATGGATGAATATGCATGTTGTGGCACATCTCCGGGTCGTCTAGACATTGGGTCTCCGAGTCGTGGTAGATTTCGTGGCATGTTGTTATTGGACATCTCCCTATGTTCATATGGAAATCCCAATCACTTCACTTGCTGTGATGCACACATCTTTCTGTACACACTCCGCATATCAAAGGATAGATTTAGAAACTTTAATGCACGGCCGCGACAATCTCCGAGTAAAGGATGGAACGTTCTGACGCGACATCGACACCGATCCACAAATCGATTCAACTTGTTGACATACCTAAAAAAATCTGTGTATTTTATAATTAAGTATCGCCCTACGCATGCTAGCACTCACATCATATTGTTTGAAACCTTTGAATCATGCTTGCCCATTCTGCAGATCGTCGCAGATCTTCATCAATATTCCTCTGCTTCTGAGTCGCTATTGCCTTTTCGATTTTCTCGCATGCATCTTCCATCCAGGCAATTAAGTGATCCTGCGGTTGAGGATCCGCCGTTTGATTCTTCCCAATTGTCAGGATTACAGAATATTTTGGTGATCAAGGCAGGTCACGCACTCTTAACCAGTCTATCATCTCGCTGACAATCCATACTGTAGCCCGGGGTATTTTAACGAGGCGGTTGATCTGGAAGAGGCATCGTATTGCAAAAAAAATACATTTGCTGGATTTTGATGCATGGGTGAATGTAAAACTCCAATGGCAACGATCCGGGGCGTATAACAGGAAATTGGGTTTATCGGACTCGGATATCTCAAATGGACCTACTTCGGAATTCCCTTCATAATGGGTAGAGCTGTCTCTGCAGTGTTGCTCCATTAATAGTACTAGAAACTAACCTTTGGCATGGCTTACCCGCAAGTATGAGTGAAATTACAACTGGGGGTATGATTAGTCACTTCCGAAAGTCAAATACAAATACATACAGCCTAGATAGATGCCGTGCCATGCCGAGCAGCATTGACTCGATCACTCTGGTGGTGAGAGTTTGAAAGAAGCTTTGGCCTGTAACCATTGGGAGGATCTGAGATAGCACCTCAAAACCATTGACACCTAACATTGTTTCAGGAGCATCTCGTGGGCCTGGCAGGCAGTTGAAACAGTATTGATTTTCAAAAATGCCTAGTTCGCTGGCCCGTGAAATATGTTGGCTAAGTGCTGGAAGGAACCCACAGGAAAGGGTCTCAGTAAAAACCTTGCACATTGCGTCTCGAATATCACCAGGCTCCAGTGATGATGATTCCTGGATTGAATTGCAGTTAAAACTCAATGTATTGTCAAATCGGGGAGGCAGGAATTAACCTACAAGAGTAGTACACACCCAGTGCACGATTCTGTAGATGAAACGTCTTCGACTCCGGCCTCTGTTGCAGATATCGAACCAATGAATTTTAGATAAGTATTTGAGGAAAAGCAACAGCTCATGTTTGTCAGACCCATTTGTAGCACTTTCCAGCAAACGGGTTGCATTCGCAATGGGAATTTCACCAGATGGTGTCGGCATCGGCGTAAAGAAGCATACAAGGTTTTTGGTCTTGTGCAGAGTAGGATGTGGGTCAAGGATAAGGCGTTCAATGGATTTTTGACACTCGTCGATGACCAAAGAGGTCGAATAGAGGTATTGGGAGCGATTAGGATTGAGGAAGAAGTCACGGATCCAAATTGGAACATGGTACTGCAAGACATATTTGTCTGCCACCTTTAGAGGGATACGAATCAAATATGAGTGTTCATCTACAAACCTGCTCAAGCACTGTTGATCCAGCGTATTACAGGTCTCCCTGAGGGAACTGGACATGTATCCTTCTATCCCAAATGCAAGGTGTATTGGTATCGAGCTTGGACCAGCGGTAGTCCGTCGGAAACATTCATCTAGGAGATTACGTGCCTCAGTGAAAATCTGGTCAAGGTGGAGTGGATCATCTTTCTTTGGCAGGTCGAAAAGATTGTACCGCCGAATAAACTATGTAGACATTATTAACAATGTCCCACGACAGAAGGTAAATAACCTTCACATACATATAGGCCAGAGCAAACACATTCCAAGGGGGGTATCAGGGCAGCACAGAAGGGCTTCGAGAGCTGCACAGAGGGGAGTGGCTGGTCATTGAAGAGGACGGCTCGCAAATTATTCAGTTCCAAGTATAGCTCCATTTTGCTTGAGGGTTTCAGGATCAAGGCTCCGGTAAAGACCGACTGGAACTGGTACCAGATGTCTGGGTTTATTGGTGGAAGTAAACTAGAGTTTCTACCTTAATTCAGCTTTCTAAGGCATCAAATCAAGTGATGTCACCTTCTGCATCCTTTCAGCCCTTTGATGGTTATTGTAGCGAGTTCCAAGATACGACAGAGAACTCGACCGAAGAAAAGCGCTGTGTCAATAAAGTATGGTCCTGACCGTGCCTCATCGGTAAGGAAGTCATGGAACGATCGATGAGAAAGTTTCACCCATCGAATGTTGGTGTCATTAGGTTCATTATCATCAGCGTCATCAAAAACAGGTTCAGTCCGGACTTCCGTGATGGGTTGCAGGGCGCGGAGCACTACGTGTAGCTTTGCCTCTCCGAATCCAGTTATCACAGCTATTATGCCTGGAGAGTTCGCATTTTCAGAGGGCAGCAGAGCTTCAAGCCCGAGAATCACCCCTAGAGTGTGGACTAAAACCTCGGAATCTGGATATTGTGAAAGAATTTGGGTATACAAACGATCAAGTTCTGAAAATGGAGAGCCTTGCATGGGGCCGGGTTCCAGTATAATGTTGAGCTTCTCCTCTGGCGTACGCAAGTGGGCATCAGAATCCACAAATTTGATGACCGTAGCGGCGTATATGAATTGCCCAGAAGCTCGCCAAACAAGCTGGTGTAAATCGCTGTTCGTTGGCCAAGGATGTTCGATGTCTGGCATAATATCTCTGTTGCGCGAGTAGACTTCTTCAAATTTGTCGCGCAAGTACTGTTCGATATCAGCCGCGGTATCATACCCCTCGTCGAGGACGAGGCGGCAGGTCCTTGAAAACAATGGTTCCTTGTTGAACATATCACAAATCTGATGTTCTGGGCGACTCGTGATGATGAACCGAATGGCCACATCGGGATCCAAGGTGACTTGGCCAATCAATGCGAGGATATCGCGCTGAGAACTGAAGTCTTCGCATTCGTCGAGTCCGTCGATGATGAGTCGTTTCAACTGGACAGCAGCGGACATCTTGGGGAGGGAAAAGTCCTGCATCATGGCCCGATCAACAGGCTCGAGCATACCATCCACGTTTATTGCAAGTTGGTAGGCGAGGGTGCAAAATAAATGGTCTTTCACGTTGCATCCGGGTGCACCTCGCCTAAAGAAAAAACATCCTCCAAAATATATGAGGCCGAGTTCCGCGATTTTCTGCATGAGGGCCGATTTCCCAACCCCCACACAGCCACTGACCCAGAGAACAATGGAAGATGGGGTTGGTTCCTCGATCCAATATACGATGTCCTCGGTAGCCTTCTCGCGTGTGCCTGGATGACATCGAGGAGGGGGATCTCGGTCGGCGGAATCGCGCATAGCTCCGTGTGAGATTGCCTGGCTCAAAGACTGGATACCTACTTCATTATGACCCGCGGATTTCAACTTTCGTGGGTTCAGAATGGAACAAAAATGTAGACTCACCGTTTCGAATTGTCTGATTAATGGCCCTGAACTCTCCACCGTGGATATTTGCTACCCGGAAGTCCATAGACATGCTGCCTTGCTAGTGCTGCTGGAACTAGCTGGATTGGTTAGCGCGAAAGGATAAGCCAAAATAGACCTCACGCCTCACCTTTATTACTTTCGAGCTAGGTTCCTTCGTGATGACCTGGTAGAAGAAGGGTGATGAGGAAACAATATTGCGACGATGGGTTATACGAATAAGCTTGCCCGTTCAGCGCCCAGTTTTGCTGGCAGTGAGAGTGGGATGCTGTGTCGTGCTATGCTGTTGGGCAGCGGCAAGGCTGTGAATAGTTCGACGATGGGTTATACGAATAAGCTTGCTCGTTCAGCGCCCAGTTTTGCTGGCAGTGAGAGTGGGATGCTGTGTCGTGCTATGCTGTTGGGCAGCGGCAAGGCTGTGAATAGTTTGACATTCAAATGCTCCTAGAACTTCAAAGAAAAGCAGTGTTCGGCTGTGCGAAGTTAGATAGCGCATACGTCCACTTTTGGAATGGTGGGGCGCAAGACCGACTAATCTCAGATATTCCGAAGAACCCCAACTCCCTAAATTAGTTATTTTCCCTATGAAAAAGAGTTGAAAGCCTGAGACGGCAAACACTCCACATTCTTGGAAATCGAGTAATGGCCTTGTTCCATAGGTCATCAGTATCAAAAAAAA
>Ga0307517_10015576_pt1 | contig 10088 bp, 8 predicted proteins | sample 23_EM_MG_FD_194515 | JGI IMG/M metagenome (GOLD analysis project Ga0307517, IMG submission 194515) | Populus trichocarpa ectomycorrhiza microbial communities from riparian zone in the Pacific Northwest, United States - 23_EM | ecosystem: Host-associated > Plants > Roots > Unclassified | place...
TGTTATTTTCAAAATAATGAAGGCAAGATGTAAAATAGATTAAACTATAGGATGCTCATGGTAATTTTTTCTTTTAATTAAGAAAATCATTACAAAATTAAGAAAAACAAACAATTTTTTTTTTTTAAGACTAAGCGTGCAAGCCTCAAAAGCTAAACCTGCAAGTTTGGCACTTAGGAAAAAGCTTAGGTGCTTAGGCCTAGCAAAGCAAACCTAGGCATCTATTTTATTTTCTTCTTGCTTATTTTTTTAAAAAAATTTAGGCGACGACATGGAATTTGCTTTACATTTGGACCGATAGAGTTCGGTAATCATGATCCAACATATTTGGACATTAAAAACTCAACTCTCCACCTTAAAAGAACATGAAAATCTTCATAGAAAGCTCAATAACTAATAACAAACCCAAAATGCCCTCTAATATGCCTAAAAACTCAAAATCAAATAAAAAAAATTTCAAGCTCAAATCTTTTTTTTTGGCGCAACTGAAGGCGAAAACCATCTCTATTAAGTTTCTTTCTTGAAGACAAATCCATGAAATCCAAAATCAAAGTTAATAGTGTTCGTAATCCGGCCACCCAAGATCTTTTTCTCTCATCATTTTTTTTAATTATTCACTCTTTCCTCGCTCAACTTCAATGACTGAAATGTAATAAAAATAAAGTTTAGAACTAAAATATAATAACCTTAAATAGGGATAGAAAAGGAAAAAAATTGAAACTTGAGGGATCAATTGAAGCTTGTGTGCTATTATGAAAAAAGGGCCTTCTTCATTTTGATCTTGATCCTCAATCTCTCAATTTTATTTTTAAAAAGAAGTCAAAATGTATTTTATAAAATTGATTGTTAATTTAATATCGAAATATTTAATGACACACTAACAAAGCGAGTGAAGAAAAAGCAAAACAAATCATTACACAAGCATAGCTTTAAATGAAAATGATGCAATTGAAAATAAAAATAAGGTAATTAAATTGAAAAAAAAACTATAAACTTCAAAGACCAAAATGTGAAAAAAGTGAGCAAAAATGCTTGTGAAAGCATGAACAGTAAACACAAAACAGTAAAAGAACATATTGTTTTGGTTTATTTGATAACAAACAAGACCGCAGGCATCAATATTGATACAAATTGCACGGAACTGGCAGTCATATGCCACAAAATCTTCATTAATTGACGACTGTTTTTGGCACAAGAGGGCAAAGAATAGAAAGGCTAATGCCTGACGACGGAAAGCATCCATAACATCAACCAATAATAAAGGCACCCAGACCATTCAATGACGAGATCGAAGACCCCAGATTAGCAAGAAAATCAATCAGCACATGACTTTTCCTTTCTTGCTCAAGCCATGTTTGAAATTGAATCAAACACGCCACTCCCTAGCATGGCCTATTCAACATTATGGGCCAGAGATCCCAGCCGAATTCTGCAACGCAAAATGTCTGTATCTGGGAAAATGCAATAAAGTATATACTAGTTAGAAGGGGCATCTTTGTATTATGGAAGCTAGCCACATTACAAACTCTTTGTTAGATGGAAAGATCTCCATCTTATCGTCTAAGATTTGGTTGCTTTCACAGTTTATAAAATCTCTTTCTACCTAGCTAGAAGCAAAGCCTACAATGAGTTTCTAATTTATCTAGCATAATAAAATTTTAATTTTCTCTTTTTTAAAAAAAAAATAATAAAAAACTTTGAAACTTATTTTACATCCATCAACAAGAGCTCATCCATGTGCCACGGAGTCACATTTGAGGGCCATGGCTAGCTAGGTATGTACAATTGCAATCTGTCTTGTCCATTTTCTTGCATTAACTCTGCAATCATTCACATGCTTTCTGAAACAACAGTCTCACTTTCCATTAACCATCCAAGTTGGTACGAGTATAGAATAAGAGAAGGAGATGAGTCGGGCTGCTGAGAGAGAGAAAGGATGTTTTGTTCTGTATATGCTTAGGGCAGTGGTGTGTTCGATGGGCTAACGGCCCTTCATCACTGCTTACCTGTTAGTTCTTGGTGGCTAGCTGGAAGAAGAAGTTGCGTCGTTCACGTCCATGAATTCCTAGGTATCAAACAGATAATTGATGGGCAAACAGACAAAGGGACGAAACTGCATGGAACCTGCTGTTGTTCAAACTTATTTGTGAATAAGACCGCAACCGTCCCCCAGTCCTTTTCTTGACCTTCTCGCCTTCCTCACGTATAGTTACTCTTGCCCTCCCCCTCCGTTTCTCTCTTTTAAGTTTCCTAAAATGTCCCCGTGCTTTCACAAATTAATCATATCCTTCATAGATCCACTTCGAGCATAGCCACAAGCTCTCTCGATTATTATAAAAAAGAGCATAACCTCCGCTCCCCTTATCAATCAAGCTAACGTACAGTCCCTTTCCTATTGATTAAAATTTGGACAGGTGGTCAAATAATTCCAAATTCCGTGAAAGAAAGAAGAAAATGATTGATATGAATAACGATGGTGTATGTTTGTGTGTGTGTGTGTATCTAAAAAAAAAAAAAAACGGTGAATCAAAGCTCAAATGAACTGATCAATTCTTAGAAATGATTGTTTACACAATAAATTAAAAAGAAAGACTGGACGATCTAGTTAAATTGATGAATCAGTTAACCTAGTGGTAGGCCGGTTCTTAAACCGCTAGCTTTTAATTTTTATGTTCTAGATTATTATTCTACTGTAATGTTAGATAAATATATTTAGACCATAATATTTAATATGGTAAAAGAATAATAAATATATGAAGATTTTGTATATATTATTATAAAAAGATACATGGTGGTTCAACTATAATAAGTAAACCACCGGTTAGACCTCCGAACTGCAACCGTAGCGGGTTCACCTTGGTGTAAGTTCCGATAGCACTATGACAGCGCCGAAGAAAGACACGACAGTGATGATTAAAGTGAAAACTTGGGTTTCCCAGCATTTTGGCACAGCATGCATGAACATAAATGTGTTTTCTATTTTAAAGTTTTGACATGACAGGAGTGCCTTGCCTTCATCCACACTCTTGCTGAGGCAGTATCATCAAGGGAAAAAAAGATTAAAGTATAGTAGCTAAAAATCATTTCTCCTGATATACCGATGGTCCCGCTGATCGAGTTATATTCTTATCAATTGTGTTCTTGTTTCCTGGTAAATTAATGCAAAACAGTTGCTGCACAGTTACTTCTCCGTCTTTATATTGATAGCGTAGTACAATAATTATAATAATTTAAAGTGTTTTTTATTTTAAAATATATTAAAATATCTTTTTATTTTTTAAAAATTATTTTTTATATTAGTACATAAAAAAATTTAAATATAAAAAAATTAATTTTAAATAAAACAAATTCATATTTTTAGGAAACGCGGTTGAAACCGCGTTTCCAAACACCCCCTTAACATATTAAAAAATATTACTGTTATAAAAGTAAAAAAAAAATTTACTTATGTAAAAGTAAAAAAAACAAGTGAAAAAAAACGAAAAAAATAAAGAAAGAATCCAATGTAGATTACTGTTGTAATTCACGGTACGTTGAGTGTGGGTAAACAGTAAAATCCCAATACCCTTTAACTTATTACTTAATACTCATCTATATCCTAAAATTTAACCACTCAATCCAAAGATTTTTTTTTTTTATGTTAGATATTCTTATCATTTATTTTCATCGATTGAGACTACATCCCTTTCTAATTAAATTGAATTTTTGCTATAGTAGCGTTCTTTATGGAGTTAATAAATAGTTTGTATTTTCCCCCCTTTTGACTTTTTATATTATAAAAATCCCTTTCTAATCAAATATTAGACTAGACATACACGCTCATGAAAGCGGGATTAAAAGTTTGTAAATAAGGATGCCATTATAAAAAGGGATAAGGACCCTCTCGTGTTTTTTGAACATGATTTATCATTTTTTCTTTAATATAAGTCTTCTAAAATAAATGAATGTCTCTGAGATATTAGCAGCTAATATTTACTTAATTAAGTATTAAAACTAAGATACTTTGTATTAATACTTAACTTTTAACTTTACTATAAAAAAATATAGAAAAGAAAAAGGAATTTAACAAATGATCATAAAAAAAAACTAAATTCTAATTCTCAATATAAAATTTTTGCCACGTTATTACTAAATGCTATAAAGTTTTTACACAAGTTTCTAGAATCAAGAGTATCACGGGATGATTGTTTGTTGAGTTTCTTTATGCTATATTTTCATTTCTATCTAACCTTTTCTTTCTAGATTCTCGTGACCACCCATGCATGAGATATTTCAATTCAAATGAGGGTTTCAATAATCATGTATCCAAAAAGAAAAGAAAAAAACAAATTAAGCAATGTGATGGACTATCAATTTTTTTTTAATCTTTTCCTAGATTCTATTTTCTGAACAAATGAACAAAGTTTAGGGTATTAACCTGTTATTTTTGGATTCAACCAAGTGTCAAGCCCAGACTTCTGTAGGATCGATGAACTGCTAAACCCATCATCTCTGAGCCTACCAAGCACTGAGCCCAAACATCCATAAGTTTGGCAGCTCACTAGACCCACAATCTCTAGGCTCAGCGAAGCGTTGTGCCCATAATTTTTACTCTAATGAGACATATTTTTATGTTAGGGATATTTTTTCTTTTTAACATATATCTCAAGAATATTTTCCATCAACATTAATACATATATCAAAGATATATTCCATCAACATTAGTACATGTGTCAAGTATATTTTTCCTCTTTAATATTATTAAGGCAATATTATGTTTTTACCCCTCCTCTCCATAAAAAAAATTATAGGCTGTAAATAAGTCATAAATCCTTCAACCATGAGGTTCAAAATCTTCATTCTCTATGGTATATTTATTTTTTAAAGTATCTCTCTATAAGATTATTATATTTTCTCTAAAAAAATCACTGACTTAATCAATGGAGAGTCCTAAATTCACCAAATTGAGCCTTTTTTAAGGCACTAGTCACCAACCACCCGTCACCTCAAGTGGAGAATGAATTAGATTTCTAGAATAAAATAATTAACCAATTATCCAAGACATAAGCTTTACTCCAAGCTGCTTGGATTTTTTAAGACATCATCAGTGATGTCATTTGTGGAAAACATTAAAAATAACCATAAATTATTCTTCTAGGGTTGTTTATTGACATCCCAAATCAATATCAAAGGCAAAGAGCCAAGACCCTCTCGAAAAGAGACGCGTCATGGACCTCATTACAACCATCAACATATTCGCTCCACCAGAGCCTCAACATTCTTGGATAAGAAGCAAAAAATGCTACGTAACAAATTGATTGCCCAAAATCAGAACATGATTCTTTGTTCATGCTCATGGACTTGATAAAATTGAGCAAGTTTGGGTTATGCATTTATTAACTTCACAGACGCGTTGGAGCCTTAAACTTTTGGAAAGTTTTCAACAAGAACAATATAATGTTGGTTCAAAGTGTACATCTAGAGAAGTCTATCTGAAGATCACCTATAAGACATTTACGGGAGAAACTCTATTCTCTCTTCTCCTAGAATTGAGACTATGACCCTTAATAAAAGTGTTATTAAAGATGATTATACCTCAAGGGGAGATAACAATGTTCTATGGTCAATGACTAAGAATATAAGTTTCATATATATAAATTAAAGGGTTTAACGCAACAATGTTTTTTATTCCCCAAGTACTCCTCAACCTTCCAATGATAGGATGAATTTACTCGTCCTAGTGCGATAACACATTTACTTTGGAAAGAGTAAACATCTCCCTAGTGCTATGACACATTTTACTTCGAAAAAGATTGATTTGGTCTTCCTAGTGCAATCATACACTTGCTAAGAATGGGATAGACATTGCTTTAGCAACGGGGATGAATAAGGTCTTTCCATGATAATAACCCTTCAACCTTCCAAGGATTGGATGAATTTACTCTCCTTGATGCGATGACACATTTACTTTTGAAAGAATCAACATCTCCCTAATGTTACGACACATCTTTCTGAGGATGGGATAAACACTTTCTCAACAACAGGGACAAATACGATCTTTCTAGAATGACAACCCTTTAACCTCCCAAGGATGAGATGAATTTACCCTCTCTAGTGCGATAACATATTTATTTTGAAAAGAATCAATGTCTCTTTAATGTTACGACACACTTTACCTTGAAAGAGATTGACTTAGTTTTTCTAGTGCAATTGCACATCTCTTCAAGGATGGGATAGACATTGCCTTGCCTAAGGATACCAACATAAAATTCCATCACCTACCTAGAAGGCTTTTTTTAACAATCCACTACAAATCTATCTAGGAATCTACTTGAGACCGAGCCTCTTCTCTCCATTACAAGCAAGAGATATATCCTTTTTTAACCTTGATTAAGGTTAGGAAAAGTTTAAAATTAAAAAAAATCTCCTAAGTATAGGCGTTGGATCTAGAAATCTCCTAAATATGGGTGTTGGATCTAGAAATCTCCTAATGTTCTCTTAGGAGACTTAGAAATGTTCTCTTAAGCATGGGCGTTAGACTTAGAAATATTCTCTTAAGCATGGGCGTTGGACCCAGAAATCTCCTAAGTATGGGTGTTGGATACATAAATAATTTTCTAAGTACAGGCATTAGATCCAGATAAGAACTCGACATGGGGACTTTAAACTCATGAAGAGCAACATGTAGATAAAAGAATCATGAAAGAAATATGATGTACATGAAAGAAGAATACATATATACATTTTTAGAAGGGTTTAAAAATCTAGCCCAGGCTCCTTATCCAGGTACTCCCCCCGTTGGGTTGTAGTGGCTCTAATCGAGAAAATGTCCATGAAATTAAGGATCGGGAATAGGTGAAAGGCTGCACTAAAATCAACTTGTTTCCCCATTGAAGGATTGAAGAAACATAGGTTGGACATGGAAAAGAATATCTTATCTCCTAGTATTTCGCTCAAAGCTGCGAACCCTATGAAAAATCCATGGAACTCCCTAAAAAGAGTCCCTTAAAGTCTCCAACTTTGCCTGGAAACACCAAACCTCTTCCCTTGCAGCAAGAAGCTTTGCTTGTGTAGCAATAATTTTAGCTTGCAGACCAGCTTGGGAGGCCTTTGCTTCAAGCTCCTGTCTCAAAGGAACCATCTGTTTGTAGGTAGCCTCGAATGTTATTTCGCAAGAACCTAGCTCAAGGGCAAAACCCTATGCTTGGTCTTTTAAAGTGGAATAATCCACGTTAATACTCCGCAGTTTGGCCTCCATAATAGTTTTCTCTCTCTGCATCCATTTAAAAGCATCTTGGTTTACCATATTCGTAGCTACAACCTCCCTCATATGACCTTTTTTGGTCACTCAATGCCTTGATAATGGGCTTATATTGTGGAGATATGTCAATGATAAATGTTAAAAAAGGAAATCATCAAACCAAATAAAAAAAACAGGAAAATTCCTTACATTAAAAGCTATTTGGCTAGTTAAAGCCAAATAGCGGTGGAAGATTTCATCTGACATTACTGAGATGTCTGACGAGATGTAAGAACTCTCTTTAATGTTCTCACTACCTCGAGGCCAGCCTTCATGAGGCCTATTTTTCCTCCAACCATGGCCTCCATGAGTTCCTACTTTCCTTCCGACAGGATGAGAAAATCAAAGGGAGAGCAACCACGAGCTACTTGAGAAAAGGTGTCATTGAACTCCATGGGGTCAGCCTTCGTGAAAGTCCCACCCGCTGCTTCCTCACTTAACAATACAAGAATCTGTGATAGAGAAAATACCACCATATGAGCCTTTAAATGAGGGACTGAAACACAGAATTCCACGATCACCACAGGGGGAGTTATATTTATTTCTTCCCTGGATGGGGGAAGATCAGTACCCTCCACCTTTGTAGTGGCCATAACTCTCATCATGATCTCCTTAGAAGCAAAACCCTCAGAAGTGGAGAGTTCACAAGGATAGGGAGGTCCTCCATCACCTATGCCTCAATCAGATACATAAGATAAAAATCCCTAGGGTATACTCTCTTCTATAGGCCCAGCTGAAATTTTTTTCTTCAGCTAAAAAAAAAACAAAACAAAAAAGTTCAGAAAAAGGAGAAAAATACAGAAAATCAATGTATTTTGCAAGAGAATCTGGTAATAACCTTTGACCATATTATTGACTTCATATTAAGTCGAAGTCAAGGCCAGTGAAACATAATTTTTCTCCTTATCCAGGGTCATATGAGGCTTGTTGTTTACTTCATGGGGAGGGACCCTTTAGTGATAAGAATAACCCTAGATTAGCTCTAGCCCCTCACTAGGTTTAATTGTCCCGATGAATCTCATGACCAACCATCTCCCTTATAACGCTATTATTCTTGTTGGTGAAGGTAAAGAACTAGTGCATGTCATTGCCACTATCAATGTTGACGACCAACTAGTAGCAATTTCTAAAAACATTAATTGTAGGTTCAAGCCCAACGATCCTACAATTTTTTTTAAAAGAAGACATAATTGTCCATCCATTGAGATGTAGTTGCCCTGAACTTAGCTAGTAGTGGCTAAACACCTCCCTCATAAATCCTTGAAGAGGGAAGGAGTACCTCATCACGTACATGCAGATGGGGGTGGTAATTTCAAAATAAACCCGAGTAGATCCTAGGGTTTGCTTATTGATACGCCCAGCATGATCAGGTATCTGAGCCATATACTCTCCTGGTTGGTAACGAGCCACATATTTTACATCCTCAGCACTTATGTTGCTGGGGATGTTATCCATGGGGTTCTAGGGCAACCTCTCTCTCTCTCTCTCTCCTAAGTATCTCTAACATGGGGAGGAGAGGGACTCCTACGAGAAGGTTCTCTCATTATAGGACCTAGCTTGATGGACCCTTGTCCTTATGGCTTCTTTCAGGCTATAGTTGAAACCTGAACTCCTCATTGAGTTTAGGAGCACTTTTATTTTATATCAAATCTGACTTTTCTAAGGTCCATTTTGTTCTGACTAAGAGATAAATAGAGAGAAATGTCCAAATGAAAAAGGTGTCTAAAGTATTTTTTTTTTCTCCTTTTGGATTGGGAACAAAGGTGGAAAAGATATTTGAGATCTTGTTATGGGAGCAGGTTTTCAAAAAGCACAAAAAGTGAAAGTAAAAGAAAAGTCACTAGTAAGAATGACAAGGGTTGTAAACAAAAAATCTTTTTACTCCCATTGTCGGATGGATGACTCTTCATATCATCACAAATCTTTAGAAATTCACTTAATTGTTACATTAGAAGCCACTACCACTTTGTTTCCCAAAGGACACGTTCCAGTAGTAAAGACAAGTCACCTAGACTTAAAGATCATGACTGTCATGTATGGGACACGTGAAATCTTTAGAAGAAGGTAAAACGGTCCTCATCTGCTGCTAACAAAAGATTTTCAAAATCTATGTATAATATAATACACACAGATTTGGGGGGTTATTGATGGACTACCATTTTTTTTTTGTTTTTTCCTAGATCCTCCCTCATAAACAAATGAACAAAGTTTAAGGTAATAACCTATCATTTCTAGGCTCAACCAAGCGCTGAGCCTAGATTTTTATGGATTTGGTGAACTACCAGACCCATCATCCCTAGACCCAACCAAGCGTTGAGGCCAAGCATCTGTGGGTTTGGCGGTTCGTCGGACCATCATCTTCAGGCTTAGACAAACGCTGCACCCATGATTTTTACTTTGATAAGACATTTTTATACCAGAGATATTTTCTCTCTTTAAGTACCAGCCACTAGTCACCTCGAGGAGAGAATCGATCAGATTTTCAAAATAAAAAGATTAACTAATTATTCAAGATATAAATCTTGCTTCCAAGCTGCTTAGATTTTTTGAGATTTTATTATCAAGAATTTGAAAATTTTATACTGTATTGTTCTTTTAGAATAATTTTTCTTGACAATTGTATATATTTTTGTGTCATTTTCTATGTTAATCTAATTTTCATCTTAAAAGAAAAGAGTTAAGGTTTTTTTTTTTTTTAGAAATCTTGAATTTAATTTCGAAATAATAATGTAGAAAGTAATTAATCCACTAGCCATCAAACCCATAAGGAAATAATATCATTTGATATTTTTTATGAAAACTCAAAAAA
>Ga0307517_10015577_pt1 | contig 10088 bp, 10 predicted proteins | sample 23_EM_MG_FD_194515 | JGI IMG/M metagenome (GOLD analysis project Ga0307517, IMG submission 194515) | Populus trichocarpa ectomycorrhiza microbial communities from riparian zone in the Pacific Northwest, United States - 23_EM | ecosystem: Host-associated > Plants > Roots > Unclassified | place...
CCAGAAAAATGGACATCTAAAGCGAAATGAGAAAGATGGATAGACTCAAAATGTCGTCACAAGAAGATAGAGAGTGAAAACCCATACCTCAACACTGCATGAGTGAATGCGACGGGGAGAGAAGGCGAGCTGGACCGGTAGTCATATCCGTACGTTTAGCAGCTACACAGGCAAAGCCTCCCCCTTCACCGCGCATTTTCTTGGCCTTCCTCGCACCAGGCGCAGGCACCGCCGCCCGCGACGATGAGAGGACGAACGGTTAGTTAATAGCGGTATTAGGACTTCAATTTCTGTGCCCCCAAACCCAACCCAGAACCAAGGGCGCCAAGATCCACCATCACCACCCCCACCGGCGAACCCGCAAACCCCCGCATCCTTCGACCTGACACCCCGGGGTGACACGCTCAAAATCTCTCCGACTTGATCTCACGAAGATCGTCGTTCGTACGCATTTCTAATCCCCATCGAATTTCGTTTCGCGGGGATTTAACGAACAGTGCTTGAAAATCCGTCGGCTTGGAAGAAGAGCTAGAGCCACTGTCTTCGACATTCGAGTGGTCGCTAGAGGGGAGGATTCTGTTGCTGCAGACGGTGGTAATGGTGGTGGTGGTGGTAGTGGTGTTGGCGTTGGTGGTGGCCTTCGTGCTACGCAGCCGCGTGGGTGAGCCGTGCGGTATCGACGGTTGGCGAGGGCCAAAGAACCCTTTTAGGCTTCCGAGGAACCACGTTTTCGAAAGAGAACGGCTTTGTTTCGGAAGAGAAGCATTACCTTTGGAAAAAGGAGAACCGCCTTCGGTAGGAACAGCGGAGGCACCCGTAACCGTAACAGCTGCACGTGCCAGTTCACAGGCTGCCGAAATGCATGAGTCTCCGACTTGTTCCTGTGGTGATGATGAGGAAACAACGAAAACTTCCTCTTCTCCTCCTTGACCACTGGCATTGACATCGACGTTGACTCCTCTTTCAATCTCCGCCTCTCCGTCCTCCGCCCTGTCATATACTTCGGATCTTCCACCACCTCAATCTTCCCCTCCTTTACGAGCTTCTTCACCTTGACCTCTTCGAAATTGCTCACTTCATCGTCAACTTCTTGTTGTTCCGCCGAACTCCTCTTCCTCAGTTCCTCTTCTGTAATCTCCTGGTCCAGCTTGTGTCGTTTCCCATCATCCCGATTCATGGGCTGTGGTTGCGGTTGTGGTGGAGGCTGCTGCAGCGGCGTACCCGCCCACGAAGACCGCGACGTCGAATACCTCTCATACTGATTAACCCCCCGATGACGGCCTCGTAGTCGGTATCCCCGGCCATAGCCCTCAATCGCATGCGGCACAGGGATACGCAAGGTCGTGTGCAGATCCTCACCTCTGAACGTCGCATATGAGATGGGCGCATATGGGCTACCGCTTCGAAAACGGAGGAGAACCTGAACCGCAGACGTGGAGCGGTATGGCTTGAGCATAGGTAACAATTTCGAGCGTGCAGATGTAGCGGAGGGAAGACCCAGTGGTAGTTGTGGAATTCCGAGAGGAAGCTTGAGGACGAGTGGTGTTGGACTCTGATGGTGGTGGTTCTGCGACTGGTGCTCGTGCGACTGTTGTCATTGTCGCTATGGAGGGAGAAACGGGTTCGGCTGCATTCATAATCGAGTGTATACCGACCGGTCCGACGGGCCCCCAAAGCGGTTGTGCCTCGTGATCATGGAAGAGAAATTGAAGGAAGAGCGCGTAATGGTAGTGACGGTGGCGATGTCCCATTCTCGTGGGTTGTTCAGGGGAGACTGACGGATGATAGAAGAACGACTTTGTTCTTTTGTGAAACATTCGTAAGCTACAGTTGTGTATAAATAAAATGGGTTCTTACCTGTCTCGGTCTCCAAAGCCTCCTTGCCCACCTCTGACCACACCCACCCGCATTCCATGAAAGCCCTGATACAGCCACCAAGCCATCACGGATGGCGGTACACCGTTCGACAGCCAGCTCGAGTTCTTTGGCTCCGACTGATCGTCTGCTAGCTTTGTGGATGACGAAAAAGATGCAGAGTGGGCCTACGAGAAATGGTTAGATTCGGGTCAAAAGTAAAGGTTAGAATGACTCTGAAAAAAAGAAGAAGAAGAAGAATATAAGACATGAAAAAAAAAAGAAAGATCCATACTGTTTGAGCCTCATCGATACCCGCCAGCGAGCCTGGGACCGACGTAATAACATGAGATCCAGGCAGTGGCGAGGCGGGGTAAACGAAATCAGGGAGGCATTTGAAGACTCGAGGAGCTGGGAGAGTTGTTTTGATTATAACTTTTCTTGTTGACAGAAGAAATTGGAAAGCAAAGATCAAAGCATCGGTAACCTTCAACCCCTGCTTACCTCAGCACATGATATCCCAAAGTTATCCTCCCCAATTTCTCATCATACATCCGCAATTTCAACTCCTTTAATCAGGGTCTCATTTTATATATGCACACGGCTAATAAAATCTGTCAAAAGGCAGGTTGATTCTTGTCCCCTCTTCCCTCGTTTCTTTCTCTCTCCACAACGAACTCGTTGACAGGAGCACATTCACGCCTGGTAAGCCTCCTCGCATGGCGGCTCGTCAGCCTTTTGTTCTAACGTCGCCGTTCCCTCCTAGGTTCTTTCCCGGCGCAACGACCCAATCCGAAGAGCGCGTCGACACCCCGCCGTCGAGTAGCTGGTCGTGGCTGTTGGGGCAACCCTCGTCTGTTCCCTTTTCTTTCTTCCTTTTCGTGTTCTCGATGACGAACTAACATGAATCTACGGCAGATATAATAACAGGTTATTCAACGACTCCTTTATTTGACCGCGTACCTTGCGAGGTAAGTTTCGAGGTTCGTATGGGTGCCCATCACCTTGCTGATGAACCCGAATCGTGGGTTTTCAATTCCACAGTGAAACTGAAGCGCTAAAGGTCAGCAGCTTCGTCCATTCGAAATAACGAGCTAAATGTGCACACCACGTAACTTTGATTACACTTGGATGCTCTGCTCATCATTGCAACATCATTGCCGCTAAGCCCACCCTTCGCTGTAACAGCCACCCGATTCGTTACGCGTGCGTCGTCGACCGCCCTCACCGTCCATTAGTAGTCTCTCAGCACAGGAATAACAACTCCTGACGTACCTTGTACATGAAGAACAGCCCTGACGTTTGGTGCTCGGGGCACCCTGCAGCCACCACCCGATTCCCACTCCAGCTGGTACGACCACCGTGATCGCGTACGCGTACACGAAGCTGCCCGCCGGACTTTTCCCACTCGAACAAGTGCGAAAGGGGCCAGAGGGGGAGACATGGATGTTTAGTGAACAGTTGAGGGACGTGGGGCATGACGGCTGTGGTTCAAGGAGCGGACGCAGGAGTCTGGGAAGGCGCCGGATGGTCTCTCTGAATCTCGACTCCTCAGACCCATGATAAAAGAGTCAATAACTAGTTTTGTCGTTTTTCGATACCCAAAGCTCAGCTTGAATTGGCTCTGGAGGTGCGCACCGACAGCCTCCTCTCAATTGTGGGCCAAAGCCACGCCACTCTCGTCCCCGCCATCGGTGCGGCCCCCAGCCCTTGCCAGAGAAACAACCTGCCAGATCTACGCGCCAAGGCTGCTGAGATTCCTAATGAATCATGTCTTCTGTTCAACGTATAACAGAATGTGTGAGCAATGCTAAACACAAGGTGAAAAATCCCCCGGCGACTTGAATCCCGATTGCAACAGTCGTGTTCGCTGACTTCGCAAGTAAGAAAGGCGCCGTTATTTTTATGACGAGAGAGGGATAGTAATTCGAGGGAGAGGCCGGGGAAATGTCGGGGAGAAGTTGGTGATCTGTCATGGGACTATCCTCGATAGCAAATATAGAGTCGTTGAGAGGCCACGGCCCACACCAAGTTGATGGACGTCGCTTGCCAGCTCTGGACTTCATTGATTCACACGAACAATTAAGATTATACTTCCTTATCGACTATTGACATAAGTAATCCTGCTCATATTCCATTAAAAATCGAGGTATTTCGTAGAGGCGTAAAAAGTACAAACTTATCACTGTTTAGTGTTTACAAACTAGAGATAATGGGTCATATAAAATCATAACGATGGAAAGCTGCATAGGTCTCGGAAGACAGGAAGTCTTTCATAGTTAGAAGATGGTCACAGAGTACAATGACGGGAGTATTGGGGAAATTTTTTTTTTTTGAGAAATATCCTGTTTGGTCAGTTATCATGGTCCTATAAAACATTTCTATTCGGGAACAAAATTGAGATAAGTAGAATTATCCTAGAAATAGAAACTCTAACGTACATGAACAGGGGTGTTACACACGCACAGGGTTGGACAGTCTGAGTCGGTATCACATGGGGCCCCCACACAAGTGTCATGTTTACGGACTAGAACAAGGCAACTGTTCAGTATCGGACACAAGATATTGGCATCAACTGACAGTAAGGAGGGGTCTTTAGATACATCTGAGCAGCAGGGATGAGTATAACGATACAGTAGCCAATAGCAATGTGCTCACGATGCCACTAAGAAATGCATCATTCTTGTCTGGGATTATATCCGAGATGGAGGGTAAGTAGCCCAGAGAGGGAGAGGCTGACGACCCGAACATGGCTGAGGCTGACGGTGCGAGGTGGGCTGAGGCCGACAGCGTGAACATAGCTGCGGTGAAGAGGGGTTTGAACAACATCGCAGAGGTTAATGAACACCGGGGGAACAGCTGGGAGGTTTATCATAGTGCTCATGCTTCTTAAATGAATGTTAAGGCTGGCGATATGCACATTTGTGGTATGTAAGAACTGAACGAGCGTTCATTGGTTGGTTGATAGTCTGTCGATGACTTTGGACTCATTATCTCGGCTAGAACCCAGCAGTTTTAACCCAGGATATGTCAGCCTGCTATCATGAAGCCGGGGGTTCTGAGGTTCAGTCATTATCAATGTATCCCGATTCATTTCTCGATTTAGTCAATGGCATCCGGTTATACAAATATTTTTCCCGCAAAATATACAGCCCCAATTTGAAGTTATGCAATGACCAATGCACGAAATAGGATTCGAAACCGTGGACAGTGGTCTCTGTGCTATTTATCTTGTGATGAACTCATTAAAAATTATACTCAGGGGGAGGAGTACAATATTCGTACAGAGGGCTACGGAGTTGGAGGAGATTCGTCTCGCCGGCTCCCATCTAATCTCTGGTCCTGAGATCCTGCTTTGTCTGAATCGAATAAGAACCATCAAACCAACGTCGAACAATCCTCCGTCCTGGGCTCCATTCACCTTGATTGGCTCTATTTGTTCTCGGAACTATGGGAGATACGGCCGACAAGTCCCATAACTAACCCATGACCTGTGACTGAACGACATAATCAGCTAACATCCGACTAACCTCCTCGTCCTCCCTTCCTCCTCGATCGTAAATGTGTCCCACACTAGCGGAATCCCCTTTAACATCACAGGTTCTATTACATTGATATACAGATACAGCCAAATCCTCTTCCTCAGCTCCTCTTCGGTAATCTTCTGGGCCGGTTTGTGTCGTTTCCCATCACCCTGATTCGCGGGCTGTGTGCGCAATTGTGGTGAACCCTGCTGCAGCGGCGTACCTACGAAGATCGCGGCGTCGAATATCCCTCATACTGATTAACCCCCAGCGCATAGCCCTCAATCGCATGCGGCGCAGGGATCCGTATGGTCCTGTGCAGATCCTCATCTCTGAACGTCGTATTTGAGATGGGCACATATGGGCTCCCGCTTCGAGAAACGGAAGAGGGATGTACTGGTGGGGGCCCTTTCCCTCTCCGAATATTTAGTGGCCCGAGAGGGAACTCGAGGACGGGTGGCGTTGGACTCTGCTGGTGGTCGTGGTCGTGGTCGTGGTCGTGGTCGTGCGATTGTTGTTGTCGCTATGGAGGGATAAATCAGCTGCATTCATAATCGAGTGTATACCGACGGGCTCCGAAAGCGGTTGTTCCTCGTGATCATGGAAGAGAAATTGAAGGAAGGGCGCGTGACGGTAGTGGCGATGGTGGTGCCGCATTCTCGTGGGTTGTTCGAGGGAGACTGACGGATAATGGAAGAACGTCTTTGTTCTTTTGTAAGACATGCATAAGCTACAGTTGTGTATAAATAAAATGGATTCTGACCTGGTTCGGTCACCAATTCTTCCAGCACTCGCAAACTCATTGCCCACCTCTGACCACCCGCATTCCATAAGAGTACCAGCTTTGGAGAAAATACCGCTATAGGCAACACAAACTGGTCATACCGAACAACCGTCGGTTGGATTTGATACGACAAGCACATGATGAATTAGGACACAAAGGAATATTCACAGTTCGAAACCGCATTCTCGAACGCTTCTGGTGGCCAAACCTCGACCAAGACGTGAAGTGGTACACCAAATACAGGCGGCGAGCCCATCACAGATGGCAGTACACCGGGATGACAAAAAAGATGTAGAGTGGGCCTACGAGAAATGGGTAGATTCGGGTTAAATGTGGAGGTTAGAATGAACGCGAAAGAAGGCGATGGTACGGACGACTCTCCCCCAACAGAGAGGGAAAGCGAAGATGAAGACAGGAATCGCTGGTCGTCGAGGAGCAGTAACTCTCTGATACTTCCTGCCCCATTCGAAAACTGGGTGACTCCGGAAAAAAAGAGAAAAAGATGAGGCATGAAAAAGAAAAAAAAAAGGAAGTCACATACCGTTTGACTCTGAGAGCCTTGTCGAGCGAGCCTGCGACTGAAATGAGAATATGAGACCCAAGCTGGTTATTGAAGGAAATTGTAAAGCAGACGTGGCGATGGTGGACAATCTCGAAGGCATCCATGAGCTGGAAACACCGGCGGTGATCGACACCATCAAACACCGCCGGCTCACGTGTCCCCCTGTATATACTTGAGCTCATCGTTGTAGAGGACGGCGAGCAGAGATCAGAGCCACAGACACAGGCTGCTAGTTTAGGATTATATTGTTAAAAAAAAATACGAATCGACTAACCAGAACCTTAATGTGGTCTCAGCGGCAGGCTGCGGCATGTCGGTCATCACAGCTGCTCTTTCAAGTTCGTGGAGGTCTTATTATTACATAAATACTGGAATAGATCGCACCATGGCGGGGTCTTGTATATGCAGGCTGATCATTTATTAGAGCTCTGAAAGCTAGGAACTGGTATTACTATTTCAATGATTTTGCACTGATTTCACGTTGACTACACGGATTCTATGTCCTTATATCACCTCGAAATTTACCAAGAGATGTGTGTTCGGTTCTGGCCTACTATTAACTGTATAAATTCTAGACACAGCGGGCACAACTGAAGCGTCTGCTGAACTTCAAGCACTGGGTGGGGGCGGCTGACAAAACCGGTCAGCGCCGAATTGGTCATCTGCTTAGGCAGCGAGTAATGCCGCCATCGACACCGGTGAGCGTTCAACGACGCCGGTGTTTCCAAATCCCAGATTCTTTGACAACCTCATATGTATGTACATGTGCACACGGCTAATAAAATCTGTAAAAATGCAGGTCCAATCCACGCCTGGTGAGAATTCCTCGCATTGCAGCTCACCAGGCCGTTGTTCTAACCTCACCGTCCCCTCCTAAGTTCCTTCCCGGCACAACGACCCAATCCGAGGGCCCCACCGTGTACTGAGTAGCCGGTCGTGGCCATAGCGCCCGTTCTTCGTACACGAAGAACAGTCCTGACGTTTGGTGCTTAGTGTTGTGCAGGCCCGGCTTGGTCTGCAAACCCCGGCTTTGGCTCGGCTTTCGACAGCTCAGGCTTCTCAAAATTGAAGCCCAAGCCATTAACCCGGCCTGGGGTCAGCTTGGGCTCGGCTCAGGCTTAGGCCGCGGCCTGGGTGGTGGTTCACGTCGAATTCACCACATTCTGCGTGTATTTGCTTGTTGAACTGTATAATGATCAACTATTCTTCAGCGCCATAGTATGGCATAGCAACACGAATCTTAAGTAGTGATCCGCATGATATTTCAAAAATGTATTCGGATATTTTGCACATATAACGAACAACAGAAAGATGGAGAAGGGGGAGGACGAGAACGGTGGTGGAATCTCATCGCCTCATCCTGAGTGCAAATTGTGGGGGTATGGGGGCAGCTCACCTTGGGCTTGCGGCAGTGTGTGGGTAGGACGAAACCTTGGACCTTACGACCTCGTCCTGGGTGCAAATGAACGAAGAGGGGCTCATCGCCTTCACATTCTCCACCTAGCCTCCTCTTCGTCACCTGCTCACCCTCGACGTAACACGCAGTCGTTTTGGGGTAGCACTCATGGATCTGGAGCCTGGATATGTGAGGTTGCTCCTGGTGGCAGTCGCTGCTCCTAGCGTCGTCTAGGTCGCCAACCCTGTTCGTCATGGGCATTTGCAGCGTTCATCATGGGAGCGAGTGAGGTAGCGGTGAGTTCTCACCTCCCTACTGTCCTTGGTTTCTTCATCTCCAGCCTCGTTTTCGTTGTGGTGCTGGCAATTTCGCGATGGTCAGCTGGAGGTGGGGATAATGACATTATCGCGCATTGGTTGATCTGTAGTTGATATTAGGTGGGTGCTCCATGTGGCAGTGAGCTGGCAAGCGGGCGTACTCACCCAGGAACGCATTTCTTTTCTACCTCCGCATCGTTTCCGTGGGTTTTGCTGTTCTCCTCAGTCGCCTACCTGGCGGTTATCCTGTTGGGTTCGGGTTGGTGCGTGGTCAGTGGGCCTGTGGAACGAGAGCGGCAGCTTCCTCACCTCGAGTAACACATGACTTGTGGAACAGTGTGAGTGGGGTCATGTTGTGAGCTGCTGCAACATTGTCGTGGTCAGAAGAAAGGCTTGTCGTGGGATTTTTTTACATATGCATCCAGGCAAAGTTCTTAATTCCACAGAAAATAACCAAACGCAAGCTGTACACCGCATATATCTTAGCCACTCAAAGCCGCGGCTCAAGCCCAGGCTCACAGCCTCTTGAAACTGAAGCCTGAGCCGTAGGCCCAGCGAAGCCAGGGTTACGGCTTGGAGACGGCTCAGCTAGCCCCGGCCCGCTAGGGTCGGCTCACGGCTTTGAGGCCGAGCCTGCACAACACTATTGGTGCTCAGGGCATTCTGCAGCCACCACAAGATTCCCACTCCAGCTGGTACGTGGAGCCACCCACCACTGTGATCACACACACGTGCATGAAGTCGCCCGCCGGACTTGTCCCACTTGAACAAGTGGGAAAGGGGTCAGAGAGGTTCCCAATACAAGGTAACTGCACTGGACAAAGAAAAAACCTACCAGATGTACGGACTAAGGCTGCTGAGATTCCTATAATGAATCAGGTCTGCTTTTCATTGTATATATATTATGGCAGAATGTATGAGAACTGCTGAAAAATTCCCCTGGGTAATTGAATCCTGATGATCCCGATGGTCTGTCATGGGACTGACTTCGATAGCAAGAATAGTCTGAATAGAGTCGTTGAGAGACCACTGCATACACCGAGTTGATGGATGTTGCTTGCCAGCTCAGGAGTTCATCGATTCACATGTGATCAATTGTTGGGCCAATGAGGACCATATACGAAAGCGCTGTACTTACCTCAAATCGCAAAAATATTGCGACCCCATTATTTCTAGTATGCTGTGCATTCTATATTTTAAGGCCCATTACTTAGCATTCCTGTAGGGACTAGGTACTAGGAGTAGTAGGGTCCCAGACCTGCAAGAACATTACTTAGTGCGCATCAAGCATTACTGACATTCCGTATGGAGTATATTGCCAGTCCCATGGCGATATGATGTGAGGACCAAGAGCACGAACTTCGAATTGTCAACATAAAATAATGCTATACTAGCAGTGCTGCCTTAGGTGGCACAAAGAGACAAGGCTAAATTCAAGAGGCGTAAAAAGTGCAATGTTGTCCAAGTTGTCACCATTTAGTATTTACAAGCTAGAGATAACCAGTCATACTATAAAAATGGCTCGGTAGAAATCATAACGATGGAAAACTGCATAGGTCTCGGACAGCAAACTGAAGAATCGATTAACAGAGAGTGTGGCATGGAGAATTGGGTATCAAGATCAAGTGTCCGTAGAAAATTACATAAGTAA
>Ga0307517_10015578_pt1 | contig 10087 bp, 5 predicted proteins | sample 23_EM_MG_FD_194515 | JGI IMG/M metagenome (GOLD analysis project Ga0307517, IMG submission 194515) | Populus trichocarpa ectomycorrhiza microbial communities from riparian zone in the Pacific Northwest, United States - 23_EM | ecosystem: Host-associated > Plants > Roots > Unclassified | place...
GGGGGGGCAAATCACAGGAAGGATCACTTTTGTACTTGTAAGCAGAAATATCGGTACCTTGTCTACAAATCCATGGATCACCAAACTTGCCTTCTTATCCTTCGGAGTTTTCTGTATAGCGGGTAAGAAAAAAGTATGTGAAGTCATATATATAACATGCAAACCTTACTATAATAAATTACAGTTTTGTTTTACTGTTATTCTTTGACATTGTGGTCATGTCAACCCAATAGTGATAGTCCCCTCAATGAATTATGCATGCTTTTCATAAATCTTTGATAAAGTAAAATATTCTATGCGTGTTTATGACTTTGTGTCTGCGTTTTCTGATTAAAGAAAGAGATACTATCTTTTCATCACAAAGTACAGTTAATTCCCTCATGAATTCATCATCTACCGTAAAGATGTTCATACCCACGAGGGAACCTGTGTCTTAAGAGTTGGAGTTCAAGAGCAGAGCTATAGAAACAAGGAAATATGGTAATTTCAATATGATTCCAAAATTAACACCAGAGTAAATCAGCACAAAAATAATTCAAGTAAAAGAGAACATGTCAATTGACCCAGCAATACGATTTCCACGAGGGAACCCATGTCTTAAGAGTCGGAGTTCAAGAGCAGAGCTATAGAAACAAGGAAATATGGTAATTTCAATATGATTCCAAAATTAACACTAGAGTAAACCAGTACAAAAATAATTCAAGCAAAATAGAACATGTCAATTGACCCAGCAATACGATTTCCATCCGCAAAGCCAAGATAAAAATAATAAAGCAACAATCAGATTTTTTCGTGGAAGTTCTCCAAATCCAAACCTGAAATCATTGCTTTGATTGCATTTCATAATTGTGATTGCAGGGTCCTGCAATCACAATTCCTACTTGAAGAGAAATCCTTTTAATGATGCCTTGGTGAATTCAAGCAGAAACCATTTCCTCGTCACAATTTCCTTTCCTTCTTGGTAGTTTGATTTTTGCAAAGGTGGTTCTGTTTTATGCTATCCTAATCCTATATATCTAGATTTTTATTTCATTTTCTATCAAAAGTATATGAAAAAGAAAAGCTACTGCAATTCCTATGCCACCCGAACGCTCAAGATCTCAGGCACAACAAAATATCTGCTGTTAGTACAACACTGACCACACTGTTCTCTCAGAGGCTTTTAGCTGGAGCAATATTTAGGACTGCCAAATTTTCAAAGCATCACCAACAAATTATTAGGAAATGGAGAATCTACTTATTTCAGTCACCTACTATAAGTTAGTGTTTTGCTACATTTATGAGTATTTAACACAAGTGATTGCTAACTGAAAGGAAAGAGGAAAGCAAACAATTAGAAATAAAGAGGATTCAAATCGAAATGACACCAGTCATCCTTAAACAGATCAAAATTTACTGCTCATAAGTGGTAAGAACACTTTTCCAATTTTATTACAAAAATCTGGTTCCCTCTCATGTTAGCAAAACTAGTGCTTTGGGAACAAATATTTTAGGGCAACCTATAAAGATCCATCCATAATAAGCGGGTGATATAATACATGATTCCACCCACGTATCAGTTTACTATGTAATCTCAATCAACTTGCAGTTACAAACACATACATCCTTAGAAAGAAACTGTGAAAATACCTGAAGATTCACAATTATAATCTTTCAACACATACATCCTTAGAAAGAAACTGTGAAAATACCTGAAGATTCACAATTATAATCTTTCCCCCACCTCGGAGACATTTTAAAGGCAGATTGCATGCAGGAGTGATTTGCAAACTGCACAGGGTAAATCATGTTGGTAATGAGATGTATTAAAAAAAAACATTCAGGAATATGTAATCCAATTGGAAAAAGTACTGAGCAACAACTGGTAGTAGGTTTAAGTTTCATAAGTTACTCACATCACACATGCCAGCATTAAAATTTAACACTTTTATTAGATGCATGTGTGTCAACTGGATCCTATGTATTCCTTTTCCTCTGATACATGACTGTGCTTAAACATTTATTGGGATTGTTATAATTATTTTGTTAAAAGTGTCGTTTTCGGTATCTTTACTTTATTTATGACACTTTAAGAAACCTAAGGCTTGAAATCCATCTGAAAGCTGAGATTGTAATATGGACACAAAGGATAGTAAATTTCTTTTTCATGGGGTACAAAGCAATACGCAATACCTTCTTACTTGCGTAGATGGCTTTGTCTACTTGGAATGTTTTACACTCAATTTTTTAGTTTTGTTAAAATCTTGAAGCAGCATAGAGAGTAGGGAGATGAGAAAGATAGGGGGAGAGAGAGAGAGAACAGCTTGATAGGAGGTTGCAGGAATGCAAGGATATTGTTTGTAACTTAGGAGCAGCCAATTCAATCATGCATTTCCACAGAATCAATGTAATATTGAGAAGCAATCTAGCATGCTTTGGTAATTCGAGAAATCTACATGAATTTCCAACGAAGAAGCTACCTGCTTTTTTCTTTTTTTATCAATGGGTATGACGGTAGAGAATATATGCCAAGGTATGCTAGTTTAGATTTTGAAAGAATTTAATGTGCATTTTCTTTCTTTTTTTCAAGTGTATATCCAAAGCAGCTGGCTAGGCCTGTTGTCAGTGATTCATTAAAGTGGTTTATTATGTTGAGAAAATAGCACACCATTAACGAATAGAATGAAAATTAGAAACAAAGGTACATTACTGTAAACTAGCAAATCTCTCGTTACCTTGTCCCCAAACATAATACAACATCAGCCATCCTGCAGTGTTTCTCAGCTGGAAGCATCTCCTTTGTGGGCAATGCATCCTGCACATGCACATTGGTGCATGCACACACAGATTCTCAGCAGCATGTGCTTTCAATTGAATTGTAGTTATCGTTCAAAAATTAAGTTGTAGAAAAAAAATGTGGAAACAAAGGCATCAGATTAAATTTATCCAACTTTTATTCCCGGGGCTATTTAAAGCCTAATTAAAGCACTGAATTCAATCAAAAAGTCAGTGATCATCTTTGTGAATTAGCAGGATTTGTAACCTTGTCTATCTATCTGAATACCATAGAACAGTGTCTTTCAATTTTCACAAGATGCATGTGCCATGCCTCATCTCAAACAAATTGATCTAGAGTCAACCTTAACCCATCCATTCAAGACAATCTTTCAACTGCAGCAGAAACTTTCTACATGATATTTCACATCACCTGAGCATCTAATCCAGTGCCTTTTGAATTACACTTCACCATCCACTAACCAACTTGTTTAAAATGCCATTACAAACAAATGGATTAGTTTGAGAAGGTAAGATATCATTTTTTTATTTGATGGTCAGGTGGTATCCTCGGCCAACTTGTGCACCCCAAAACTAACTCTACCTTCCAGGTGAGGTCAAAAGGCATCTATCTACCCCGGGACTAAGGGATTCATGACAAAACAGATTCTCACATCCTGGACTCAGAATTGAACCCTGACTGATGAGGGGAGTTTACCCACTTTCCAACTTGGCCAACCCTCAAGGTTGAGGATAAGATATCAAGAATCTATATATATATATATATATATATATTTTTTTTTTTTTTCTTGAGCCTTAACTAATAGCAACCCAGAAAATAAACAAAATATACCTCCCAGTCAAGAACTGTATCTTTTAGCTTTGCTCCACATTTGACATCAGAGCAGCGTCTTGATGTCTCCTTCAACCCAATAGTTTCAACCTCAAAATCCCGAAAATACCTTCACAGTTTTGACAACAACAATAAACTTAGATTTGGAAAGCAATTTCTAAATGGAAATGATAATTGTACAAACAAAAACTATTATATAACCACACTAATCAGTGTTGATACTTGAAATGCAAACAATTGAAAGGAAAAAAAGTAAAAAGAGATACATATTACAATATTAAAAGAACAGGAGTGGCTTTAGGAATGAATCTTACTCAACACCACATGAAGGGCAAACTTCCATGAAGGAATTCCCATGTAATTCAGCAAGTTTCTCCCTTGGTATTCCAGACCGAAGATGGAGGCCATCGACATTCTGGCATATGAATATAATAAGTGATCCAAATCAGTATCTGGAAAGCAAGCAGATTAGTTTATATGGTAAAATAACCAGAGGCCTCTTTGAGAGATAAATGTCAAAATGATGCAAAAAACATATAGATTTTAGCATCATTCTGTTGAGGAAAGCATTATTGCAAAAGGAATCATGGGTGTCATTGAGGTTCCGAGTAATCTAGAAAGCATAAATGATAGCAGTATGAACAGTTACATTTCCAATGTACCAAGTTACTGAGGGACTGTTGAAAAGTGATTGTGGACCTCAAATGTCTAATTTTGTTGACCCGACAACAAGAAAATTACTTGAATCAAAGGATAGTATCTCTCTCACACCCATCTCAGAAAAAGCAACCCCCCCTCACCAACAAAATAATAATAAATAAATAAAACACACACACATCCAAGGCACCTACACAAACTGCACTTGATGACTTGCATCATCCTATTCTAGAAGCAGGCTTTATATGGAAGCTAACACATTCGCCATGGGTAGAAAGTATATGGCACATTGCTAAAGAAGAATGAGTCACTAAAGCCGTACCTGGCTAATAATAAACTTTAAAATGCCAGCCTTCTCCAGCTCAACCAAAGCCATGTGTGTCATGCTTGGCATTGCTCGATGAAATGGTAGCGATGCTTCAGGTAATGGTTTTCCCTCGCGCTGCATTCAGTTGATGAGAATCAAAGAAATAACCCAATAAAACTTATAGATAATCATAAAACTCAGCTTGTTTACTTCTGAGCTAAGCTTCCAGAAAGATGAAATTTTTAATAGATAAATAAACCATTAATGAAAGAAAAAGGAAAAGGAACAAGATTGCTGGTAGTCCAATAAGATTTTAACATCCAAACTATGAATTTTCCTATAACTTGATCATACTACAATGAACCTCACAGGATGGCATGACGGTCCTTGCTCATGCACACACAAACTCATGTTAGTGCCTTTCTTGTTTGTCTAAGGCAGCTTTGGATGACTGCGAGCCTTCCAGCGGCAACTAGATTGCCTTCTAACTACCTTTTTAAGTCTTGGAGGTACTGAAGCTTCACAAAAGTGCTTAGAGCTTAGATTTTCTTCTAATTTCTTTAGTCATCATTGAAGGGAAAACTTTTCCTTTCTTTGTTTTTTTTTTTTAAAAAAAGCTGACCGGAGCCCTGCCATCTCTTTCATACTCCCTGTTGTCAGAACTCAATACTAAAGTAATTTCCTAGCACATAGTGAAACATTGTTGGATTAGTTCTCACCCCAGACAAGGCATGGAAATCGAGATGTGTTCCTCATTGGCTTTTGTGAGACATTCCATGAGTAAAGGAAACAACTTATGTTCATATATTTATCTAAAGTTTAGGAAACTATTTATATACACACAAAAAAGTACTAAGTTCCATCACAGGTCATAATAGTGAAGAAGGCCCACCATCTACCTCTCCCTTGAAATAAAATGTAATTATAAGTTTGTACAAAGTTCTTCAGGTAAAGGACAAAGTACTATTAGATAGAGTTCTTCTCAAAAGGAAAAGGAGATTCATTAAATTCCATTTCTCCCAAGTAAGTAATAGAATTTTCACCTGTAACGTCCAAATTCCCTTGGGACCTCGAAAATCAGGTATGCCACAAGATGTTGATATTCCTGCACCTGTAAACACAACTAGATGCTTGCTCTGCAAGTGCAAAGAAACAACTTAAAGGGTTGATTGGACAAACATATCTACAAATCATTAAGTATAAGAAACATAAAATGCAAAAATATTTTTAACAATGAAGATCGTGGGAGTGGTATTTTCTTTTTCTTGTTCTTTTTCTTTCTTTCTTTTCTTTAATTTTTTGAGTGGTGAATTCAATTGGATGACGTAAAATTATAGACACCATTTATAACAAATTTTGTAGGTCCAAACCTTTTGTATCATCTCAGCAAGTCTTTCAATCTGCCAATTAAAAAGCAAATCAAAATTAAATAAGCAATGGATGCAAATGTGAGTAATGATGAAAAGAGCTCTGTTATTTGAAAAGGAGAAAAAAAAACAAAAAATCAGCAACTTAACTAATGCAAATGTTATCACATAACCAAATCAGCAAATGCTTGGTAAAAGCCTGTATATGCATACACATAGCATCCAATAAAAAGTAAAACTTGAAATGAATCTACTCATATTGAATGAACTGATAACACGGTAGTCTATCTATTGACTGCCACACTATAATGAAACCTAATTTAAAAGAACAAAAAAGTTATCTCCAGGATTCTCAAGATTATCCACCTCCCCTCCCCTTTTTGATTGCTTAAAAGACAATGTCAAGTTGAAAGGAAACTTTAAATCCAACAATCTAATGACTATCAGCAAATGATGCATCTGCTCGAGTCTAAAATCCTTCCTTTTCATTTTCCAATTCCTCCGTCCTCTTACAAACCAATCAGACAATAACAAAATTCAACGTAAAACCAAATGAGCCGCATTGCAGCGATATTTGATCTGAAACAAAATATCAGTTTATTTTATTTTTAAAACTCCCTTAATATCCTTCAACCCCACAAATAAACAAACATTATTGCCCATTTACATTACCATGATGCCTAGTGATTAAAAGACATCTGCATGATTAATAAGTACCAAAAATGAGTAAAATCAGTGATACAGAAGCTAAATTCTATTGAAACAAAATGAAATACCCGGAAATCAGATCCCATCGAACAACAACCACTATTATAGAACAATCAAAACTCGCTCGCTCGCTCGCGCTCCAAGCTTATGGAAAAAACCCGAGTAAAGTAACACTAAAGTTTCAGTCTTACAGATAGATGATCACTATAAGCAATTAACAACTAGAAGCAATTAACAAAGTCGAAGAAAGAAAGAAACCCATGCAATAATAATAACAAAATGTGATAGAAAAAGCTTTACTTTTTCTTGCAAAACATGAGATGAGTCGAAGAATTCTGACATTCCAACGTTGCCCACATCTTCAATGTAAGAAAGCTTTTCTGCATAACCCAGAGACATGGTGATCAGAGCTGTAAAGAAGAAGAGAGTTTTCTATTTGTTCTCAAGGAAAAAGCATTCCACCAATAAAAAAGTGTTTCTTTTGCTTCTTTTAAGGAGACCCCCCAAAAGCCAAAACAGCTTGCTCCATATTAATATCAAGCAAGCATTCTGGGGGAAGAAAAAAAAAAAATTTTTTGAATAAAAATTATATTGATGCCCCCTTTTTCCTTATTAAGAATTTTCATTAATTATTATTAACAATAAGGAGATTCACCGTGCAAAATTGCACGGTGGATCCTCTCCCAAACACTGTGCATTCACTGGTTATAGAGTTTTTATTTTTTTCCAAGTCTTTTTATTTTTTTATTGTCATTTCTAAACTAAATTAAGGCCAATTTAAGTAAGATTGGTAAGAGATGATAAAATAAAAAAAACAGAGATCCAAAGTAAAAAATGTAGAGAAAATCAGTGGTGATTGCAAAGTTTGTGAAATAAGTTAATTTTGGTTCTCTTAATTTTTTAATAATATATTTTTGTCCCTGTAGATTTGTAAAATTCATTTTTGATATATAATTTTAGTTTTATTATTTTTCAATCACTGTAGTAAAGAGAGAACAGAGGAAGTCATCAAATTCTAGCCGAAGAAAAATAAAATCATAATTGACACCAATTCTCGTTATGAAAAAAATTGAATTTGGTACCAACGTGTTCCATTCAATAAGAAAAGTTTGATGATGTATGTTTTGAGTCTCAATGTTGTTTGAAAAAAAAATAAATCTAGATCAAGAAAGAAAACTCTTATCTGGTTTGATTTGGTGTTTCAAATTGTTTTTGGTGTTGTTTGGGTTGATAAATGGAATTTTGATGTTGTAGGGTGTTTAGTAGGTATTTTTCAGTGATTATAAGTTGAGAAACATGTTTTTATGAGAAAATATTTTATGGCCTAATTTTTCAATTACCATAATGATGGCTGAATTCTGGACTGGCAGACACATTATCTCCTGTAATAGATGACGTGTCGTCTATCTTATTTTATTTATAAAAAATGGTCATCTGCCACTCATAAATTTTTAAAAAATAAATAGGCCCGAGCTCGCTAGGCCTGGTCCTTGTTCCTTTTTTTTCATTTTGTTATTATATATTTAGCAAAAAAAATTAAAATAATAATATTATTAAACCCAATAGAGTCCATGACTCAAGTCGTAGATTTGACGAGTTAATTATTAAAAAGAATCTAGAGGAGTTCCATGTTTCACATCTTATTATGGATTCACCTAGTAACATGTTTTTTTTCCAATCCTTCAATTTTTTTATCATTTGATTTTTTTTTCAATTTAATCCTCTGACATTGTGTTTTTTATTAAGTTTCATATTTTTTATTTATTTCATTTATAATGGGTTATCACGATCTTAATAAAAGTCATAACTTTCGATAGGTGCTCAATTTTACAAAGAAAAAAAAATTAATTTTGTTATTTGCAAGAGATTTAGAGTCGGAGATCAAAATTGTAAAAGAAGAAATATAGCCACCCTTTAAAAAAATAGTTTAAAGCTCCTTATAACCTTAAAAATTATCCAAAAACCCTTTTTGGTCCTTTTATTTTACAATTATATGTTTTGGTATAAAATTTCATTTTATTCACTTTTCAGTCTCTAAGTTTGAGAAATGAGAGAAAGTCATCAGATAATAGTAAAGAAGAGAGAAAGAAGTCGATTGGTCGGATTCCGATGATGAAAATGACCAAATTTAGTGTTAAAGTATTCCTTTTGATGAGAAGAATGTGATTTGAGTGTTTTGTGGTTCTATGTTGCTCAAAAAAGTAGATTGAGGTAGAATGATGTCTTTGTTCCTGAAAATTGATTTTGTGACCTTTTTTTTTATATCAATTTTATGTTTTTTTTATTGGGTATTGGGTTTGTTTTAAGGTTATAAAGGTTTTTTAGGTGAAGATAAGTTAAAAATTAAGGGTTTTTTTGGTTAAAAAATGACCCAGATTAAATAACTAAAGTTTGATGAGAATGTAATCTAACTCACAAAGACAAAAGATTAATTTGATGCAATATAGGATTAAAAGCTTTTCAAAAGGATACAAAGATGAATGAAAGTTTTTTAGAATAAAAGAAATTCAAAGCATCGATATAAGATTATAAGTTATTGAAAAGATGAAAAGTTGATAAAGATCTTACATGAAATCATTTGGGTATTTATAGTGAAAAACCCATTCCTAAATGTTACAAATGAGAGGAAAGAAGAGAAGAAATTTTTTTTTTCTTCCAAGTGTTTTTCCTAAGTGTGAGAAATGGTTAAAAGATAATTTTAGGAATAAAAAAGTTGCTGTAAAAGCATGCTAAAAATATAATTTGACATCTCGAGTGAAAATAGCTCTTGTACTTCTTTTAAAATTGCAACATTGCCATTTAGCTAAAAATAGCTCTTGCATTTCTTTTAAAAATACAATATTGTCACTTAGCTAAAAACATATAGTAGGTGTAAGAACCATGTGATAGAATATTTTAGCTACAAGTGGACATTAAAAATATTTTAAAGTTAAAGAGAATATAATAAAGATCATGCTCTTTATTTAAGTGAAAATACCAAAATATATGATGACATAATTTTTTATGAGGTGTTTTTCATTATGTAATATTTTGTGCACTTAAAGTATCTAAGGAATCCATATAACATCTAAAAGATATGTAAAAATTCTTATAACATTAAATTCTTGAACAAGAATATTAAATTCATTAATTATTGTTATTATCAACACAAATAAGCCATATGTGATTAAAAATATTTGGGCTAACATTTATGTCTTGAAAAAAAGGCATGAAACTTTCATAGAACATAGTGATATAAAATATCATTTAATTTTTAAGTATGCTTACATGAAAATTTTATAAGAATTTAGACTTTTTTAGAAGTTTTTATGTTAAATATATATATATATATTTGGTATTTTCTTAATCTATTAACTATCCAAACAATATATGAAAAATTAGTAAACAAATATTAAATTTATAGTTGAATAATATAATACAAGTTCAAAGCATGTTGTAAAA
>Ga0307517_10015579_pt1 | contig 10086 bp, 5 predicted proteins | sample 23_EM_MG_FD_194515 | JGI IMG/M metagenome (GOLD analysis project Ga0307517, IMG submission 194515) | Populus trichocarpa ectomycorrhiza microbial communities from riparian zone in the Pacific Northwest, United States - 23_EM | ecosystem: Host-associated > Plants > Roots > Unclassified | place...
GAATCTTATAGCATTTAAAGTAAATTGTTTTTTTTTTTTTTTTTAATGAAAGGAGAACGTAATATTGTTATTCAAATTTCAAATGGATGGTGAATGTTTTTTTTTTAAAAAAGGAAAAATATTCTGCAAGTACACGCTTTTTATGGAAGGTTCACACTATATTTTTAGCTAATGGTTGCAGTGCAAACGTCCACTATAAACAAGCGTTTTCTTTTTCATCAATTGTTATTTTCTTTTAACATTTCTCTAACAATCGTCATCAACCTCTCCATCAATAAAGAATATCAATAAAGGGTTAGACATTATAAGTAATAATGCACACCAACATTTTCATCAATTAATTTTCATGTAACTCATTATGTCCTAAAATAAGTTCACATGATTAAGATCTATAAATATCTTGGGTCACCATGTAAGCATAAAGGTTTTCAAATTCATCAATTTTCATTATACGATAATTCACTCTTACATATATTTTTTCTCTCATATATTTATTGACTTAAGCATGAGAAAATATTTTATTTTATGAAGGGCTTGTCTTTTCAGGTGAAACTTTTATCCACCAATCAAACCCAACAACCAGACTTAGATACAAAGCCTATATTACAAACACAAACCCAAGATCGCAGCTCGTGGAAAGTCCAGTTTCAGTGTGAATTTTTTTTCATGACTTCATCACAAGTCATAACAAACATTTCTATGATCTCTTGTTTTGCCTCGTCAAAGAATCTTATACCAGAAAATACTTGAGTTTATTAAGGATACTTCAAATCACATAAAATATCCCATATTGAATAAATACAAGAATATAAATAATAGAAAAGAAAATAAGAATGGATCACCCACCATATTTAAGTTTTTGAATAAAACTAAAACTCAACCATTAAATTCTATATGGTATCAAACTCAAATAGATGTAATGATTCTAAAAATCTTAAAGCTCAAACCACTTGACATACTCTAAAATATATACAACTGAGGGTGAGTGTTAGGGAACATATCTCAATAAATATAAAAGGTTGAGAATAAATAATCCATTATAAAATCTTAATCTTTGAAATGAAACACAAACCCAAATATTAAATTCTATAGCATTTATCATTCATTCATAGTAATGAGATTTTATTTTGGTTTCTAATGTTTGACATTAAATTATGCCCCTATATTTAACAAAATAACTATCTTAGTTGCATCAAGTTAGAATTCTTAGTCTTGTTTTGATCGGGTAGATCAATATTGAAAAGTTTATACAAGTTTCGACCAAATTAGCTAACTCCGTGTTCCAACAACCATACAATCATATTTAGCATTGTTAGGTGAACAATAAATCAGTTTGGAGCAGTTTATTGGTTGTCTAGATTATGTTTGTTTAGTAAATATGGTAATGGTAACGGTAATGATAATGGTGATGGTGATACATGCATGCTTTAGCTAATATCTGAATTGAAAATTGATACCTCATGTACCTAATCATTAAATGTTAGGAGCACACTACTAGGTGGATTGTTACTATTTAGGCTTGGACAATGAGGTTGAATATCATACTTATAAAAATTAATTTGGTTATCAATCTATGTTTAAAATTTCTAGAATTTGTTTAATAATTTAAATTTTTAATTGAGATAGTTCTTTGATATAATATCATAATATTAATTTCTTAAAGATTATAAGTTTGAATCTCTTTATCCTTATTCTCTCTAATTAAATTAAAAATTAAGTACAAAATAATGGTGATCTTGTGTAAATTTCAAGTTTAACGAAATATCACTAAAAGAGATGTGTTAGAGAGTACATATGAATTTAGAAGGGGATGGGAAGGCTCACTCCATATTTTTATAAGTTTAAGGAAAAATCATGTGAAAATGGCCCTTGTAAAATGGAAAGATTGCAATTCAGGGTCTTTTTGTTTTGCGTAAAATATTTTCTCATAAAACATTTTAAATGTAAAATACTTTTCAATAGTTGGCTTGAAAATTTTTTTCCTGTAAAATGTTTCATATGTAAAATACTTTTCAATAGTGGTGGTGGTGGATGAGGTGGCGATGAAGTGGTCATGGTGGTGGTGGAGGAGGAGATGTGGTGGTGATGGTGGTGGTGATAAGATGAAGATGGTAGTTGAAATAGTTGGATAATATTGTAAGTGAATTACTATTCAAAATTTTTTTTACATGATAAATAATTTTCAATGGTGATGGTGGTGGTGTGGCAGTGGTGATTGTAGAGAGGTGGTGGTTGTGGTGGTGAGATGGAGGTGTTGGTTGAAACGGTTAGATGATATTGTAATTGAATTACAATTCATAAAATATTTTACATATAAAATATTTTTCAATGGTGGTGGTAGAGGAGAAGGTGGTTAGGTGGTCGTTGTGGTGGTTGAAGAAGAGGTGGTATTAAAGGAAAAGGTGGTGGTGATGGTAGTTGAAATAATTTGTTAACATTATAAGTGGATTCCTATTTGTAAAATATTTTACATGTAAAATATTATTCAATGATGGTGGTGGTGGTTATGAGATGATGATGTTGGTGAAAGAGGTGGTGGTCAAAGAGGAGGAGATGGTGGAAGAGGAGGAGATGGTGGTGGTGGTGATAGTGAGATAGCAATGTTGGTTGGAATAGTTGGGTAATATTATAAGTGAATTACTATTCATAAAATATTTTTAATAGTGATGGTGAGGACGTGGTGGTGAGGTAATCGTGATGATAGTAAAAAAGAAGGCAGTGGTAAAGGAGAAGATGGTGGTAGTTGTGGTGGTGGTGGTTGAGATAGTTGAATAATATTGTAAGTGGATTACTATTCGTAAAATATTTCTCAATGGTGTTGGTGGAGAAGAAGGTTGTTGTGAGTTGATGGTGATGGTTGAAATAGTGATATTTGGCTAGATAAAGTCATATGTTTAGGGCATATGATATTTGCAGAAGATATATTTATAGATCCAAGAAAGGTGAATGTTGTATTATATGGGGAAAGGCCTATAACTGTAACCAAAGTTCATAGTTTTCTTGTATTGACGGGGTGTTACTGGTGATTCATTGAAAGGTTCTCATAATAGAAATTTTAATAATGCACTTAATTAGAAAAAGGGTGAAATTTGAATAAACAAGAGAATGTGAAAATAGTTTTCAAAAGTTGAAAAAAAGGTTAGCCTAAGCCCCAGTGCTAACCCTTTTAGAGGGACCAAAATGGTTTGTTATATATAGTAATACCTTCAAAAAGGGTCTTAGGTATGTAATAATATAGCATGGAAAGGTGGTTGTTTATTAGACAAATAAAGAGGCGTGAAGTAAATTTTTCAGCACATGATTTGGAATTAACAACTATTGTCTTTGCTTTAAAAAATATAAAGGCATTATTTATATAGGACTCAAGAACAAATCTTTATTGATTATAAAATTTTGAAGTACTTAATGTCACAAGAAAAATTGAATATACATCAATGAAGATATGTTGAATTTATGATTGTGTCATTGGCAATCATCTTGGAAAGGAAAATATAGTAGTATATACCTTGAGCCACATAACAAAAGTTAGGGTTAGCTGTAACACCTTGTAGCTCTAAATGTCGTAATGATGATTTAAGCCTTGAACTTGATGAAAAATAGAGTAACATTTTTCATTGGTATTAAATTAACAAATCAACCATGCAATCATATTCATATATTATTCACCAGTATTCTTATTTTACTAAAATATTGATAGAGTCTCCTTTATATATGACGTCACTAAATAGTTCTTCTCTTCACCTAAAATATCTATGTGACAATTTATGGAAATCCAATTCTCATAACACAATAATTCATTTTTAATATCGGGCCTTAAGCCATTCAATCAGGTAATCATTATTTCCATCCAGTAGATATATTTAATTTTCATTACACATATAGACAATCACACATAACCTTACATCAAAGACAATTATACAACTTAAAATTCAAACACATTTAAGTTTTACTTTCATTCCTAAATTATACTAATTACAACATGTTTAATTAATTGTCATCTTTATTTACTACATTCACTTTGGGATAATAATCCACTACAATACTAGTCATCTTACAAGCTTGGACACTATCTAGAAGAAATGTATATGATGCCCGTACAACCATAAATCTGTTATAAACTTCCAATTTGATAGCATAATAAAAGTCAAAACTCACGCATGCATTTTACAAACACAATGAGGTAGTGAACATTTTCTTATTTCATGCATTATATATAAAATCACATAAGTATCTCAATCTTACACTTTATTTTATTCCTTAATAAGCATTTTTTAAAAAACTTTTTCCTCTGGTTTTTACCCTTCCCTTACTCCTTACAAAACTCCCTCCCAAAATTCTCATTTCTAAATCTGATGGCAATCTTTTTATCCAGATCTTACCTCGAAAGCTTTCTCCTTTGAATCTCATCTTTAAGTTTTATTTCTTGTGTCTTTTTATCTTATGATACTACCCCTCAATATATATTAACAAATAAAGATCTTACCCAAAGCTTTCATTATAGATACTCTCGAGAACATAGACACCACACGGGCACCTTACTGCAAATTCCAAACTATAATGATCAATACTTCAACTACCTAACTATACATATTGATCATTTAGTTCACACCTTAATTAGTCTTCCTTTATCATCATGTTATGTAGGCATGAAACTTATTATCTCAACATACACATCGACCATTGTTTAATTGTAATAATGCACACTTGCATATTTTCACATTATAGAGTCCACATTTCATGCTAAGTAGGGTTGCTACATTAATCCATATTTTTCTAACATCCAACATTTCCCTAATTGCCATCACTTATCACTTTTAAATTTTCATTTCAACCATCATCCCATTACATTAGGACCATTTTAACGGTCTCTAAATTTATTATACTTTTGCTATTAGAACAATCCCAAAGTGAACCACATTATACTATTCTATATAAACCCTTCTTATAACACAATATATTGTCACCACAACCCTTAAATACATCTTACCTAAACTGGCATAATAGCCTTTAAATACCCTTCATTTTTTCCAAAAATAGTCTTTAAGCTTATACATTATGTTGCCGAAAACAGCTTGTAAAACACTTCCCAATGTCGTCCCAAATATAGCCTTTAAACTCATTTCAATACACTACTAAAATAACCTTTAAAACTATCCCCAATGTTGTCCTAAAAATGGCCCTTAAACTTACTTCAATACGCTACCAAAATAGCCTTTGAAACTTACCCTAATGCAGTCCCAGAAATAGCATTTAAACTTACTTCAATACACTGCCAAAGTAGCCTTCAAAACTCACCCTAATGTTGTCCTGAAAATAGCCTTTAAACTTACTTCAATACGTTGCCAAAACATCCTTCGAAACTCACCCTAAATGTTGTTCTAAAAACAGCCCTTAAACTTACTTCAGTACACTGCCAAAATAGCCTTCAAAACTTGCCCAAATGTTATCCCAAAAACAGCCCTTAAACTCATACACTACGTGTTGTCAAAATAATCACCTTTCTCATTAAGATGTGACTATCAAAGTCACCATCACCCATACCACTTCTTATAAACTCTCAGCTAAAACTTTTCTTAAATATAAAAAAATAGGATGAATGATGACTATAATATGCCCGGATGGATATGAATAAAAGATTAAGAGATTAAGGGCGCTTTGGTATAAATTTACGAAATGATTTCGGGAGACATAAATTATAGTGTGATAAAATGAAATAAGAAAATGAATATAATAAAATTGGAAAAGAATTAAGAAAATAAAAGAATAAAGGTTTATGGTCGCATTTATGTATTGGTCCAGAACTAGAAACGGTCTAGCCGTTTTAAAAAATGGCTAGACCGATTTAAATAAAATGAACGGGGCATTTTTCAAAATGATCAAACCGTTTTGGCTACTGTCTGTGTTAAAACCCGTTGGTATAGCCAAGAGAAGGGGAGGTTATTTTCTCTTCTTCTTTCCTTTCACCATTAAAGGGTTAGAAAAGTGATAGATATGAGTGAAAAGAGAGGGTTTTGAGAGAGAAGAATAAATCTACACTAGAAATTAAGAAATATCAAATAAGGGAAGAATTGAGTTGGAGAGAGAAAGTGAAGAAAGAAGAGGAAAAAGGAGAGGGACGTGGAAATTTTTTACTAGTTAAAATTCAAAGCTAATAATATTACCTGGTAAGGGGTTTTAAACCTAGCTTAGCAAGCTTATATGAAAAGAAAGGAAATTAATGTTAAATTATGAATTTTGTGTTAGGGTTCAGAGTAGGAATTTTGAGGGAAATGCAAATTGATTATGAATTGAACAAATTGGGTTAGAATAACTTACAATGAGTGTTAAATTTGAAAGAAATAATAAAGAAAAACATGATGTTCTTAAGAGCATATAGGGCCGGCTAGAAGGGGATCAATTTGTATGTAGTTATATTGTGTTTATTTAAGTGAAATTGTGATAGATTAATGTCTAATTTTGTGAATGACATGATTCTAAAGGAGTTTAGTTATGTTATGTTATGTAGTTTGATTGAAATGTTTACATTGTTGTAAATTAGAAATTCAAGGAGGTTATTGAAAATAAAGATGAATATTATTATAAATATGTTTGACTTTTCATGTAAAGGAAGAGTTAATGAAAATAGTTTTAAATAAATCATGATATAAGAAGAAGTTATGGTGCCACCCAAACAAAGAATAAATTTAAAATTGATGAAAATATAATAATGTTTGTGCGATATAATACATGTGTGGATATGATCATGCAAATGAGAAGTTAATAGTGTTAATGAAATTGTTATTTAGTTTGTTAAAACTTCTTGTAAGTGTAAAGAGAATAAGTAGATAATGTGTCTCATATGGGAAAGTTTGAAGAAAAATTCATATCCTCTCTATTATGTATATTTCAGCAAAACAAGAGAAAAATGAATTTAGAACTCTTAAATTTAAATTGGTAGAAGTTAATAAGTTTTATGTGTTTTGTGTAATTTGATATGAAGAATGTGTCAATGAATAAATAAATTCATTATGCCTAATTGGAAGGAAATGAAATTTAATGAGAGTCGAAGTGGAAATGAAGGTTAAATTGTTAAGAGTAAACATAGAATAATATATATAAAATAAACATGAAATGAAAATAACATGGTAAACCTATTGATATATGAGAGGTCACGGGAGTTGTGTAGTAACAAAGAGGTATTGCTCGAGTTACGACATCAGGTAGGTGTCGTGCACCTTATCATTTTCCTTTACTTAATTTATTGTATTAGTTTTTGTAATGTAATGAAACATTTTGTTCAGAATCGTGGTTTCAAATCAAATCGTGGTTTTATGAAGGCAAGTTATAATGTTATTCGAAAACAAACCAAAAACTGAATGGTATTTAATCAAATAATATCCAAAAGAATTCTAATTAATATATCCAAATGAATTACAATAAAAATGAACGGCAAACACATGGGCTTGCAGGGCCATGTTTTATTTTTCCTAAAATGACTAAATGATGTATTTTCTAATACTTTAGCTACCTCATGTGGTTGAAAAATTAGGCTTTGCCCTCTTGGCTCTAAAAAACAATTTCCCACATTTTTTCCATATAAAAACACCTTAGAAACACCATATAAACATCAACAAACTCGTTTCTAATCTCAAAGCAATTTCTAATTCATCAAAAAAAAACTTGAATGGAAAACATTTTTGAGCCCCAAATGATATTAGAGGTTAAAAATAATTAAATAGTTCGTCTCATCCAATATGACTCATTAACACCAAAATCACTCTTTCTAGGTGTCAAAATGTAGATAATCGATAATTTTCTCTCTCCTACATTGTTTTTTAATGACTTTCTCTCTCCTCTCTCTAACTCAGAGATGAAGATGTGAACAAAATCAGGTTTTGGATCAAAATACAAAAGTGTAAAACTAAAGGGATCAAAAATAAAATTTACAAAACTTTGAAGGCAAAAATGATTAAAAAGGCATCCCACAAACGGTGTTAAAAAAAGGTCTTCATTTTTGTCTCATTGTCAATTTTGATTCCTTTATTTTTTATTTTTCTGAGGGCTAATAAAATTGAATTCTTTCTTGCAAAATCGAGCATTAACCTAATGTTTGGATGTTTTTCTAATTAATGCCATGATAACTTAATAAAAAAACAAATTCAACTAATTATTAAGCTTAATTTTTAGTCAATGTAGTAGAAAGATAAAATTGAAAACAAATATTGATAGCGAAGTAGAGAAAATTATAGGATAGATTAAAAAAAAAAAAAAAAAAAACACCTTTATTACAATCTTTTCCCCCCACATGCTACATCTACAGTGAAAATGCATGCACACCTTCCAGCCTGAACTATGAAACTTAAAAATATCGTTGTCCTTTTTAACAAGAAGAAGATTTGCTAAGCATGTATAAGAAGAAAATAAGAAGATTAAAGCTTAAATATGACACCTAAAAATATATCGCTTGTGATAAATTGTTCGATCTTTTTCATTCGATATATAGCCATTAATTTGCAAAAAATTAACTTTTATTATCTGTTTATGTATAAAGATAAATACATACTTAAATGGTAACCTTCAAGTACCATGCATGGTTTTTCTTGAGGAAATTTCTCAGTGAGGTAGAAGTGTTGTTTTTTGTGGAGGTAATGTCTGGCGAAGAATAATTATCAAATTTCGTATGCACCATTCGAGTAATAGAAGCATAGCTCTTTCTCGACTGGGATGCTTCCTTCTTATATAATACAGATAACTTCCTTCGTAGAGCTCGATTTCTAAACATATATATGCACAAATACACAAATACGTCAAGATGATTTATGGATTTTATTTCCTTCATATATATATAAAAAGAAAAAAACTGTCTCCTACGCACAGAATTGTGGAAAATCAGAATAGGTTCGTGAGAAGCACGACGCAGCAGCACACCATGAATATATAGGACTAAACAATGATCAGTGGAGACCCATTCCTACAGCAGAATTGTTCCTGAATCTCGAACAAATTTATATTTATTCTTTAGGGATTGCCAAGCTCTTTTAGGTGGGAAAAAAACAAAAAAGAAAAGGGCATATATGAGCCAGCTCCTTTGACAAGCCCACGTATTTCATGCCTGCTGTCATGTTCTCAAGAAGTGCAATGAAAGATCTTCATTTCTCCAAAATAATGTTTATATAGCTCAAATTGATTCTTTCAATTATTTCAATATTTGAACCGGACAGGAGAAGGAAGAAGAAGCCTAATTGGGTGTGCGGGCTGTTGCGGAATGACTGAGCCCGTGGTCTAATAATGCCTAACTCTATAAAGTTCGGGCTATTTAAATTGTTAGATAGGTTTAATAATAATGTTAAAAAAAAAATTCAAGCTGCAGTGTTTTGATTCCTTGTAAACTAGTAAAAAGCTAATATGATTGTAGGTATTTATTCTTGCAATGATGAACTTCTACAAAGAAATTAAAAAAGCTAACTGTTTGTCCAGCAATTCGCCATTGGTCACATAAAAAAGAATTCAACCAAAAAATTGAATATGATAGTGTCTCATATACCTTTTTTAACATAAAACAATATCAATTTAAAAAAACGTTCATGTATCTAATTAAATAAATTAAAATTTATTTATGCAACCAAAACAAATTATGAAATTCGGTTTTTAATCAATCGAAGTTAAAATTGTTATCTTTTAGCCCCGAGCAAACCAGGCACATCAGCGATCTAGGTCATTCACTCTATCCAAATTAAATAGTTTATTTTTTTTCAAAATTTTTTTTCATTTAACTATACCCCTAACCAGGTGCATGGGTTTTTTTTTTTCATGCAAAAGAAAAAATAAAAAAAATAAAAGTGGCTCACGAGACTAAAATAAAAGGCATGCCTAATCTTTTTAAAGTTTGATGCAAAGAAAGGGATTTTTTTTAGGTCCAAACGGTTGAAAATACCAAATTAAAAAAACAATAAGGACAATTAAATACCAAATAAAGGATGCGATATTTTTTTTAAGCCTAAGGGGTTGAAAATATCACTCCTATAAAACTCAAGCCAACTCGGCAGGCTGACTTATGACTTGGGGCTTAAATCAGGTCGGGTTTAAAAACAAGGGAGGAATTGATTT
>Ga0307517_10015580_pt1 | contig 10084 bp, 4 predicted proteins | sample 23_EM_MG_FD_194515 | JGI IMG/M metagenome (GOLD analysis project Ga0307517, IMG submission 194515) | Populus trichocarpa ectomycorrhiza microbial communities from riparian zone in the Pacific Northwest, United States - 23_EM | ecosystem: Host-associated > Plants > Roots > Unclassified | place...
TTCAAAATACTTTTAAAAAAAATTAAATTTTTTTATTTTTTTATTCACTTCAAATTAATGTTTTTGTTTTTAAGTATTTTTATATAGTTTTTAATATACTGAAGTGAATAAAAACATTTTAGGCTGCGTCTTGTTGTATTATTTGGAGGGGGAACTCGACTGCAAGGGTCACTTCACTCTCTTTGGAGGTGAGCCATGGGGTTGGCAAGCGGCAATAGAGTCGCGTTCAAACCAGCGGCTACGATTGCAGCATTGTAAATACAAGGGGCCACAGGTCCAAGAACACTTGTGTATATCATGTCCTTTTCTTTCCTTTTCTTTTCCTGTGGTTCCCAAGACATACAATTGATTCACAGAGACAGGATTGCACATGGAACTACTTCGAAGAAAACAAAGGATGCGTCTGTCTCTTTGATGATGATGATGTTTTTGCCACAGCAATTACTTTTTATTTCTATCCTAAATTTAGCAATTTCCCTGAACTCAAGTGTGGCATCCTCCCCCAGCAAAACTGTCATGTCACGCAGTCCCGGAGCTTCTTTTTCTTCCATTAATGTCTTGGCAACATGGTACCAAAACTGGTTTCCAGAAAATAATTTTAATTAATTAGCGGAAGATAGAGCTAGCCGGAATTCAAAATCAGACCATGATCCTTTGGCCAATTTGGGTTCATCACAACAGTAGCTAATTGATGACACAGCAATGACACTCTTCACTTTAATTATCATTGGAGCAAGTATTTAGTACATTCGGCGTGCCTGTAACAGCTGGTTCCATCATTTCTTCCAGTGGAAATCACCACAAACCGGCAGCATATGAACAAAAAACTCATTCCAAAATAAATGGTTTGCTGGCTCTCTGAAAAGGCAGTTGGGCAGCGTCGTGATTCTAGAAAAATACTTGAACTGCATCTCCTAAATTTCATCTGTGTAACAAAATTGTCCTCGTAGAGGTCGACAGATCGAGTTAACCAGTCTGGTAAGCAACCAGTTTCAACGAGGGCTAGAACCTTACCTTGGGAATAGTTATACCACTGCTAGGATCAGGTCGAAGTGGGCAAGCAACATGGAAAATGGCAGCATATATAATGAAGGGTTTCAGATTCTGTGCAGCGTTCTCCGATTTCTTCAGATGTACACTTGGAAACCCAAGGCAGGCTGAACTGAAACCAGTTAATTACCTTGGGTACATATCCATTGTTATAGCACTGAAATGTCAATAAAACAGGAAAAGCCGGGTTTTTCCTTGAAGAGAGTTGATTGGACTCGGGTGTGTTTGTCTACGAGGTCCAAACAAGGGCTTGAAAAAAAACATTCTCTCTTTTTAAAATGCGGCATTACGGCAGTTAAACTGGGTCGCTTTTCACTTTTTCTTTAATCAAGCTAGCATCTATACATAGGCCCATGTTCTAATTTGTGCTCTAATCCTGGTGGTATTCTGTGTTTCCGTAAGCCTATTTTAGCCTTTCCAAGCCCACACTCTTTCTAATCTTAGATGTTTTGTTTGTGGATTATAGACTAAACCGTCGTTTGCAGCACAAATAGCCTTTCATAAATATTTATTTATTTTTGTTTAAAATTATCTTTTTATTTTTTATATATGCTGATATAAAAATGCTAATGGTTCCACATGTATATGATGTATTTGAATACATCTATCCTAGCAAGCCTCAAGTAGATAATGCTAATGCCTCAGCGTTGTAGCATCCACCAAACACTAGCACGCACAGACAATATCCTTAAACCCAGACTGCACTGATCAACAAGTCATTTTCAAATAATTTATTGGAATATTTAATTCCGATGACAATGTTGACGCCCCGTCGAATCTTGAGAACGCATCGTTTTCTAAGTCCAGTATCGAGGACAAAAAACATAGAATAATTAACTGAAAAGATCAATAGGAAAAGATTAAGTACCCAGAACCCAGAACTAAAAGAAAATAGAGAGAGGTGTGGGATTTGGGAAAGATGTCAGAGGAAGAAACCGTGTGTGACAGGTGCAGGAGGGTACTTGGCATCATGGCTGGTTAAGTTTCTCCTTTCAAAGGGCTATACGGTGCATGGAATTCTGAGGGACCCAAGTAAATCTTTAACTGGTTTCAACATCCTACTTCGCTTGGAAATCGGCATAAATTAATCCTTTCAAACGAAAAGGTTTCTTTGGCTTTCACTATTCTTCTTTTGTTCTTGTCTACTATTAATCTCCCTGAAAGGTGTCGGCAAGAATGCTCATCTGAAGAAATTGGAGAACGCTACAGAGAATTTGAAACTCTTCAAGACAGAGGACACAGCGACGACTCGCTTAACCTTTGCTTTAGAACATGCTTTCAGCACATTCAATGTGCCCTTTATAGCTGGTTCGATCACTTCTACCCAAAATCACGACAAGAGAGCACATTTATTGATCAATCACCAAGAAACACCAAGTGATTTTATAGAAAAGTTTGAAGATAGGCATTCTTACCTCAGGGTTCGCTCCTGTCGTGGAGGGAACAGGACTGGCAACATGAAAGACTCCTTGGCATCCTTGAATAGCAGAAGATAGAGAGCTGTAACCCAGTAACTCTGCCTAAAAGAGTTTCAGATTTCAAGAGAGCATACTTCACTTCCGCTGCTTAATATTGTCAAAGAGCTTTTTGTTGGTTTTACAGAATATCACATGCAGTATAAATTATAAAACAAAATTATTAACAAAATTGTTAGAGAGTTTTTAAGATTTCAATTTAGAGTTGTTTATTACTTGAATATTTAATTTTTTCAGTTTTAAATAATTCTTTAAAAGCTGATTTGTCACAAACTATAAGTTGTTTAATTGTCTGGTTTTTAATGGTAAACCACATGAACCGTCCGTTAGAAATTTCATAAATCTCTATTTAATAGTAGAGAAGGATTAATATGCTTAAAGTGTTAGCTTTAATTTCATGTTTATAGGGAAATTCAAAAAACCCTATAAATTGGCAAAATATCAATTTGCCCCCTGAATAATATCCATATGTTAATTTAGAATAATTCTAGAAATTAACTCAATTAAATCCTTACTTGATTTTTCTAAGTCTAGAAATATAATCTATGTATTAATTATATTTTAATCCTTAATTTCTAAAATATATTTTAATCAAGTCATACTTAATTAAATCATCACAGTTTAATTTCTGACTAATAATTCTTAATGTGTGTGTGACCCATTAGGTTTCTAATATGTTGACTAAAATATAAATTATAATTATAATTAAATAGAATTAAATTAATTAAACAATTTAATTTATTATCAATTAAACAGTTAGTTAATTTATATTTGAAGATCAGGTGCATTGTCTAGCAGCATGTCATGATTCTTCAATTATTAGAAAAGTCATTAGTGGTTTAACTTAACTATTTAGTTACCGGTATCTCAGTGTAATTAATAACATTTCATCAATAATGTCTTGATTTAACATTAAAATATAAAGTATAAATTCTCATATGAAATTCTCATGCGTGTGAGTTCATTATACATGTCTTATAACAAATACCTATTTATTAGTTCTAGGTATCCCTCGTACATCAGCTTATGAGAATTGTTGCTTCCTTTCATATAGGAAATAACATAATATATATAAGTTTTTACGGCTCTAATGAATATCCAGTATTTAAGAGAGGATCGACCAGAAACATTTTAAAAACAATGCTTTGATGCAATAAAAATCTCATACTTTATAAATTATTTTTTATCTCGTGGACTTTATCTTTACTTTATATTCATTAATATAAATATTATAGATAAATTAAACTTTTATGTATAATATATATACACACACACACATGACACAACCATCCAAACACATGAATATAATAATATCACATATTAAACCAACACTTTTGAGAATCAGTAGCTGCCAAATTGATGAACTAATGTTTAAAATGCAGCCACAGGTAGGAAGCAGTCCAAAAATGAATTTTGTAAATGAAATGGTTAGAGATGAGAGTAAAAAACGAAAAGGAAGGGGTAGGTGTCTACAATTATATATTAATGGGATGTGATGGTAATGGCACTTGGGATGAAACTGTCCTCATTACTGCTCGAATCTTTACAGAACACTAACTGGGAATCATAAGAACGAACGAGCATAGATTGGCATGGTTCATTTACAGTACTGCATGGTTGTTGTTTCAAGAAGTAAAAGCAGATGCTATTGCTATTGAAGGAAGGAAACACTGATGAGGTAGAAATTGTGTAAATGATTTTTTTTAATATTAAAGAAACACTAAAAGATATAGTATTTTATTCAAGTATTTTTTTATTTTTTTTATTTTAAATTCATCTTTTAATATTTAATTCGTCAAGAATTGAGTTTCATGATTTATTTTGATTTGCTTTCAATGGGATTATCTCAGTCTCATGATAGGTTTGACGGATTAATTAAATTGATTGACCTAAGTTACAAGTTTAAAGGATCAACCGGTCTTATTTGAAATGTTTTTAATTTCAATGAATTGTGCTTTATAATTTATTTTAATTTGTTTTCTATAGGTTTATCCTAATCTAATGACTTAGATTGCAAGTATGGTAGGTTAACTAGAGGTTAACTTGGGTCGTTTTTTGGTTTATTTTTTATGAGGTTATTCTATTATCATGATTCGAGTCATGAGTTTATCTGCTTAACCTGAGTTGACTCAAATATTTTTTGTAATCTTGTGACATAAGTGCATAAAAAAATATGATCATATTCACCCCACATCATGCTAACTTTTGATTTCCTTAATATATATGTATAGTAACCTTGTAGTATTCTCAATCTTCAGATTGATCCAAAGCAGATAACGTCATAATCATCAGATTAATTGTATTGTTGACGGACCACTTCTTTCCTTAATATATGGTCGATGGACATGGTACATGCTAGCTCGTGGGCACTTAGTACATGGATTTTTTCGAGTGTGATTTGAACCGTGTTTGATTGATGTTTCATAACATAAAAAATCATTTAAGCATGTTTCTTTTGAGAATATAAGAATAAAAATATAAAATGAATTTATTTTTATAACAATTTTATAATTAATTTATATACTTTAAAGATAGAATATATATATATATAAATTATTTTTATTTTCATTACCTTCGTACTTTCTTATATCAAAATAGTAATAAAACCTTATACTTTTATAGAGGGAAAAGGTCATTTTAAATGTATGTTCGCATTAAGATCTACCATGTGGTTTATTAAAATTCAATTTTTTTAACAGTTTTAGATCTTTTTAATATATTAATATAAAAAATATATTATTTTAATATATTTTTAAACAGAAATTATTTAAAAAAAACAATTTAATGTACACTTACAGACAACCACCATAAATTTTGAAAAGGCTGTGGGGTTAGTAATTTACTTTTTTAGATTTTCAATAGAGCTGTACCTGACAAGGTATCTTCTAGTGTTTTCCTCCTCGTTTAAAAATTTAAATTTAATCCGTTTTCTTTTCTTTTTTCTTTTTTTAAAAAGGCTGCAGCTATTAATGGATGACTCTCCATGCATGTAGAATACACAAGCCAAATTATATTTTTCGGGGCCATTTATGCATTAAAACTATTAAAAACGAAAAACCCTATGTGTTGAGTTGAATATTATAATCTAGTGGTTTATTTATTAACTATGCCACTTGAATAACGACATTTAACTATGCAAAAAAATTCTAAAACATCCTTATTATGTTATTTATCTATCATAGAGATATTCGACATGGGTACATGCAATTACGTTCACGTAAAAAATCCAACAGAATTCTTTTTTTTAATTTAATTTTGAACCAAATTATTTGTGTTTATATTTCAACTTAATTTTGCAAAGTGTTTTTTCACATGAAAAGACATTAAGTTAATGTTTTTTTATCATTTTAATATCCTAATATTATATTATTATATTTTTAATTAAAAATCATTTTTATAAAAATAAATCAATCAATGAGATTAATTAAAATCTATTTTATTATGAATAACTTGACTCTTAATTATCCCAGCTCTTCCATGTAAAGTGAGACCGATCAATAATTGATCATGAACTCCCCTGGGCGATGAGCACGTGATAACATGCTCGTAAAACCTAATAATTGAAGGGAAAAAGGGGTCCCACAAATAGTTGCTTGCCTGGATCTCACGTGAGCCGGGGGGCATGCATGATCATGATCATGTCATGAATCAAGAAGCAGCACATCAATGATTACAGATGGCAGAAGCTCAGCCAGCCCAAAAGACACAGAGGGCAGCAAGCCAGCAACTGGCAGCTACCTACCAAACAGTAACAACAACAGGGTGGTCTCCCACTCCATATTTTACCCTTGGCTTTTGCCACCAATTACGAAAATATTTCATTTTAATTTTTGTAAAATATAATCTATATGGAATTAGCATGAAAAAAAGACTTCAAAGAAAATTTATGAAGTTTAAAAAATAAAATTATATCAGACAATGAAACTACTCCTTAAATGGGAAAAAAAAATAACCACTACTCTATTTTAATTTTTTTTAAATATAATCTATTTAAAATTATTTTTTAAAATGTTTTTTTATTTTATTTTATCAACGAATATATATTTCTTCAGTTTATATATCAGACAATGAAACTAGTCTCTGATAATTTTGATAAACATGATAATAGCTGCTGTTAAACTCTTATCTTATATATAATGCTATCTTTGTCTATTACTTAGGGCAGCTTCCTAAAAAATAAAACAAGCAATTTAATTTTTATTTCTTAATTTTGCAGCTATAATTAAATGAAAAGCTAAAATCCAAATAAAAAATCATCCATGTATATTTATTAAAAAATCCAAAAAAATTAAAATAAATCATTTAAAGATTCGTGATTTCACCTTCATAACTTTTTTCAATGGCTTTTCTCATAAGAACAAAAAATATTAATATAAGATACATTAAAACACAGATGGATTGTTAAAATAATGCATGCAAAAAATATATATTTATATAATTTAAAAACTATGTTAATAATTTGGCTCTTTCAAGTGACTTTTTGTTATTAGAGATGTTTTTATTGTCATTCATCAGTTTTTTAAGTAAAAAACATTGATAACAAAATGTATATCGAGAAATTTTTTATTGTGGATTATAGAAGTAGTTTCACTTTTAATTTCTCATCTTTTCATGAGATATTTTTTTTGCTTTTTTTTTCCTTTCCTAGTGAACGGGTGGCGCCCGCACCATTAAGGAGGCATGTGTGATACTTCCCGGTGGCCAAATCTAGCCATCCGCCGTCTCTCTAGACACGCAATCGTGTCCTCTTCCACATGTAGTGGTGCGTGCAGACAGATAATGGTTGGATTGCTGCCGATGGTCGATTGTTTGTGTTTTCTTTTCTTTTCTCTCTATTGACAACTAAAGTGAAAAATTGCCCTCTTTATTTGTTGTTTGTTAAGTCATGCATGGTTGCTAAACTCAAGTATCTTGGGTTAGACATGACTGTTAGACCCACGCACCCTGGGTCTGGCATGGTTGTGAGACCCAAGACGCCTAGGTCTGGACCCGCCGCCCAGGTAAAAAAAAGTTTAAAAATTTAAAAAGCATGATTGGACTGCATAAACTTTATTTTTTTAAGGTAATGTTCATTTTTGCATTCTAGTCGTGCTTCTAAAAAATTTTAATTTTTTTTACTCAAGCGTCTTGGTTCTCCCAACCATACAAGACCCGCGCCCCTTGGGTCTGACATGGCTATGAGACCCAAGGCGCCTGGGTCTAGACCCGCGCGCCCGAGTCAAAAAAATTAAAAAAATTAAAAAGCATGACTGGACTACAAAAACAAACACTGCCTCATTCAAGCAGGATTTTTCATTCATATGCAATAGAACTTATCTGTAAACTTTTTTTTATTTGTGCAATTTATTTTATAAATTTGTTATATTCAAAGAGAAAAGAATGGAAAAAAATGTTGGGTTCTAAGTGATTTATTTCAAATCTTCAAAAATAAACATCTATTTTTTGTATGCATTGTGGATGAAAATATTAATGTTATGTTTTCATCCAAGTGTTGGACAAATTTTTAAATGGTTCATGTTTTTTTTTTAAATTTGTGATGTTGTTGCATGATCTAATTGTCAAGGTTAAACCAGGGGCTGAAGTGTAAAACAAGGGTGACATGGGTGGTGCGTTCGGGTTTATTTGTGAAGTACGTTTTTGTCCCCCATATTTGTTTGCTATAAGGTGACCGATCCTTTGAATTTTTAACAATTTTATTTTGACACTAAACTTCATTTTCATCATTTTTTAGTCCTTAGTGGGCGAGAGGAAAGAGAGGGGATAGCTGAAATCATGCCTAGAGAGAGAAAAATATCATTTCTTCGATTCTGACCACCAAAACGTTAGATTTTTATTCCAAATAGTTCCATATGATGGAGAAAGTTTGACTTAAGTGTTTTTTTACAATGAAAGTGCCTAAAAACCATATTTGAGATAGGAAAGAAATTGGTTTCCAGGTTGATTTTGGGTTTTTGACTGGTTTTTTGCGCTTTTGAATGTTAAAAAGGTTACTAGGGTAATTTCTAGGTGTTTTGCGTTGAAAATGAGTTTTTAAAAGAAAAAACCAGCTATCTCGATTTTCAACCACTAGGAAGAAATTGGTTTCCAAGTTGATTTTGGGTTTTTTTGAAAAATCACGGTAGCTAGTTTTTTCTTTTAAAAACCTATTTTCAACCCAAAACACCTAGAAATCACCCTAATAATCTTTAACTAATCGGGTCGAGTCTGATAACTATGGTATTAGGTTGATGTTTTATTCATTATTTTTTTTAATATTTTTTTCTCAATATTATCCTTTAAAATTGGATTGGTTGAGGAATAATCTGAATGATTTATTTTATCTTTTTTTGTTTTTTACGGGGTTATCATTGTCTCAAATACGTTTTTATTTTTAAGTTGGTTCTTAATTTTGTTACCATATATTTTATCTTATAATTAATTTTTTTTTATAAAAAAAAATTAGTAAAGTCAACAGAGTTCATGACACGATTTACTAGGAGACTAATTAAGTTCAATCCAATATATCATTGTCCTAGTAGTTTTTGTTGAAAGAGTTGTCATCTTGAAATTTTCTCTGAAGTTAAGTCATGCTTTTACCAATTATTAAGATTGTATTTGAATTCATGAAATCAATCAATTTAATTTGGAATAACTACTGCACAATTTAGTTTGAAACTTGAGTTAGACAAATAGTTAAGTTAGGAGATTTTAAAATCGACTCATTAAGTTAGGTTGAATAAAACAATCAAAGAATTCTTCACACTCTTAACATATTTTTATATTTTAAAAAATTTGTTCAGCACGCTGCGTAGCAGGGGCTGATAGATTAAATCTAGCATTATTATCAGACCTAAGCATTCTAGATCTGTCATGGCTGTTAGATTCAAGTATCTTGGGTCTGATAGAGAGTTAAGTGGAGGTTTAAAAATTAACTTGCTTAGAGGGTGTTTGAGAGTGTGGTAACGATTGCTTTTCAAAGTGCTTTTCATTTGAAAATACATCAAAATAATATATATTTTTTATTTTTTAAAAATTATTTTTGACATCAGCACATCAAAAGCACATCAAAATGATCTGAAAACACCAAAACATATTAATTTGAAGTAAAGAAAAAAATATAAAAAATTTAATTTTTTTAAACATTTTTAAAATGAAAAAATATAAACTCTTAATTAGGTTTAAAAAAAATTTAAAATATTTTTCATACTAATAATATTTTTTAAAAATTTATATTTACCTTCAGCAAAGCGCAGGAAAATATACTAGCTATGTTATATTTGATGCAAACAAGGAGAAGCTTCTTGTAACGCGCCAACGGGAGTCAACAGAGAAGTAAACAACAGTTAGACACGTGTCATCTCTTGCTTGCCTTATAAAATTCTCCTGACGCTCTCAAATTACGCTCACACATGACAGCGTTTGGTTAAAGAAAATAAAATGCATTTTGCTGGTAGGACCTACTAAAATCAGAGATTGAACCGCAGGTTTCGAGTAAACGAACTTCAACAGTGAAGCATGGCTTCACTGTTCAGTAAACAGTGGAGCCATGCTCCACTGCACACTCAACAATTTTTTTTTAT
>Ga0307517_10015581_pt1 | contig 10084 bp, 4 predicted proteins | sample 23_EM_MG_FD_194515 | JGI IMG/M metagenome (GOLD analysis project Ga0307517, IMG submission 194515) | Populus trichocarpa ectomycorrhiza microbial communities from riparian zone in the Pacific Northwest, United States - 23_EM | ecosystem: Host-associated > Plants > Roots > Unclassified | place...
TACATTATGTCAATTCATCAAGTAGTAGCTAGTGAACTACTAATCATGATAGCACACCATAACATGAATGTTAGATATTAGTTATAATCCTATTTTACGTAGGATTCCTTAATAAAAAAAAAAACATCATGTAAGATTACTTAATTAGAATCCTTGGTCAATGTATTCAAAATTATAAGTGTGTGTTGATGAGTGTGAGCTAGTTAATAAAGTTTGGGAGGTTCATCCAAATACTTTTGTGTTTTAATTTTTGATAATTGATATTTGAGCTTAGATTGATTAGAGACCAAGTAAGATAAACTCTTCGCAGCAGGAAGAAAAAAGTTCTTTTGAAGCACCAAAAATTTCCAACAATTAGTATCCAACTAGCAAGGTAGCAAGTTAGCCCCCAATAATAGTAGAAGTAGAAAAGAGTCTCTAATCATGGCTTCTATAATTTTATTCAACCATCCATTCCACATTTTGATGTCCATTAATTATGATCATTGTAGTATGTTAATAATAACTTCTTAAGACCTAAGGAATATTGACAAATTGTTTCTCAAGAAATAATTGAATTACCATCCAGATCAATAATAACAAATGTGTAAAAAACAAAGATAGAAGTGCAATGATCGAAAGATTTCAAGGAAAAAAAGTTATTTTTTTTCCAATAGATTGACCAATCAATGTTGGAAACATTCTTTATAAAGAAACCTCTAAGGATATTTGGGATTTGATGAGAAAAAAGTACGAAGGAAACACTAGAGCAAAAAGACAATAACTTCAAGCACTTCGAAAAAAGTTCAAATTCCATAGGGTGAATATGGGAGAGTTAGTCATAGACTTCTTTTCAAGAACAATGGAAATAATTAACAAGATGCAAATCCATGACAATAAAACAGGGGATATTACCATCATTAAAAAAATTATTCAATCATTGACACCAAAATTCAATTTTATTATGAGTTCAATAGAAATTAAAAAAGATAAGAATATTGATGAACTTTCTATTGATGAATTGCAAAGTTCCTTGCTAATTCATGAGAAAAAGTTGAATCAACAAGATAAGAAGGAGCAAGCTTTAGGAGTTTTATCTAATAATCACTTTTTAGGTGGAGAAAGAAGAGGAAGGAGAACAAACAACAATAATGGTAGATTTTCACATCAGAAATTTAAAGATAATCATTCTTCTAATTCTCAAACAAGGAAAAAAAAAATATGACAATAATCATTTAACTTTTTACAAGCCAAAGCCAATGAACAAATCAAAGGTTAAATGTTTCAGGTGTCACAGGTATTGACATTACAAATCTAAATGTCATGCTAATTTGAATAGAAATGATGGTAAATCTAATTTTACATTAAAGAAAGAAAAAATGTCTTTATTGATGGCTTGCATATAAATAAGAAATATCATCAAAATTTATGGTATTTAGACACCAGGTATAGCAATCACATGAGTGCAGATAAATCAATCTTCTCTAGTTTAGATGAATCTTATCAAGATTTAACAAGTTTTGTGATGTTAATGCTAATGAGAAAAGAAGGCTTTACTTTTATTGATCGGGATGAATATGATTTTGAATCTGAGTGAGAGTTGATCAATTAAAAAAATGAAGAGCTAAGAAATGAAGTCGAACATGTAATAGAGGAGAGATAAATTATTTTTAGGTTACTCAAAAATGAACATGATAGCCTTAAACTAGAGAAAAGAGAAATACAAGATCAACATATGCAAGATGTTGAGTCACTTAATCGTAAGGATGAAGATTTCAGATATAAAATGTAGCACGAACATTCTGAATTGTTCAAACAAGATTTAGAAGGAATATGTAGACTTCTTGTTAGTCATTGAGATGCAAAATAAGGAATTGGAAAGCAATATTTATAAAAGGCATGAAGAGATAGAAAGCTATTTAAGGAATTAAGAGAAAGTCTTTGAGTTAATTAGAAAAGAGAAGTGAGCTTCAACATATTACTTCTCTTAGAGAAAAAAAAAAAAGCAGAAAAAGAGTTGAAACAAGTTGCTTTAGATATAAAGAAACTTAATGATGAGAAAAAGAAGAGGCCTATGAAAAAATCACAATAGTTAATAGGTAATCAAGTCCCATTGATAACATCAACAAATAATTATCAACGATCAGAACATGCTACAAAAAGACCTACATGGATGAATAATTATGAGGCAACTAAAATCAATTAATATGATGATCCAGTTACTTATTTTGCTTTATTCTCATTGTGTGATCCAATGACTTCTTAAAACACTTTAAAAGAAATAAAGTAACAAAAGTTTATGGATGATAAAATTGTTATTATTAAGAAAAACAATTCTAGAGAATTAACAGAGCTTCTAAAAGGATGAAAGATCAAGTTTAATGAGAGATTGTTAGATAATCGTTATAATCATTGTGTAGGTAGGAATCCTTGAGGAAAAAAAAGAGATTTGTGTTAGACTAGTTAATTAGAATTTTTAATTAGTTAGTTAGAATTCTTAATAGATTATGAAAATTAAAGGATTAATTTTCCTATAAAGATAAGAGCCAATATATTCAGAATTATAAGTGTGTGTAAATAAGTCACAATTTTAAAGTGTTTGGTGCTGAAAAATTAACCTCATTTTTTTTTTCCTATTCTTATTTTAGAGAAAATACACATACTCCCTATCGAGGATATACTTCAGTAATTGAATCTTCATCTACAGAATAAGCAACAGACTTGCTTTTAGAATGTTCGAAAATAAATTCCTTGCTTGAAATGTTCACTTCATCTGTTATTATTAATAAATTTGAAAATAAAATTATTATTAATATTAAAAAATATTAATTTTTATATTATAAATTTTTATAGAATTTTTTATAAAAATATAAAATAAACCCTCGTAGTGTAAGCATCCAACTAGTTAACTACGACTTCTTTTCATCATGATAAGTGACCCTTTTGCCATTCTTTCATGACGGCAAGAAGGAATACACTTTTTGATAAGTTTTTATATGTTGTTTTTACAAATAGCTTATTTTTAAAGTGATTTTTATTTAAAAATATATTAAAATAATTTGTTTTATTTTTTAAATTAGTAAATTAAATAAAAATGTATATTTTAATTTATAAAATATATTTAAAAAAACTTTATAAAATTATAATTGTTATAAGAAATAGTCAACCAATTAGTAAAATTGCATCTAACTAATTAACTGCTTGAAATAAAAGAATTAAAATTTCACTAAATCACATTTCATAAACATGATACTTCCAAATGTCTTACTTTGAAAAAAAAAAAAAAAAACCCTTTTCCTTTCGTTTTCTTTTATTTCCATCAACTCTGATTGGAACTACCGGTCAAACAAACATTTTCAGCTCAAAAGATTCTAAAGTAGCATTACGCGTAATCTTGGCTTCGTGTAATTACACGTACGTCTCTTCATCTTCCCATTGCATAGAAATTAAAGCACTCCTTAAGCTGAAAATGAGCTTAATAAAACAGTAACAAGATTCAAAATGAATCAATTTTTATTTTCTGGTTGGATAAAAAAAGCAGGCTCTTGCGGTGATGGTAAGGTAACCGAGTAACTATTGAGTGTGAGAACAATTGTTGCCATTGCGGGTCTGATAGCTGGATCTTCTTGAACACATAACAATCCAATGTGGATGCATCTAATTACTTCATTTCTTGAATATGTATCTGTCAGAGTTGGATCCAGCACTTCCAATGGTGTCCCATCTCTCCAATGTTTCCAAACCTGGAAAAAGAAAATTGAATGGTCAAAAGTTGCTAAATCTTATGCTATCTGCTTTCAAGAGAGAAAAACTTGTACTCACATAGCTCACAAGGTCTGCAGCACCCCCAGTTTGATAGAAAGAACTGTTCTTCTTTCCGGTTATAATCTCAAGGATTAAGACACCAAAGCTATAGACATCAGACTTGACAGAGAAACGCCCATGCATCGCATATTCTGGGGACATATAACCACTACAAACAAGAGAAACGGAGAAATGATTAGAAAAAACGAAATGAAAGCACTCTGTCAGCAGATGAATTTACTGATCAATGGGAATTAGATCCAAACTTACTATGTTCCAACAATTCTAATTGTACTTGCTTGAGATTGATCAACTACGAAAATCCTAGCCATGCCAAAATCTGAGATTTTGGGGTTCATATCTCCATCTAGCAGAATATTGCTAGCTTTGAGGTCACGATGTATAATTCGTAGCCGAGAGTCCTCGTGAAGATAAAGAATTCCTAGAGCAATGCCTCCTATTATTTTGTACCGTCTGGACCAGTCCAACAGTCCTTGCCTTTCAGGGTCTATAAAATCAAGAAAACAGAACCTTCAAGTCAGAGTGCAGATCAACTGTTTCAAAGACAATTGTGCCTGATTACGAAGAATCGACTATATTCCTAGAGGCAAATATGCATTTCTCGTACTAAAAGGCAATGAGAAGAACATTTAGAAAATCATCAATAAATACCAAATAGAAAGTAGTCAAGGCTTTTGTTGCAGACAAATTCATAGACAATAATCTTTTCTTCTCCTTCCAAGCAAAATCCTTGCACCCTCGCTAGATTCCTGTGTTGAAGCTTGGCTACCAATACAACCTCATTCTTAAATTCTGCTGCACCTTGTCCAGAATTTCTTGATAGCCTCTTCACAGCAATTTGCTGTCCATTAGGAAGTGTTCCCTGAGAAAGCACTTTCACCGATGGTTGAGCAAGGGATTTTTAAATCCTAATGCAACAAGGTATTTCCTGTTCTTGAAAATTTAAATTCTTTACGAATTGCTTACCTTGTAAACCTCACCAAATCCTCCTTCACCTAACTTGTTATCAGCGGAAAAATTGTTCGTGGCAGCTTCTATAGTACTCAAATCAAATTGCAAGGACTCCTCGGTGGTAATCTCATCTCCAACTACACAACACAAGTAGATATTCCTTTGAGCGTTTGAAAATATTATTAGGCAGAGTACAAAACAGAAAAGACTCTCCTTTTTTTTTTTTTTGTTTCCCAATTAAAAAAGATTTCTAATGTTATTTACAATCATTTTCTGGCACATAATCTCTGGTCTTTCTTGCCCTCCTCAGGAAACAGAAACACATGCAAAAAAGCGCGATAGAAACAGCGAAGGGAATGACAATGGCCATAATTAAAACTGTTGGGACACCGCCTTTCTCTGCATAAAGAAACATGTATCATTCAAAAACACGTTGTAATTCATAAAAGCTTTTAACTTTCACATACAAGCATATTCAAAGAGAGACGAATCCATTTGTGAAAGACATGGGAGCTCTTTTCTTTCTTTCTTTCTTTCTTCTTTTTAAGAAATTAGAAAAAAGAAAATATTTAACCATGTCATGAAACATTTTTTCAAAGAACAAAAGATAATAAATTATTTCTAGATAACTAATTTTTTTTTAGTAAAAATGTTATAAACCTGGCTTGGTTTTGTGAGTCAAATCGTTGACTTGGTAATTAGCTTAGACAAGGTTTTATATCAATTCGTGTTGGGAGTTAACCATGTCAAACTTGATTATCCTGTTATTCGATTAACCTAATTAAAACCCAAATAAGTTTTTTATGAGTTTTTTTTGTTTTTTTAAACTTTTTTTCAACCCGATATCATTTAAAATATTTCTTAAAATAATTTTTGAAATCACACTAGTTTAGATTTACCTGACTAATCCAACTCATAATCGAAGTCTTGCACAGAATTATAAACTTTACCGGGTTTTATAACTTTGCTTCCGTGATTTAAAGTCAAAAGCAGCTTTCAAGCCAGTAATTAACCTTTTGCAACACGTTGACAATCCAACATGAATATCTTTTTTTTATTTTGGATCCATTATAATTAGAAACAGGGTTATAAGTTCAGTATTGCTTTCTCATGGAATGACCAAATGCTATCAAAATATGTCCTTCGCAATTTGGTTAAACTTTCTCAAAGTCCATGGGAATGCAATAGTGATGGTTATCAAAACCATTGCATTTACTATTATACTGAAATTTCATAGTCCAGATGGACGACATGGATATACTCAATGAACTTATTTGAAATATTTAGTAACAGGATAAAGAATAAAAAAAAAATTGGGATTGAAGAGATAGTTCAGATTTATGTTCCATCTTTAGAATTTAAACTAGATCTGTTGTCCGTGAAAGCCAAATATTTTTTCAACCTAGAAAAAAATGCTAAGGAATTTTTTTTTTAGAATTGAGTTGTTAGTTCAATTAGTAATTTCAAATGACATGATTAACAAAATACAACAGCACTAAATAAACTGGCAAAAAAGTAAAAGAAAAAAGGTAAAAAGAACCTAACATGAGTCTACCTGAATTATCAAACAACTCTAATGTTGAAGGACAAAACAAAAAATAATTAAAAAAAAGCCTACATTAAAACGGGTTAATTTGCAAACTTCACGACCATTGATATAAGATTAATTGAGATAATCTCATAAAAACAATACAAGAAAAAAAGCTCAAAGTCCAATTCTTAATAAATCAATTGAGAACATGATAACTTCAAAGAATGAAAATTAAAAAGAAACAAGTTGAAGTTCAATCTCCAGCAAATAAAATGTTGAAGGATAAAAATTAAGAAAGAAAGATAATTAAAAAAAGGATGAAAAAACTCGATCTGCACCCACCAGGGTTATGATACAAAATCTATGACCTAATTGTGATACTAGAGTGACCACTTTAAAAAGCAAATTGAATATAATTATTAAACTCAATTATCAAACAATTCAATGTTGAAGGATAAAAAAACAAAATATAATTTAAAAAGGCAACGAGAAAAGATATGAGTCAACCTGGATTTACCTGCAAACCTCATGACTATAGGCATATGATCGAGATAAACTAATAGAAGGAAAGGAAAAAAGGTATGAAAACCACTTTCCAATAAATTAAATATTGAAGGATAAAATAAAAATAAATCAATTTAAAAAAAAACAAAACAAAGTCAACCCTTATTAAGCTCTGAAATCGGTAACCTGGTCATAAACCGGAGATTAATCTCATAGAAGACAAACTATAAAAAATAATAATGCAAAACTAAAAAAAGGTTAAGAAATAAAAAACATTATAAAAAAAAACAAAAAAAACTAAGGAAACTCGAGCACACCTCCTGAACGTGGTCCAATCTCTAAAACTCGCAACTAATGAATTTTTAGACCCGAGTTGAATCAAGAAACTTAATTCTCAACCAATTTAATTTTAAAGGATGAAATCATGAAAAAAATATTAATTTAAAAAACTTGAAAAAGCAAAAAAGATAACAATAAAAAGAATAAAAATCAAGTATAATAGGAAAAAAAAACTCGTGGAGGATGAAATTATATCTGTGTGTGTGTGTGTGTGTGTAAAATAATTTAAAAAGTGATCTTAAAAAAAACAAATAACAATCAAAACAATGATGACCAAATTTAAAAGACAAAATAAAAATAAAAATGGAAGGAGTGAAATTGATAAACATTTGTAATTTTATGAGGCAATCATTTTTTATTTTATTTTTTTAAAAATGTAACTTGGGCCATAGACCCAAGAATGAAAAAAAGGTTGACATATGGAAAACATAAAAACAAAAATATGGGAACCGAAAAAAAAACATTCAAAAAAATCATATAGAAGGCTCATAATGAAGATAAAAAGTCTAATTACTAATGATATAAATATTGAATAATAAAATTAAAAAGTCATAAACTTAAAAAAAAACCCAAGAAAAACTAGACGAACCTTTTAAACATAGGCAAAGATCTTAAACTCGCAGCCCTTTAAATCTCAAACCCGGGCTGAATCAAGAAACTCAATTCTCAACTAATTTAATATTGATTATCAGAAGTAAATCCAACAAAGAACAACAAATAAAAAGACTCCAGAAAACCTAAGTTAATTTTAAAATCAATGAAAAATCCTAGAGAAAGAAAATAAATTAAAACAGTTATCTCAAATAAAACAAATAGAAATCAAAAGAGTGAGAATACAATCCGAAAGATAAAAAAATAAAATAAAGGGAGATGAAATAGAAAATGAATTTTAATCTTATAAATTGTTTAAAAAATAATTTCAAATATTTAAGGATGAAATTAGAAAAAGATATCAATTTAAAGAATTAGCCAAAAAAATTCAACAAAGAAAGATAAATAAAAAGCTCAAGATAACTGGGTCATTTTCAAAACCAACAAAAAATTTAGCAGAAAGCAAGCTAAAAAATATATAACCCATACTCCAATTGAATAAATATTAAAAGATGAGATGAGAAAAAAAATTAACTTAGACAAAGAAAAATAAAAAACCAAGCAAACCCAGGAAACATTATTATCCTGGTCAATTCTTCAAAACTCGCATCCTGTGAAATCCTGGATCCGGGTTCAATTAAGAATTTTATTACGAACCAATTAAAAATATCAATTTAAAAAACTTGTCAAAGCAAAAATATTGACAATAAAAAGAATGAGGATTAAAGTTGATAAGAAAAAAAACAAAGAAGGATGAAATTGTAAAGCAAAATCAATTTTTAAAAATAATTTCAAACAAAAAAATAACACTGATCAAGTTTAAAAGATGAAAAAAAGTGTAGAGGGATGAAATCGAAAGGCATACCAATTTTAGAAATTATTCAAAATAAAAAAAATTATAACATAAAGAATAGGGGTAAGTCTGAAGAATTAAAAAATTAAGGGGTTGTTCTAGAGTTATTAATGGGTTGGCGTGAAAATATAGGTGAGGAGAAAGAGAAAAGGAAGAAAAAATAGTTATTGATGCCAAACCATTAAGAATCTTGAAACACGAGCCACACCATTACATCGGGGGCACCATGATGATTCCAACAATTTTAGTGAAAGAAGCATTTGGTGGCCGAGCAACCCCCCACACACAGCCTAAAGGACTCAGGAGCTATTGGCATGTGCTAGTAAAATTTTTTTAATATTAAACATTTATGAAAATAAAACAATGCCCTGAAGTAACATGATATTAAAAAAAAAACCACAATAAAAAAATGAAAATGTCAATATGAGAGAGTTATGTTTATTTTATCTTTAAAGGTATAAAAGTAATTTAACTATTTAAAAAAAAATTAAAAATACCAAAACACTCCTAAGAGAAAAGCAACATATATATTTTTAATTGTAGGGTACATAAATATTTTTACTGTGAAAAAAATATTAAATTACCAACCTAACCCTACATAAATTGTTAAAGATAATTGTGTTATAGTAAATATTACAATCAACGCCTAGTTAAAATGTTTTTTGAGTAAGGAGCAATTTTGATTTGTCTCTAGAGCTATAATAATTTCTCAGGTTCTTTTTAATTTGTTAATCTAAGTTCAAGATGTAAGAAGTAAAAACCTGATGAATTTTCTAGTCTCGTTATACTATATTTAACTATTAAAGAGATTGATTTAATCTTGATGAGCAAAAATTGAATTGTTGAATCGTGTCGCAAATCTCTACTAGGAAAAATAATTAGTGTAGAATTCCCATATTCGTGACGATTCCGTTGTAGCTTTGAGAAGTTTATCTTAAGAGGGCTTGACTTGAGGGATTTGTTCTTGCAAGGTTTTTTTTTTCTTAATTTAGATGGATTGTTTTAAAATTGTTCATGGAGGTAGGCAATTCTTGATCCAAACATGGTAAATATTGCAAGTGTTTTTTTTTTTTTTTTTTTCAAGTTTTGCACAACACGCACAAAATCGTGAACAATTTTTGAGGTAGTATCACGTGGTGGGATCCGAAAAGAAATGTTGAGCTAACACCAGAATGGACCTCTTTGGATTGAACTTTCATGGCGTGGGATACACATTAGAGGACTCGGAATTGACTTTCAAACATGTGAGATGCCTTTTGGAGGATAAAATCGTAAGATCACATGGCAAGAATACCTTACAAGAATTGGGCCAAAACCATCACATTTGAATCAAGAATACCAACCAACCAACTTAATTTTAAAATTTACAAAAGGATTAAAAAAAATTTCCAAAATAATTTAAGGATTTTGTATTTTGTAATTTAATAAATAAATTTCATCCAAAAAATTTAAGAGATAAATTTAAATTTCGACGAGTGCATTCTATAGTAACGATTTTGTTAGAGTGGGGA
>Ga0307517_10015582_pt1 | contig 10083 bp, 6 predicted proteins | sample 23_EM_MG_FD_194515 | JGI IMG/M metagenome (GOLD analysis project Ga0307517, IMG submission 194515) | Populus trichocarpa ectomycorrhiza microbial communities from riparian zone in the Pacific Northwest, United States - 23_EM | ecosystem: Host-associated > Plants > Roots > Unclassified | place...
AGATCATATATATATATATATATATATATATATAAAAGGGGGGCTTGAAGAAATTTCTTGGATGTTGACATTCACCTGTTTTTTTTAAAACAATGAAGCAACAACCATCCGTTCTAATATTGTGGGTTGGACTTTATTTAAGGTGTGTTATACAATCAGTATGATATTCAATGGTTAGAGAGTTGTGAGAAATAGTTGCAAGTATTCTACAAATAATGTAATGTAATTTCAAGAGCTAAATTTTAATAGTTAAATAAGTTTTTTTTTTCTTTTTACTTTTTTAAATTTGAGATCGATATTCAAAAAATTTATCATTTTTATTATTCAAAAAATTTATCATTTTTATTGCATTATTTTCATACAAGAAACTCATTTTGAAATATTATTTTAAAATTAGATTAACAAGTCGATTTAAAAAAAAATCAAAACTACATAATTTTTATTATTTATAAAGAAAATTAAGGATAACTTTTCCGATTCATAACTATTTTTTTATTATTATTAATATGGAGTTTGAGCATTAATAGTTGATGTTTAAACTTGAACCAACCACCCCCTCTCGGTGGTCCTAATTGAAAATTTCGCTACCCATGAGACCAACTTTTGTGATCTATACCTCTACAAAATTGACTCATAACCATAGGTATCAAGTTGGGTAAATAAAGTAGGTTATGGAGTCCACCCAAGTTTATTTTAAAATAATACTATTTTAGATAAACAAAAATAATATTATTATTATTTTAAACAAAAATTAAAAATTATTTTCATTAACTTGATATAATCTCACTCGGCTTTTAAAATAGATGGAAAACAAACCCACCTCAAATTATTTTCAAGATCTTCAAGTTACCAGAAGAACTTGCCTGATCACATTTAATATCTATGCTCGTAACTCTTATCACGTCGTCAGCACAAACCTTCGAATACACTAGCATGATGGGCAAGTGTAGGTCTCGGAGATGTTTTCTCCCTTCAATGCTTTCATGAAATTTAATTCAGGCAGGTTAGTTTCGTACTTCATAAACCATAATGAAACAAGCAAAGAAAAAAAATATAAAAAAAACCCTATGATTCATGTTTTCCCAAAACATGCTGTGTATATTCACTGGCCAGCAACTACAAACCATTCTAAGAGATCAAAAGACAAATCTGATTTCCTCCTGTCCAGTCACTCTACACTGACCAGACAAAAATCCAAAAATCTCCCTAAAATAATTTACATTATACAACCACCACTAGGATCACCACCTCTTTGACCTCTTTTTTACTCTTCCGCCACCCCCAACCCCTACCTCGGAATCCTCATTATCTCTCCCCCTCTTCCCCGTCCCACTGCCTGACTCCATTTGCTTCTTCGGCGGCCTTCCTCTTTTTATGTTTCTACTATCTTCTCCCGGTCCTCTTCCTCTCGAACTCCTTGTTACCCTCTTAGCTATCCCATCTGCCTCCCTTCCTCTCCTCTTTTTATCATCCTTTCTACCATCTTTACTTTCATCCTCCTCCGAGGAGGAGGAGGAGGAGGAGGAGTCCTCCTCCGTCACTCGACTTGGAGAATTTTGCTTCATCCTTTTCAAGAAGCTCGCTGCTCCTTGCTTCTTCCTCCCTGTGTGTTCTTTCCTATCCACCTTAATCTCCAACGCATCATGTGAACTTAATTCATTACCACCATATTGATGCTTTATCTCTCCATTCTTGTTGCTTGTCTTTGAGTTTCTACGACCCGAGACCGACCTCTCTTTTGTTGTTTTCTTCTTTAAACCCTTCTCCTCAATCCTATCAATTGAAACTTCAACCTTCTTCTCATTTACCTTATGTTTTCCTTCCATCTCTTTATCACCTTTTTTACCAGCACCTCCAGATATTGCTTTCATGGAACTGTGTTTGCAACAGGCTACCAAGGTAGATGAAGAAGATTTGTTCGGTCTTGAAAGCGCAGCAGAATGTTGTTCAGTTGCAGGCTTGGCATCCACAGGTTGAGGTTTTGGTTTCCGAAGCTTCTCCTTCACTTCCTTCAAAACAACAGCTCGAAGTTCATTCGCGGCAAGATTTTCCGGTGAGTTTTTTCTAAAGAAAACAATTGCATTGTTTAATAAAATCAGGAGATCCTTGAAGAACTTTTGGAAGCAATTGGAGTAAACCCCTTTATTCAGCCTAGATTGAATCATTTGAAGATCCATGTGCTGCCGAACCATCTTTCTGTACCTTTCAGATTCCTGTAAAACAGTAGAATTGTTAAAAGGAACATCCGATTCTAACTAGAAATATCATAATGAATTTTTTTAAAAAAATTCCTTTTCTTTCAAAAGTCCCTCCTGATCAACGTGCTAGGTCACTACCAGTCACTGTTAAGCCATTTCACACCTAACAAAAGATGCTGGATATTCCAAGGAAAACATGGCATCAATTTTGCAGGAATATTTGCGACTTTCACATCGGTTTTACTTTATTTTCAACTTTTTCAAAAATATTTCGTCAGCCACAATCTCATTTACTTTACTTTGGCACCGTTTGCAAAAATATTTTTGAAACAAAATGATTTTTATATTTTTTTATTGTTTTAATATATTAATGTTAAAAATAAATTTTGAAAAAAAAATTTAAAACATTTCTAAAATAAAAAATATTTGAATACCAAAAACATAGTACCGTATGGACCCAGCTGAGTGAACTCAAAGGCCAACCACAATTGGAACTAGTGTCAAGGGATGGCCATTTGGTCCAACCAGTGGATATCAATTTTGACCTGCTCCAAAGAAAACCCAGTTTTTATTCCGACCCAACTAATTAAATAATATATTTTTATATTGACACTTTTAAATTATTAAATAATTGTATTTATGAGTTTATTATACATAGAAAATATTATAAAAAATCAGAAACCCAGCTGGACCTAGTGCCCGACCACAATACCCAGACTGGTCTAAAAAGGGTACGGGGAAACGGAAGAGACATAAGCTGAACTGACATGACCCATCATCATTACTTGTTTCCCTCTTTATGGCTTGGGATTGTTGTTCAAAAATAAGCCCAAATACCCTAACACAGATGTAGTTGCTGGCCCGAAACCAACCATTTTACTACGAAAGCAACTAAAACTAAGAAGGAAGGGTGGTGCAATGAGGTCATAATCCAATTAGCCGTCAAAAAGGTCTATATTCCTACCGTGCAAGGCAGGTTATTATACAAAATGACAGTGATGTAGCATTATGTATTTCTAATATATTCAGACTTTATGTGGATAGTTTGAATATCTATTATTTATTATTAACATAAAATTATTATTTTTTAATTTAATATATATATAGCATAATATTAAGATTAATTGCTTCCCTGTTTGCAAAAAAAATATATATATATCCTTCAAACATGTTTAAATAAAATATTTAGCTTATATTTTGGTTGGGTAGTTTGGAATTGTATTCAAAATGATGTTTTAAAAATTTTGAATTTTTTTTAAAAATTAATTTTTTTTAATGTTTTTAGATTGTTTTAATATATTTATATTAAAAATAATTTTTAAATTTTTATATATTAAAAAAAAACATTTTAAACAATAATTACTATCACATAGACAAATACCCTATCTCGTTATACAATGTGACTCTACACGTGCAATTGTTCTTTTCTTTCCAAAACAGAATAAATCTTCTAATCTATAAACGGGGAAAGCAAAACAAAGGACACCAAACATTCCGACCTTAAAAAAAAAGGAGGGGGGGGGGAGATGGCTTTCAATTCACTTGAGCCAGCTGTTGAATGAGCCGCTTATGTTAAATAAAAACTCAATAAGATATATAAACCAACAACAAAAGCAATTATCTTTAATTGTACTCCAAAAATCATCAAGGTTATTTTCAAAACTCTTCAAATATATAAGATTATATTTTGAATTTTAATTAAAAAAACTATAATTAATAACTATTCACTCGTTCAATCTCTTACTTTGAACCCACCCACCAAGACCAAGATGCATTGCATCCACGCCATGTAACTAGATCTATATATCTAATGCATGGCACCAAAAAATACCGAACGAGGATGCCCATGCATTGCGTTGCAAGATAACATCCTCCTCCATGCGATAATTACCAAATCATCCTCACATGAATATATGGTCTGCTTGCTACGGCAACCTCGATCTCAACATAGTAAAGTTGCTAGCTGTAATTCTTTTTTTTAAAAAAAAAAAATTAACGTTTTGCCTAATTGTTAGCGTGGACCGTCCTACCACCCTAAATTATGCATATTCTAATTAAGATGAAATCTTCACTAACAAGTTCTTACTTGACTTTGATACCCTTAACGTTCACAGAATTAAGACATTAATTATATTAAACTTTTTATAATATGATCATATTGATTTTTGAGATTGATGGAAAATTTATGGTATTCAAACTAAAAATACCGGATGCTATGCGAGATTGACAAAAAAGAAAAAAAAAATATATATATATATATATATTCCCTTTTTTCCGTTAATTTTTTTTTTTGTTTCTCTTTATAACTATACCTTTTGTAAGTGTTTGGTTATTACGTTTAAATACTATAAAATTTCTCGAGATTATGAAAGCTATAACATCAATAATTTTCTTTGTTTTCTTCTCTCCTATCTTTTTTTCTCATTATATTTTTTGTATTTAAAAAATAAAATAAAGGGTGATTAAAGAAGGATGATCAGAAAATTACCTGGCTTCGGAGCCGCTTTTCAAAGACTGAGCCAAGCCGATGAGACCGAATAATCCCAAGAAGTTTAAGCCATGGTTCAGATTTGACGGCAGGCACATTTTTCCTGGCGGGAGAAACCTCACCATCACCTCCCTCTCTCTCCTCCTCTCCACTGCTACTCCCTTCTTCACTACTACGACGTCGTTTCTTCTTCCTCATCGTCAAACTCACTGAACTTTGTACGTCACTATTATTATTATTATTAATGATCTGTTTAATATTATCCTTTTCTTTGTCTTCCCGCTTGGACTCACCTACAGACTCACCTAACTCGTTCGAGTCAGGACCGAGGCCACTCTCCCGACTCAATCTCTCAATTTTCATTTCCTTTTTCGGTTTTTTATCGTCGTCATCTTCTAACTTGCCGTTATGTGACCATTCCCGCTCGGGTTCCGGGTCGGATCCTAACCGAGACGGATCCGGATCCTCCCTAATCACATCCGGTTCGGGTTTTAGCTCTGTGTTCGCGTTCTGTTCTTTCTCCGTTTCCGCCTCGGCTTTCTGTGGCTGTTGACTCGTCGAATTGGATTCATTAAACGATCGTTCATCACCATCGCCAGACTCTCCGCCGTCGGACTTACCGGCAACAATCTCCGGCGAAGGCTTAGCCAGATCTGATGATTTTTCCATCTCCTTCAAGCTCCTCTCCCTATCCTCTTCTAACCTCTTCACTTTCATTTCAAGCGACCTGTCAATCAAAAACGAAAACAAAACTCATCAGATCTCAAAACGAAGCTGAAAACAGACCTTTCAAAGACAAAAATGAGGCGTGTTTTTCTGTTATTTACACGATAGACGCATCACGTCGATGCACTTCACGCCGAAGCTCATCGACGCGAAGTTTCCGGAGCTCATCAACTAACGAAGCGGTGTCGTTTCGAAGACTAGTAAAGCCGTAACGTCGTTTGAGGTCGTTGAACTTGTCAATACAGTTTTGAGAAGTGAGGGAGGAGAAAGTAGATGTCCTGTTCGATACTTCCATAGCTATAGAGTCCCAAGAATCGCTTCCATGGCGGTTCACGGCGCACGCTAGCAGTAACTCCTCTAACGTGGTCCATGGTGAAGGTGGTGAAGGCTGTTGCTGTTGCTGTTGCTGTTGCTGTTGCTGTTGCTTAGCCATGAATGAAGAGAAATGGTGAAGAAGAAGAACGATTCATTTCATGGTGTTAAAGATTATTTGAAATTAGGGTTTTTGTGTTCTGATTGATTTGATTTGAAATATATACAGTTTGATTTGTCAATGGACGACGACGATGATGACGATTCGATTTTATTTTATTTTGTTAGATTTTGCTCTTGTTTTCGCGGGTTTGGGTTTGGCTCTTTTTCATGGGCTTTTTTTGAGTATTTTTTAGTTTTGATTCATGTAAGCTCGTATTGTAACAGAATTTTGGGTTTGGTAAAGTTTTGTTTTAGTCCCTGAAGATGTAAAAGTGTTCGGCTTTGGATCCTATAGGTTAGATGTTTCACCTATCAATCCTCTTTCTGTTCTTTGAACAAAATTCTTGATGTCGACCATGTCAGGTTTTGAATCGGGTTTTTCTGGGTCTAATTCACCAAAAACCCAATCAAACTAACTAGGTTTTATCAAGGCAATGTTTTTTTTTATTCAACTTTAAATTCAACCCGAATTAGAAATCATGTTTTTCTAGGTCTAATTCACTAAAAACCCAATCAAATTAGTTACGTTTTATTAAAGCAATAATTTTTCTAGTTCAACTTTAAACTTGACCTAAATAAAATATTAGGTTGCAATTTTTTCTAACCAATTTATCAGGTTTAACAAATATGCTATCAATATAGATAGATTGATCGATGTTATACTTTTGTTGTTATAATTTAAAATTTCTTAATGATATCTTAATAGTTTTCTAGGTCTAGAAAAGAATCCTAAATAGCTTGAGGAGGGCAGCCTAAGATTGTCTATATTGTTCACTTTCACCGATACAACTTATTTTCTTGTAAAGCATGTCAAGCATTATTTGTTTAACTACCAAAAAATTGCTAAATGTTGGCAAAATAGTTTTTTTGATGTTTATGCATGATGTTCGTTAACATTTTAACTCCTAACAGAATTGTCGATGGATTCATGTTATGGGTTAGCTTATCGTTAGGGTTTTGAAGTTCGTCAATAACTTTATCATTTTGCTAATCAATAAAAGAGAGTGTGAAAATATTTATATTAAGTATTGGAATTTGTATACTCCTGCGTTTTATTTTGTGTGCTGGCAAGTAAAAGAGATAAAAGTGAACAAAGAGAGACAAGCGGGAAAAAAAAAAGGCTAGTTGTTTTGACCTGACCCAAACAACTAGGTGTAGTTGGGTGTGTTAGTCGTTGATATTATCCCAAACAACTAAAATTATTTTTTTTATTGGCACATTCCATCATACAATAGAGAAAATGACTCAATCTTTCATTCTTTAGACCACCTACTCGTATATTACACAAAAAAAGAATGCCCACTATATATATATAACATCCTTAATTTTAATATTTACATTCAGATTTATCTATTTGTATTCTATTAGTAAAAATTAAGAATTTTTTTTTCAAATTATCGACCTTCATACTCTCAATCATTAATGTCAATTCCCAATTTTTATTTTTAATCCAATCATTTTGGATCACGACTCGTTCAAAACTAACCATACTTTTCAATTCACTACATACCCAAATATACATTTGAACAACCATATGACATAACTATTGAAAGATAATTAAAATATGAACAACACATATGCATTTAAAAGGAATTCAATATATATAAACATCTACTACTATTTTCAACTACTCGACACATTACACTAGTATCCATATTAATATACATTCAAATAACAACTTAACTAACAATTCTTTTAATTATTACAATTTACCAAAATAATAGTATTTAATTTACATGTTCTAAACACTATTCTAAATACATGCCTATTAATATAAATCTATAAATTTACAATATTACAATGATTCACCATATTTAACTAGATGATCCAAATCCCACTCCCTACTTAGTCTTGCCTAACTTGTGATAACTCTGTATTTATATAATTACAATATAAAATTTAATTACGATCTCACCTATGAACTTATTATTCAGTATTATTCTTAAAACTACTTTTAACACAAACAATACAAAACAATTCTTTAAATTATCAATTGCATTCCCTTATATACTTCATAACTTCGACAATTTATTTAATCACCATATTTTAGCTATCTTCTTTTCGATACCAATTAATCTGACAATCCTACTGATTGTCTACAATTTGACAATCCCCTCACAAATGCCAATAAATCCAACAATCTTTTTTATTGTCCATAATCCAGCAATCCCCTCATTAATACCAATTAATTTGATAGTTCTTCTAATTGTCCATAATCTAGTAATCCCCTCACAGATGCCAATTAATTTGAAATCATTTATATTGTCCACAATCTAACAATCCCCTTACAGATGTCAATTAATACAACAATCCTTTCGATTGTCTATAATTTGAAAACCCCCTCACGGATACCAATTAATATGACATCCTTCTGATTGTCTATAATTCGACAACCCCCTCATAGATGCCAATTAATCAGACAATTTTGATTGTCCATAATCCGGCAATCCCCTTATGGATGCTAATTAATCTGACAATCTTTTTGATTGTCCACAACCTGGCAATCCCTTCATGGATGTCAATTAATTCGACAATCCTTATGATTGTCACCAATTCAATAATTCATCTAATCGCCAATAATTCAGTAACCATTTTTTGTTACCAATAATTCATAACATCATTTTTCCATTGATTTTAATTTTCACTACTAAATACACAACTATTAACAAAGTAATTGAAACAAAGCAATGTAATAAATTCCAAAATTTTCAAGTAAAGTGAGAGTCATCTATCTGGTGTCTGTGCTTATGCAATTCTCCTCAATTGTTAGACAGATCCTGCAGCCTCTCCTATATCAACATGTATTCAGCATCACACACTATTCAAACACCATTGAAATTCAAATTCCAACCTTCTCTACAAAATTCATCATACTTAACAACCAAATATGTCAACACATTTAATGCCCATGTATCAATTTCTTTTTCATTAACACCAACTATACTTTTACTTTAATCATGATCATTAACATTAACAATAACTACTTCCACCACTACTAACATCAATCTTAACTCATTATCAACACTAACCTTAATAATTTTCATTTCATACTTACAAAAACCCTATAATTTCCATAGAGATTCCCAATAAAATCAAATCACAATATTTCAATTATCTCATTTCAATAAGGCATGAGGAACTCCTCCATTCCCTAACATAAGGGTTTGCTAACTTCTAACATAATACAACTAAGTTTCCAATTTTCTTTCAAGTATGGCTAGCACTAATTTTATCACAATAAACAATTTTGTTTTCCTCCAATTTTCAATCGAATTCATAACAACCTATATCCCATCTCTACTTATCCCAAAGCATAATAACGACTTATAGCTTTCATGATATACTTTATTATACCTATAACAAGTTTACTAACAATTGCATGATAGCTAAATTTGTTAAACCTATATCTTTCCATCCATCATCCGTGTATCAATATCTTCCACACACACAATTCAATCAAATTTGAATACAACTTCATCATCCCTTCATTTTTTTCCTAACATAGCCGACCACACATATCACAAATAAACCCCCATTTGTTTTTTTTATTTCTTCATAATTTTAAGTTGTTTCTACACACCTCCACACCAATTTCTTCAAACACGTTCAATTTCACAAAACCTTTATTTTTTTTCCACAATAAACCCTTACTAAAAATACATAAACTCAATTATAACTTGTGTCACACCCGAACATCGCGATGACCAATAAAAAAATAATTCTAAATTGAAAAAAGAACAGATATCTGACATCCTGTTCTTTGAGGAAAAATGTCTAGTTCAAGGAGTTGCTATCTAGTATTATGGTCACTAGAAACCTTAACTGGTCAACAGAGATTCTCATGGTACGAGATTGGTTACGTGAAAAGGAAAGTTATTATCACCCCTCAAGCATCCTACCTTAGGCAAGCTGCATTGCTGGTTTTGTTTAAAATTACTAAAGGTTTGTTTTTGTTATGTTCTCATGGTTTTCCTATAATATTCCTGACTTTGACGTCAGTGAATATTCGCCAACGAATATTTGCAACTCTAGCGTTAGTAAATATTGTATAACCCAAAAAGTGTGATATTTCTGACTTTGACGCCAGTGAATAAATCTATAAAATTTGGATTAAAAGAAAAAAAAAATATTTTTTATTATTTTTTTGGGTTGGATCTAGCCCAGCCCGTGCAGGCTGGGCTGGACCTAGCCGGTCCA
>Ga0307517_10015583_pt1 | contig 10083 bp, 5 predicted proteins | sample 23_EM_MG_FD_194515 | JGI IMG/M metagenome (GOLD analysis project Ga0307517, IMG submission 194515) | Populus trichocarpa ectomycorrhiza microbial communities from riparian zone in the Pacific Northwest, United States - 23_EM | ecosystem: Host-associated > Plants > Roots > Unclassified | place...
CTAGTTAGGGTTTTAGTATTTATATCCCACTTTTCTAAATGTTAAGGACTTTTGATGATTAATGAAAATTTGCAGATTTTGCATATCTCCAATCCCCTTTCTTCTCTTTCTTTGCTTTCTCTTCTCAGCTTCTTCTCTAAAAGCTTCTTTCTTTTCCCGGCTTTAATTCTTTTGTTTGTTGTCCCGCGTCAAACTCTAAAATAACGAAGGGCATATACCGAGAACGAGACAATTAGAACAGTTTCGACAGCTTAATTAAGTTAGATGTAATGTAGTTTTGTTTTTGTTATGTTCTCCTTTTCTTAATTTTTTTTATTGCTAGTTTAATATGTTTTGTAGATAATCAGTCGGTTATATATGGTATTATTGTATTTATGTTAATACATATTTATTATTAATAAAAGTTTTATTTATCTTTAATATTCATATAATATTATATTACTGAATTTAGAGTAAAGATGAAGTCTATGAAACAAAAATGTTATTCAAAGAAAATTATAAAATAGTTATAATTATGAGAATCCTATTGCATCAAAATATTATTTCTAAAATGTTCTTGGCCGATACTCTCATAAATATTAGATATTCATTAGAGTCATAGAGACCGATACATATTATGTTTTTTCTTTTACGAAAAGAACCAGTTATTTTTATAAGCCGAGATATAAGAAATACCTAGAACTAATATATTGGTATATATCATAAGACATGTACACTGTACTAACTTGCATAAAAATTCTATATGGAGAGATCATTTATGTTTATAGAAAGGCTCACATAACGGTTGTGTAAATGATCCTTAGACGTAAGATCACTAAGTTATCTTATATAAAGAATGTTATACTTTGATCTTGTTACATGTTATTTTAATCGAGGTAACGGAAGGGCAGATATTGAATATAACATGAACTATATAAAGGTACTTGAGTGATCAAGAAATGATTCATCACCCTAGGTGAATTAGGAAAAATGTTTCATCTGTTCTCAAATAATATTGACTGAGAAATCCTTGAGTAAGGTGAAATGAAATTTGAAAAGGGTTTCAGATCTTATTTAAATGAGCAATGACTATTATGTAAAAAACAAACATGATTTAATATGACTGACATACTTCATGCTTAAGGGCCTGTTTGGGATTTTGGTAGCTGTTGCGACTCAAAATGTTTTTCGCTTAGAAATGCATCAAAATAATATTTTTTTTAGTTTTTAAAAATCATTTTTGATATCGGCACATCAAAACAATTTGAAAACGTAAAAAAATTATTTTTAACAAAAAAAAATCAAAATTTTTGGGAACGTGGTTTATTAAATTTTAGTTCCCAAACAGGCTTTTAATGTTAAATCGGAATATTATTGATGAAATGATATTAATTACACTAAGAAACCGGTAACTAAAAGGTTAAGTCAAACTACTGATAATTTTTCTAATATTTTGTTGATCATGACACGTTGCTAAACGATATACCCGATCTTTAAATATAAATTAATTAATTATTGAATTGATAATAAATAAAATTATTTAATTTATCTAATTTTATTTAATTAGAATTATGATTTATATTTGGACAAACATGTTAGGAACATAATGGGGCACAGACGTTAAGAATCATTAGTTAGAAATTAAACTAGAATGATTTAATAAAGTATGACTTAATTAAAATATATTTTAGAAATTGAGGTCTAGAATATAATTAATACATGGATTATATTTCTAGACCTATAAAAATCAAGTAAGGACTTGATTGGATTAATTTTTAAAATTATTTTAAATTAATATTTTGATATTATTCAGGTGATAAATTGATATTTTATTAATTTATAGAATTTTTTAGATTTTTTTATAAATAGTAAGTTATATTTCTTATTTTTACGAGGTTGTCAGTTAGACAAAAAAACAACATAAACATAAAATGAGAGTTAATATTTTAGGCATAGCAATCATTCTCTTCTAAACAGAGATTTAGAAGATCTCTCACTAATAGTTCATGTGAATTGGTATTTAAAGCTGAATAATTAAACGGTTTGTAGTTTATAACAAACCAGCTTTTAAATAATTATTTGAAATTAAAAAAAAATTAAATTTTTAAATAATAAATTCTTAAACAACTTTAAATTTATCTAATAAAATTCTAAAAACTTGAGAATAATTTTATTTTATTATTTCCTAATAAAGACTATAATTCTCATGGTTTAACTGCTTAATTAATTACAGATCGGAAGTCCCATTCTGTCATTCTCTCCTTGGCATGCCTTCGCGGATCACGAACTGCAATCCTGTCTTGCCGATGACGTCAGTGGCACGCAAAGGAAACCCAAATTAGATTGTGAGCTCCAAGCTTTGAGGACAAGAAGACTAAAATAGGATCCAAGTTGTGAAGATACGTCAACAGAATAAGATAAGAGAGAAGGGATTGAGCGAAAGCAAGAGAATCCCTTTGGTGGTAAAAACCAAATTAATTGTTGGGACGATGGAGGATTAAGCTTATGTGTTTTAGCATCACCTGCATCCATAAAATATACGAAGTGATTGCTTTGTACTGCAGTTTAACTTATTTTTTTAATTGTTTTAATGGGCTGGATATTAAAAATAAATTTTAAAAAATAAAAAAAATATTTTTATATATTTTTATATAAAAATTACTTTAAAAAATAATTATTACCACGTTTACAAACACTTTGAAACCGAAAATGTCTATAGACAGTGCTTTTTATTCTATTTTTGAACAGAAACAGACTTTTCTTGAAGGGCTTTTAAGGTAAGGCAGGAAGGATATTTTGATCTTTTAGTTAAATCTATTCTGTCATTAGGTGTGCCAATAGCAGCAGCACCAGCACCAGCACCCTCCTGGGAAGGCTGCAAAACGCGCCTTTTCCGTTTCTCCTGGCCCCAGAAATTCAGCAGTCGCATGCATTGCAACCATTGTTTATATCTTCTTTAGCTCTTGGTTTAGAGAAACATTGCGGAGAAAGGAGAAGAAGGTATGACTTGGTTTTCATTTCTTTTTCTTGATAGTTGATGTAAATCATGATCCTTTTTAAATCAATTATTAGCCATCTTTGCAATATTTTCTAGTCTCTCATTAATGTTAGAGCCTGTATCTTCCCAGCAGACATTCCCATATTGAAGCCATCTCCATAGCCAATGAAATTACTGTTTTTGACACCGAGTGCTTTTGCCTAAATATATGTTCATCTCCCTCTCCTCTGTCTCAAGGGGCAGAGATTTTTTAGATCTCTGCATACGCTTGTCTGGTGCTTTCAAGATCTCGTTAATAATCTCATCAGATAGATGATAATATTCTTTGTACGCATGTCTGAGATGGAAGGGAAAACTGACAAAAGATGAGACAAGAAGAATTCTGTTCGTAATTTCATCGCTGTTGTGTCCAGGGGGGGTGTTGTGATTGTTTGACATCTTTATTGCTTTGAGAATTTATTAGGTATTTCAATACATTGCTTTTCATAGCTGGTTCGATTAATTCTATTGATTTTACATAAAAATCATTGTTTTGTGTTCGATTTTCTGAGGTTGAAAGCCTGGTGAAGTCATAAAAACTCGATATACTAAACAAAATTGAGATACAATTCATTGTCTTTGTAAATATTGATAAGCTTAGTGATTCGTTTCTCTCTTCAATATTCCAAGAGAAAAAAAAAAGTGAAGTTTTACCTTTTAGTTTGCTTTGTCTTCTCCCTAACCGTGTCTCACTCGATTGAACATGTTCCACTCTGCTGCAGGGCTGGGAATTTTCCTTTTTTATTTCAGCGGCAATGATTTAAAACAGTATTGATGCGATCAGAGAGAGGAATTCAATGTCAATAATTCTAGAGAATGATTCTGTCTTTCCGACCCACGAGAATTATTCTTCTACTCCAGTAATTTCAGAGAACACTAAGCCCGAAGGTGTTCGTATAAGAAGGTACTCCAGTGGGGATATAACTATCCCCTACTCTAGAGTGAGGATTCTTTCCCGCTATCTCGCATCTTCAACTGGTTCATGCCATGATTATTGCAAATATGGAATAAAAAATGATTCAGAAACAAAGACAAGCAATCCCATATTAAAGAGGATCCCAGAAAAGCAAGGCAGGGAGACGAAGAAGACAGTGACTTCAGCAGAAAGACGAAGAACTTTTTCTGTTGTTTGTATTCCATCTCCTGGTTCAAAAAGACACAACTCCAGTGTTCCTGTTGTCATTGGAACAAAAGTTCCATCATCAACTAAGAAAAAAATTGTACTATCAGAACAGCTTTCATTACCTGTCAAGATAAAAGATGCTGGTGAGAAGAAGGTGTTGGTACGACCAACTCTTTCTTCATCTGTCAAGAAAGTTGTTTCTGTGATTCCCAAACATTCTGTGAAAAGAGTTTCTCAACCGAAGGGCCAAAATAAAGTTGTAAAAGCAGAAATAGATACTTATGAGAACAAAGCTATGAAACTGTCTCGAAATGGAACTCTCAAAGCTGGGTTGTCTGCACCTCCTGCTGAGAAGATCTTGGTGCGCACTAGAAAAGGAATTCATGCTACTCAGCTGCCTCAATCCACTGAGAAGAATTTCATTAGACATATTAAGGATGTAACAACTCGAGTTAGCCGTCGAACACCCTTATCTTCTTCGGCGTTATTCAAGTCTTCCCATAGCAGTGCCTCCTGTGAATACCATGAAAGTGATACTATGAACACAGTTGCAAACAAACTTCCATCTAAGACTAGGCCTAGGAAGGGTGGAGTATTTTGCACTACAGACAAAAATTCCGCAGCCATAAAGGAGAGCTCTAGGTCAGGAAAGGTGTTTGAACTTCATCCTGAAAATAGCACTTCAAAAAGACTCAAATTTACGAGAAGAGCTCTTAACGATGGTCAGATGGGTGAAGTTGATACCAGCAAGAACAACCTTAAGAACAAAGAAGTTTGTGAAGGTGAAGCTAATATTGCTAAAAGGGAATCTGAGAAAATTGTTTTGAGACGCAAAGATGTGCAAGAAAAGAAAATTGTGCAGAGTTTGTTAAATAACATGATTGAGGAGACTGCATGTAAGCTTGTCGAGAACAGGAAGAGTAAGGTGAAAGCTCTGGTCGGTGCTTTCGAAACTGTGATCTCTCTTCAGGATTCCACAACCTCGTCAACATTTTGCGCATGTTAAATCTGTATTAATTCATGGAAAACACGATAGGTGAAATGGAGGTGACATGAGAGTGAGATCACAAGCATGTGTGAAGTTTGGAAAGGCAAAATTATCCATTTAGTTGAGCAAACTGTGATGCAATGGAAGGTCTGTCCTGTTTCTATTTTTAATGTTTTCATGTTTTTCCCCTTAATTACATCTTGTTTTGCTTTTATATTTATTTGTATAGTGTAAGAATATTAATTGTAGAGTACTGTTTCCTTTTTTTCTCAGAAAATGTTCTATAAAATTTGCTTCTGAATCCATCACTTGGATTGAGAAGCGAATTAACACAGCTGATTGTTTCGTCAAACAACCAAATAAAACTACTATACTTTAATTTAATTAGAAAATAGAAAACTCATGCACAATAGAAAATTCCATTCTGTTTTGAAACTTTGAAGAGAGAGCATTGTTACAAAATAAAAACTGAAATCATGGGATGATTAAAAGATATGCATGTAACTTTACTCCCCCGATAACTTCTGGGATTTTTTAGTCTTGGAAAAATATGGATCCGATCGAACTCCACTTATGCCAATCATTCCAGGAATAAACTTTTCATCACTTGAAACTCAATTCACTGAATTTGAGCTTTCTTTGAGGATATGATTGTTGTATGGATGGCAGTTGTTATTTGCAAAAAAAAACCTATGATGTCAAAATCAGTTTAAGGGTTTTATACAGTGATAATGGAAAGAAAGTGAATAAAAAGAGGTCTTATAATTTTTCTATGTCTTGTCTTCATTGAGAGTCCCTTTTCTCTTGCTAAAATCTAGCATTTTATAACTTAGAAAAACATGAAAAAATCTAGATACCAAGAAAAAATCTTTCATCCCCTAAGGTGGCAATCATATTCCTTTGTTATATCTCCAAATAGAGTTGTCCTAGACTCGTAGCTTATAATTAAAAGGAGAGGAAGAAGAAGAACTCGGTTGGGCCTCAGCCAACCGGGTGTTGAGCCGTGGCCCAACCAAGTGTTGAACCTTGATTGGGCCAAGGCCCAACCGAATATGGGTGCTTGGTTGGGCCAAGACCCAACCAAGTATGAGGGCTTTGTTAGGCCAAGGCCTAACCGAGTTCACCATTTTATCTTATCATCATCGATTGTCCCTCAAAGTAAATTTTTAACACAGTTTTGTTAAACAATTACTTTATCATAAAGTCATGTGCAATAAGAGAGAAACAAATGATATATATATAAGGAATAACATGAAATTACAAGGGAAACTAATGATATTATGACTGACATTGGTGGGAATTAAAGTCTACATTCATGTTAGGAATCACAAGACATCTTTCACATGGTTGTGTACGTGATAAGGCTAGAGAACTTGGTCCCCTATGATGGTGATAATTATCTTAGGAATCTCATTGGTGGGAACTAAAGCGTATATCCATGTCATGAATCACTGGACATCTTTCATATAGATATGTATGTGACAATGGTAGAGAAATTGGTCTACCATGACGATGATAATTATCTCAAAAATCTTGGTATATGTATCATTGTTTCACGTGGGCATGCTAGAATCACTATAATAGTTGTTGGTGGAATCATTGTTATAAAAAATATTTTCTTCTTCTCCACTTCAACATCTCATTCTTCTTTCTTTTGAAATTCTTGTGATGAATTTTTTGTTAGAAAATACATGGGTGAGGAACCTTACTCTTTTTCTCTTGATTTTTCTACTTGCTTTTAAGATGTCTAGCTGGATAGAAAAGCAAAATCTTTGGTTGAGGTAACTTTAGAGCCGATAGTTCTGCTAGTGGGAACATGAGGGCTAGATCTTATCATAGGGTCGTTTGTCTTCTACATCTACACCTAACCCACCTCAACATCATGACCTATATAAGAGCATTGTACCTAATAATGCTATTAATCAACTAACGTTTAACATAAGAGTAGGGTATAATGTTAGGACTCCGCATTCCCATAAAAGACTATGTAAAACACTAAAGGCAACAACCAAAAATATTAAGATCTCAACACCTATATGAATGTTTAAGTTTGGATATTTCTTCCCTTTATAAAGTTTTGTTAAAGATATATTTTTCTACTATAACCTATTTATAGGCCAGTTGCACTCGAAAGGATGGATGAATGTAGCAGCTTTTGCAAATACCTAAGACTTAAAGGTTAAAATCCCACATTTAACCTATTTAAATATTGATATAGCATTTCTAGTTCTCTTGAAGCTAAAAAGATATGACATGGTTTTACACTTTTTCTAAGAGAAGAACACAAAATCCTTTGAAAGATATTTTTCAAGGCAAGTCACTGTCAATAAACAATTAAAGGAGTGATTGGATCATAGTGTGTTATAATAGTTCTATAACCTCTACTAAAAAAGTATGGAAATGTTCTCCAATTTGAAGAGTTTTTGTTGTAGATAAAGTTACTCCTTCTTTGAGTCCAAATAAAGAGAATGTGTTCCGAAATCTTGCTGACAACTGTCAATATTACCTCATTCGGTTATCGGAAGGGTATTCTCTAAAAGACAATATATATGGTACAAAAGTTATTTTGACATTTTCCTGGTATTTTATATTGCATTACTGTTATTTTATCTATGTTGTATACAAGTGAGCCCCACTTTTTAAGACACTTAAAGAACAAAAAAAAAAACAAGCCTCAAATACCTCATTATCATCCTCATCTTCATTCTCTGAAGAGGAGAAGGAGAAAGAGTCTTAAGAAGAAGAATCTTAGAAGGACGAAGTTTAAAAGGATGAAAAGACTACAAAAGAACTTAAAATAGAGGTATTAGGTGAGACTCAACAGAAGAGTGGTGAAATGGACACCAATATTGATATGGGAACATCGAGGAGCGTGTATGCTCTATGTCTGAGGAGCAAGAAAAGATGTAGTTCCCAACTTGTGGATCCTAGCTTTCCCATGACTATTACACCCTTACCTAGTCTAATGTCAAGCTCTATTGATGTTATTTCCCAAAATCATGTTGTTATTAGTCTTGTGAATACTTCGGCAATTCCTATCAACATCCCTGATGATATAAATCAAAGTGGTGGTATTATTGTTGGCACTTCTTTTTTTATCCCTCTTTTATGGTTTCATCATCTTTTCATCTAGAATTTTATGAGTTATATGATTGCTAGTGGTTATGGCCTCATGCTTGAGGAACCCTCTTTGATAAGACTTCAACCTCCTAGAGAAGTGATATATACTGATAGAGAGAAAGATGCCATGACTTCACTCTTTGGGGATAATCCTTCAACTATTGATAACTATGGCCAAAATGTAAATATTGTCATCAGAATAACACAATTTCCTCAAGATATTCAGTGGTCTAGAAAAGGTAGTATGTGAAACCTATTATCCAATAACCTGAATGATGTTTTCTAGGTGAGTAAAAGATTTTTGATCTTTTATCATAATCATATATAATTTTTATCATTGCTAACAAATTATTATTTTTGTTAGAAATTCCAAAGGCAAGTATTAGCTTTCCAAATATAAGATGGAGAGCATGAGCATATAACTAATTTTTTGATATGAGCTCGTTAAGAGATTACCACATACCAGGAGAAACAGGCTCAAGCAGAGGAGAGCTTTTGTGAGTTACAATCAACATATCGCTCCATATACACATAAAAAATATACTTTCTATGCAAAGCTTACCTCTCTTATGGCTGCCATAATGGAATCTAAGCAAGGACTAACTATAAAAGGTGAATTAAAGATCTTGAGAAAATATTATTTGATGCTCAAAGTGCAGTAATTGGTGTACAAAAAAACCTAGCATAGGCTCAAAGTGAGGTGGTACGATTACATGGAGAATCATTGGCAATCACTAGGAGAAAATCACTCTGAATTTAAGACAGTTTATGACACCAATCCAACACTAAAAACAATATTGGAGGATAGACTAATTGATATAATGGGAGATCTTCACTTCCATAATAGGTCCTGAAGCATCAGTGTAGACTTTTCTCGTTTAATTCATGGCAATGTGCCTCCTTTTAATGAACTTTAACTAGAAAGAGCTGTAAAAGGAAATATTCGTCTAATGAGCTAGAGTAGGAAACCATAAATAGCCTTTCTATCTTGTAGCATTTGTATTATGTTTGATATGTTTGGGATTGTGTTTTTATGTAATATTATGGTGTGCATGGTTTTACAATGAATAAAAAAAAGATGGAATTTCTTGGAATTTTTTTGTATGACTTGGAGATTAATAGTTTATAGGAGATTGACCATTGGGTGTAACAAGAAAAATAATCCAACTTAACAAAAATTTTAAGTTGGATTAAATAATAGCTCGGTAAAAAAAATACCAATGTTTATAGACTTCGTTCAGCCTGGCCAACTTTAAGAGTATTTTGGTCCAACTAAACTTCAAGAGTAGTTTAGTCTGACCGAACTAAAGGATAGTTCGATCTGACCCATCCTAACCTAGGTCACTGTATATTGTGTTTTATCAATTATTTTGACTTAGAATTTCAGACATGGAGAAATAAATTTTCAAGAAAATAATATGGAGGTGTGGAGATTTCCATGGAGATTTAATTTAATCTTTGGAGAAAATAACCAAATAAACAAACCTTGGAGAAAATTGACTAAACTTTGGCAATAATAACATGGAGATATGGAGATGGTAATGGAGAATTAATCCAACCTTACTTTGGAGAAAGTAACTGTATCTATAAACTTTGAAGAAAATAATATGGAGATAATTGGAGATAAGTTCACCTCTATAGTTAAAATTAACTTGGAGAAATAAACAAGAGAAAAATTAAGAGTAAATACTTCATTAACTTTTAAAGATATATTTGATTGGAGATCCTAAAGATGTAGAGACAATATTTGAGATTTTAATTAAAGTGCATTTATAAGTGGTCAAAATGCAATGCATGTTGAAGATTTTTTCCTTCTTCGTCTTATGATTGATAAGT
>Ga0307517_10015584_pt1 | contig 10082 bp, 12 predicted proteins | sample 23_EM_MG_FD_194515 | JGI IMG/M metagenome (GOLD analysis project Ga0307517, IMG submission 194515) | Populus trichocarpa ectomycorrhiza microbial communities from riparian zone in the Pacific Northwest, United States - 23_EM | ecosystem: Host-associated > Plants > Roots > Unclassified | place...
GCGGGATGTCAATCACCAAGAAGCGGAATTAGCAAAGCCTTCATCGTGTACTCCGTTCATCATCCCCCCCCCCCCATCTCCCCAATCGCCTCCGGCCATTTTTCTGGCCAGCCATCCCATCCAACGCAGGAATCATCAGAATCGCCAACACCAACCTCTTCACCTTCATCTTCATCGTCTTCCTCGTCGGAGTCCCACTCGTCCCAGTTGCGACGGCGACACCGGGGCAATTCCTTAACCTTGGTCCGTTCATACTCCAACCTCACGCTTCCTCCAACGAGCCCCTCCCAAGAGGTCAAGAAGGTACAGTGGTCCAGGGCCGGGATCAGCATCTCGCACTTCACCTTCACCGTGATAGATTGGAAGGGTGCCCCAGCCCCCTTTCTTTCCGAGAGTAGTTTGCCCAACTCTACTAGCAGCGACCTTGGGGAATGGAGAGGGATGGACTCGATGCACAGTCGCTTGAGGTTTGGGCATGGCAGTTTGAACATCGAAGCACCACAAAGATACTCGAGGATGGACGAAAACTCCACGGATGGGACTCCCTGGAGTTTGAAGGCTTCGACGTCGGGGAGACTGGAGATAAACCCTATGACGTCAAGGGCAAAACGAGTAGCCTCTTGGGGTCCCCAAACCCAGCCACGATCAATGTCGAGTGTCAACTCCTTTGCGGTTTTGAAACCAGGACAAGTGCGCCGGCATTCGAAAGCACCCCGTAAGAAGCGGATGAATCTGGCTGGATCTTGTTATACATCATCGAGCTTGTACTCCTTGGAATAGAAGAGTCCTCCATGGGCATTTTTTGCTTGGAGCTGAACCGCGTGATCGTTGATAGAGAAGGAGATGGCAGACACCTTGTCGAGGACGTGAAGCCCTGGTGCTGCAGAAATATTGTCGAACTTTGGGGTGGCCCAAAGAAGATGGGCGATTTGCTAAGGAACACGAGTGCGGACACAGGAATGGTCATAAACCGTATCAGCGAGGTGGTTCCTTGTCCGATCAGGGTGCATTTTCTCAGCGAAGAGAGAGCGACGGTGGGTAGTTTGATTCCATTGGGAGGCCCGCAGCAGCCTGCCAAACAGATAAGTTCGATCAAGGGGCTTTCCCGGAGCACGTCCAACACATGAATCGGAGAGATGGGGTACTGCTCGATGGCACCGCATTCGAAAGAGGTGAGACCTTTGAATAAACCGGTAGGCCAAATAATCATTTTCGTAAGTGAGAGGTCGCGAAGCGAAGACAAACAACCAGAAAAGATGGCTGGGAGGCTAATCAATGATATCGGATCCTCTGTCCCCGTGGCTAACTCTGGTCGAAGGTGTTTGGTGCAGGGCCAAAGGAGGAGAGAAATGGGGCTAGTTGTCCAAGTCCGGTGGAATAGTGGAGTTCTTCGATTCTCCCGACGAGTTCCCAGAGCACTGCAAGACGATTGGTGTCATGATGATCGACGTAAACTGTGAACAGCCGATCGCCTGCGTGCGCCAGGATCATGTCGAAGAGCGGGGGAGTTGTTTGCGTGAGGTAAATGGTGGTCCATAGGGATGAATCACCGAGAACGGTACGCCGCCAGTGAGCGCTGACGCGGGTGAACGGGAGCAATGCCTTGACGCCATCTGCTCCGACGGCAAATTGAAGGATTTGGCAGAGTATTTCCGGGGGCCGGTTCGGTTCGACTTTTTCACTGATACAGCGATCGCTATTGTCAGTGAATCGAACGTTTAGGGCGCACAACGGTATCGTACCTTTTGGTGGTCTCGCCAGTAGACATGGTGGGAGGAGAAAGAGGACCACAAGACACTCCAACGACGAAGTTTCGCCTTTTAATGACATTTATGTTCCAGAATTTGTGTGGCCCGTGCGTTCACTTCGTTGCACTGGTTTAGAAATCGCGTTTCCGAGGTTCGCACGTTCAAATCTAGACGCGCCTGCAGAAAATCGCTCAAGATAGCGCAGTTGCTGACACGGACGCCTTAGGGTGCTCGTCACTCTGCGGGGGTGATATGCCGTAGAGGTCGCTTCGGACTCACTGGGAGAGAAATATCCGAGCCGGTGACTCACGGAACCACTTCTACAGATCGTCTTCCCACGTCCCCTCCGCTCCCATCTCTAGCTCATGTGAAGTGAAATGCGAGACCTGAGGACTGCACCTCGGTAACCGGACATGAGCAGGTTCTGATATCGGGCATGACTCGACGAAGGCGATACAAGAAAACAGTAGCCAAACGTGTACTCAAAGTATCGTTCACCTGACAAGCACCCTCACTTGTCCAGGCGTCATTCTGGGAAAGAAAGGAGAAAAAAAAACAGCCCCACCAACAGAGTCCGCCCACTGCTGAACCAAACTGTTAGGCTTCAGCCTCCGTTCCCCTCAATCTGTGTCGAGGAAGAGCAAACTGTTCACGGAGTGGATGGGAACTTACATGCAAGTGGCAGCCATCTGGCTCGGGTCGGGTTCCAGCTTTGATTGGACGCCGATTATGAACCCTAAATTGACTGCAGAGAATAAACCGGCCTCAGTGCCCTCCTGAATCAGCGCTGAGCGGACGTGTATGGATCGAATCGCTCACGAGGAAGAGAGGTGTTGAGATCTTCATCACACTACAACAGCTTCCTCGATTGGGACTAGGTAGATTCAAGGAGGACGCCTAAGCTACCTGCAATAAAATACGGGTTACGGTTGGGGTAAGAGGGGTAGAGTGATATACCGGTCGACGCGATCAGACCGAAAACAGGTCAGAAGGGGTTACCACCACAAGCTATTGTGGGATCTTTTCCGAGGATTCCCTCTCCTTTGTGTTTCACGACGTAATTTTAAACCGAAACTTTGTCAAAGAAAACATCCTATATATCGTAGTGTTGGGTCCGGCCCAAGAAGAAACGGTAGACCTGTTCCATTGAGGGCCTGCGGTCGGGTTCGGTAGACCAACAACGCATCATGAGCTCCCATAAACCGTCCGAGACACGCTTCTTCGGGTCCTGTCCATCTGGTCGAGGTGGACACTGTTCCTTGCTGATCCTCGCGTGAATGACCGCAGCATCGCGAGAAAGGTTGGGGAATGGTACTTCCTCCGTGATGCATTCAAGTATCAGCATCGCGAATGAGTATGTGTCGGAATGGATTGTCGCAGAGTTATTGCTGTCCCTGATGAGCCCGGGGGCTGAATACCTGACAGTATCTCCGGATGACACCGTCTTTGAGACCGTGCTGTCGTTGACGTCTTCCATGATCTTTGCTATTCCAAAGTCGCAAATCTGCGGTTTGCCCTTGCCAGTGTGTGGTCAGCCCCTAATCCGTGAGTCGAACATGAACATGGAATTTACCTCGTGAGAGACAAGTACGTTTTTCTACGTGCCTTCAGCCAACAGGGTTTCACAGGGTATGAGGAACTCACGCATTTGACTGCGCAAGAGGTCAGATCGTGCATACTTGTCAAATCTTTGTCGGGCTTACCACTCCCATGTACAACACGTCGTGAGTGGAGGTAAGCCAGGCCAGCGGCGGAGCCGCCCAACTGAATCGTGACAAGTGAGGCTCTATTTCCCCATACGGCGTGCGATGTAGCCTACCAGTGGGTTTTTATCCCCGCGGGGGTTATTCTTGACGTAGACGAGTAGATTTCCATTCTCCTGCCAGGGTGATACCTAAGGAACTTCAATCAATCTCACATTTTTTCACCTGTGATGGTCCGCTCACTATGTAGAGGCGCGGTCCGAGATCTGTAACTATCCCTATGCAAACATGGGAACCTTTCGGGAGGATAGTTCGAGAGATATACGCACCATAGATCGGTAGTATATTTTCATGGTGTAGCTCTGCCCAACTTGGAAGTTCTTGTTCGAGTCTCTAATGATCAGGGAAGGGCGCATGAGCAAGCAGCTTAGAAACAGCCCGCAATGGTCGAACCTTTCGCACCCTCTCTGTTGATTTGAGTGGTCGGAGTGTTTTCAAGGCCACCTACGAAGAACCACATCAGCAGGATACTAGGCAGTGAGACTCAGACTCACTTTCTCCACGCTCAATCCCTTATCACCTACTTTCTTCTCGTCGATTCCTTCTCCACTACCTCTCTCCCATACCCCTCTCCAAACCTCGCAATGCACTCCTCCAGCAAAGGCAATATCCCTTAGTTTCGTAACTTCCCCATCCAGTCGCTTGACAGGCGGTGCTTCATTAGCTTCAACCGACTGGTTCACTTGTTTCTCGTGTTCCGCGATCGGTAGTGGTTCACGAAACCGAAGAACCTACCCCGATTGACGTGAGACCATAGTAGATACTCCAAATAGGATCTCGAAGGAACTCACAATGGACTCGAGCTTCCCAACAAACTCCGTAATACCCGCCTCGATATGGGATTTTCTCACTTGCAGACCGATGAACTACGGAGAGGGTGATACTGATTGGAACTTACTCAAGCTCTTTGGATAGTTATATTTCGACCAGTTTGCCATCTGTTCCTCGACTGCGACCAGGTTGCTGTCATTGCATATCAGCGGAAGATATATTGACGGGGAACAATGGACAGGCCTTTTGATATCGTCGTACTTAAACTGTTGCGAATCGAGGGAACGATCGCTAAGACTTTTGCTAAGACTTTCACACAGTTCCGAAAGCTGCGAAGTTTCTTTCTGTTTGGGGTGTGGACTACATAATCAGCATCAAGGGGTGGATGAGGGGGAGAGGTTGACCTTGGCGACGGATATCTTGCCGCAATATTCGTCGATTCGTGTCAGGAGGCGTTTAACTTCCTCTGGAAGAATGAGAGATCTCGGAGAGCCCACACAGTTTGAAATACTACAATTCACGCAGACTTGCACTCGTTTTCCCTGCTCCCGAGCTCATGGCGGAGTGGTACCGATAATCGATCAAGTGGTCAGCGGTAGTGGCACTCACAACAACCCCGCCTTGATCTGAATCCACCATATCAGATTTTCCCACGCTCGGCCCTCGTCGTCGAGGGGGACCTGGGAAAGCTGGAGAGTCTGGCGCCGGAATCCGGAGAATTTGGGTGATGGGTTCGTGAGTACAAACTCACTCACTCATAGAGGCAACCTCCGGCCGATCGGAGATCGGAAGGCGGATCAGGCTCCGCAAGCCTGGCACATTGTGTGGGAAAACACGGCCGGGGACGACGAGTTCGTTGTAGAATAACATCTGTGGGGGCGACTGAATTTGAGCACAAATCAACGCATCGGATAAATCGAAAGGGTCACGTCTGCTGGAGTCTAGAAATTTCGTTCCAAACCCAGGATCGATCTGGGACGGCACCGCCATTGTCACCCCCGTGGATTCAGCACTGGACCGCGCTGGTAGATCTGGAAATGTATCTCCTCCGTCCCCTGGGCCGAGATCATGTTCCGTGTTGGTTCCGCCGGTGGTCGCTCTCGGGAACCCCGGAGACCCCGCGTACGCGACGGGTTACTTGCAGGGAGTCGCAAAAATCCCCCGAGGTAACTGAGTGCGCATCAAGTTGGTTCCGGAACCAGCTACAACTCATCGTAAGGAACTGGACAACGCACCCTATTAGCGGTTCCCGCAGATGGCTCTGGGTTTAGCTTCTCCAGTTGATATGGAGCTTCTTGAGAGAGCGAAGATGGTTCCATGCGAGTGAACCCATTGCTGGTGGTGGGGCGGCCATTGTCTGACAAGGCGGGGCGCATCAGCAAAACGGTCGAGTTGCTGTGGCGCTGGCGGAATATTTGAACCTCGGACTGTCGGCCGTGTCTCTGAACCCGCTGTGGGGATTTGTCACTGTGGCAATCCTCTGGGATACCGGGGTGCTGGTTTACTGGAACAGAGCCGTTCGGAGTTGCCGACGCCGGAGAATTCGGATTTGGCAAATGCGACGCACCATTGTTCCGTCCAGGTTCCGTCCCACCAAGTCCCCGACGGGTCCCCAACGAAAATAGCAGGCACCTCCTGACACTTGTGTCCGTGCCCAACAGTCACCACTTCTCGGCAGTCCCAGGGGCCAGGATATTTAATCTTTTGCATAACGTCGCGGTCGAGAAATACATCGGCGGACCGGACGGTGACGTCGAGAGCACGTTGAGGAACATCCAGGATGCCCTCGCGTACGTTCAGCTTTTTAACGCTATCCAATCGCCTCGTTGTCTAACCTTCCATTCAATTCGGCAGAAGGTACAGGTACATGGACGTCAACCTTACTCAAAAGCGACGAGGTCTCGAGGAAAAGTTTCCAGGTATTCGGAAAACTCTCCCCATGGTCGAATATCTGAACGAGAGGCGAATGAGTGAGTTTGTTTACTTCATTAGTGACTTTCCATATTTGCTTGTCGTCCGCTCATCCTATTCCGTCCGCTATCCGATGCTATCCTATAAAATCCTCGAAGCCACCGAGCTCCTCACAATAAAACTTGAGAATGCGCAGGGACTTCACGATGACCTCGAGTTCCTACGGGAACGGATCACGGTGATGGAGGAACGTCTCAGGCGGGTAGAACCAGGGCAACTTGTTTCAGATCAGATGAATGGAATCCGAAACTTTCCTGCCACAGGTGTTCCAGGATTCATTTCTTCGTCGTTTCCCCCAAGCTCCTATCTAGCCGTCGATGGGCGGACGAAAATCCCTTCCGATGCCCTAGTTAAGGAAGTTGCACCCTCGCAGACGGCTGGCATCAAACGTTCATAAACTACGAACGGACATCAGCGCCAAAAGTTGACAGGGTGGCTGGTTTGTTTGCACACGCTGAAGCCAGCCACTGATGGAACCTCTACCGGGTTCCAGGGAATCCCGACTCGACCCACCGTCGACTCTCTCCGACGAGAAGCAGCGAGGCTTACCTATCATAGCCCTGGCTCGCGATGGGTCGCTTGTGGTCCGGAAACGCTTTATCTGGATTCTGACACGACTACGAACCCCTGCTCGTGATTTCACCACCACTATTTCATTCAGTTGCCCCGTGTACGAACAATTTTAACAGACGCCCATCCCGTTTTATTCGTGGTGCGCGTTAATCAACGCATTGATGCCACGGTGACTCTTATCACCTCGACGAATTGACCGCGAGGATTACAACTGGACCCTAAGAACGCACTTCCCGTTGGTCCCAAATGACGGGACTCTCTGACCTTTTTCTTTCTAGACCGAGGTTCTAGCGAGGTCATGGGCAGATTCTCTCGCATGTGCAACGGTAAGAAATCTTGCTTGGCGTCTGCGGGGGTCGGCGCCCATCATATTCACGGAGGGGATGGAGGACAGGAGGCAAGGGTAAGGTTATGGGTAACATTCGGACAAGTATTGTCCCGCGTCGATCATGAAGAGAAGCGGGGCGAATCACGGGGTTGCATGCAGCCCACCAGGCCGCATGTTGTCCATGCCTTGAACCTATACCCTCACCGTGGGGGTCTCACCAAAGTCGCTCTTCTTACCTCGCCGCTTGCACCCGCCGCTCGATACATAGTATCCCTGTCCCCCGCCATCACCCCATGGGCCCCTTCTGCTGACTAACTTACCTCCAGTCCTGAACACTTTAACTGGACTAGATCATGCTTGCACAGCGTCTTTATCAATTAGATAGGTCGTCGGCTCGGTTTCCGGAGCAACTCGACAAACTCCTGCACGATAAGGAATGGGTAGAGCAAGCTCAGCTCCTGCCGAAGGATGAACTGGTGGAAATGATAGAGCACATAAATGACGTAAGGCTCGTTTCAACACCTAATCAATCCCACTCATCATCCCGGTAGATTCTTAACAGCCTCGATCGCATGGGCTCGTCATCCAGAAAGTGCCTCCATGTATTGCAGAAAATTTGCGGCTCGCGGATTATTCTCCCCTCGACGTACGAAGTGTCTGGTGAACTCTCACTCAGTACCGAGGGGGTGATTGCATATGGCGGATTCTGTGATGTTTACCAAGGGTTCCTTGGCGGAGCGGGTGTCTGCATCAAACTGCTTCGGATATCCGACATGGGCGATCAAGCAATGGTTAAAAAGGTATCTCTTCCTGATAGCCGTCGACTTGTTATCATGTCCTGACAAGTTTTGGAGGTACTTTGCAAGGAGGCTGTGGTGTGGAAACGCCTCGATCATCCGAACATTGTGCCATTCAAGGGTGTCACGTTCGAACCCCCTCGACTCGTGTCAGAATGGATGGATGGTGGAGAGTTGAGAGAATTTATCAGGAACAATCCTCACGCAAACTTAGTTAACCTCGTGAGTCCGTCCTTCGTCCCTCCAGGGATCACCTCATCCCATCTTTAGTTGCTCGGGGTTGCCGAGGGTCTCGGTTATCTTCACTCGTGTAATGTGATTCACGGGGATCTCAAAGGAGTACGTGGAGCTGTATAGTTTCCCACATCCGTGCTGACGGGGATCGGCAGGCGAATATATTAGTCGATGCGACCGGAAACGCGAAAATTGTGGATTTTGGTCTTGCGACCGTCGCACGAGATTCACACTCGCTTGTAAATACCGACGACCAGGGTAACACACCCCGGTACACTGCGCCTGAAATCTTGAACGGTGCACGGCATAGCAAGGAGTCTGATGTATTTGCATTTGGGATGGTTACGATTGAGGTAGGTGATGAAACTACTCCATGCAAACTAACCTCATCCGTTGGTGAAGGTTTTCACCGGCAACGTTCCTTTCCATAAGTTGATCTCCGCCGCAGCCATGACGAGCATCATCCTCGGGGAGCGTCCAGAGCGACCCGCTCATCCTAGTTTCACAGACCGCTTGTGGACATTGACTCGAAAGTGCTGGAAGCAGAGACCGCAAGGCCGCCCACGGATGGATCAAGTGATGAAACAGCTGTACGTCCTTTCTCTTTGACTAGGCAACGAACGGTCTCACTCAAAACAACCGCAGAAGTGCCAATCAAGCTCCTCAAACGAGGCCGAACCGACCAGTCGAGCCGCCTACGTACAAAAATCCGGAGGCGAGCCCATCAACAACCACCCTGGACACACCGAGAATTCGCGACATGACTCTTCTCTCCCTATCTTCAGCTCTGCCACAAGCCCCCACGAATATCTTCGGCCGTGATGCCATTGTCGATGACCTTTTGAGTCTTGCGGAACGGTCTGCGTCCCTCACACTATTTGGAGCGGGAGGCAACGGGAAAACTGCCATTGCGCTTACAATCCTCCACCACGCTCGAATCGTGGCCAAGTTTGATAAGCATTGCCACTTCATGCAGTGCGACTACCTCATGAATTCGCTGGACGATTTCCTTGGGCGTCTGTCCAACACAATCGGCCTTCACCATCCTATGGACACATCACAACTCCTGTCATACTTGGCACTTTCTCCGTGTCTACTGGTCTTGGATGGTGTAGATTCTATTCTCGACCCACTCGCCCCCGGAGCTGTTGAAATTGCCGCAGCGATTGAAGAATTCGGTCGGTGCGACAACATCTGCCTACTCGCTACCAGCAGGATGGACATCAAAATCCCGGATTTCCGCCACATAGAGGTCCCAACGCTTCCCGCGGACGGCGCACGAGACACCTTCTACGACCGCTGCCACCTGAGAAGATCGGCCGCGGTTGACGAACTCCTCGCAGACCTCGACTTCCACCCGCTTTCGATCGACCTTCTTGCCGGCGCCGTATGCGAGAACGATTGGGGCGAATCAGCGTTGTTGGAGGCGTGGAATGATAACGGGACAAGTATACTCAAGGCATCCGGTAGCCAAAGCCTGGAGGACAACATCCAGTCAACCCTTCTTACTCCCACCATCCGAGCACTCGGGACCACCGCTCGCCAAACGCTTGAGGCGATTGCATATTCCTCAAGCGGTGTACAGGAGATTAAACTAGAGAATATGTTCCCCGGAATAGCCGGAGTAGGAGAGGCAGTCAATGCGCTTTGCAAGTTCTCGCTCCTCTATCGCCAGGATGGGTTTGTGAAGATGCTCTCGCCGTTCCGGTTTTACTTCCGAGAGTCTATGCAGACTCTAACTATGATTTACCACCCTGGAATTGATCCAGCGTGACTCCACCGCGATGGATATCCAATATCCACTCCGCTGTGTTCCCGCTCCCGGTTTGTCCTTCTCGTTCCATCAGCATTTTGTTGCGGGGTAACAGTTCTTGAAGGGTTTCCGGTAGGTACAAAC
>Ga0307517_10015585_pt1 | contig 10082 bp, 3 predicted proteins | sample 23_EM_MG_FD_194515 | JGI IMG/M metagenome (GOLD analysis project Ga0307517, IMG submission 194515) | Populus trichocarpa ectomycorrhiza microbial communities from riparian zone in the Pacific Northwest, United States - 23_EM | ecosystem: Host-associated > Plants > Roots > Unclassified | place...
GTTTAGACAACAAAGAAACAAATTAAGAACGTGTGCAAAATGAAATTACAACGTTAATAATGCAAGCCCATGTCTATTAACTATAGACTCGTTCGTATACTTGCTATTGGGTACTTATAAATGTGATTATGATTATTTTTTAAAATAATATTTTTAAAAAATATATTAAAATAATATATATTTTTTATTTTTTAATATCAATATATTAAAATGATTAAAAAATAATAAAAAAAAATTAATTTAAAATAAAATAAAAATAATTTTCTTTTAAAATAGCCCGAGTGCTTGAAAACCGATTTGGCAAGGGTTTCTAAAGAGGGATACACGTTGGGAGATCATGACCGCCCATCCTCAACAAGTTTAGCTGTAATCACTGTGCTTAGAAACGGGGTTTGAATTAAAAATGATAAACTTGGAGGCTGCTGCTCAAGCTTAAGCGACAAACCTGCTGATTGGTTCTTAAGCGGTGGAATTTCAAACACTTGATTAATGACCGTATGGTACTGAATTTTCACCTATTTTTTAGTTGTTTTAAAAATTTGTTTATCTTGTCACAAATATTAAATTAATAATTTTTTTTATGTTTTTTAAATAATTTTAATGAGTTGATGTAAAAATAAAAAATAAAATTTAGTGAATTTTCAAGTGAAAAGTATTTTTAAAAAGCATCATGCATCACAACACCAAACATATACCGAGACATTGTTTGGAATTGCATTCCAAATAACGTTTTATGAAAATTTTAATTTTTTTATTTAAAATTAATTTTTTACGTTTCTGAATCGCTTTCATGTGCTGAAAAAAAAAATATTTTAGTATATTTTAAAGTAAAAAATACTTTAAAAAACAACAATTATCACACTCTCGAACACCAAATAACTCTAATTGTAATTATTTAATTTCTTAACCACCAGTTTACACCATCTATCTTTGTAATACTTTACAGTGATACCCTTTGAAGTGTTTGACATAATTGTCGGAGGGAGTGCCATGGCAGTAGCTAGCTGGTATTCTAAGCAACGGTGCATGATGATTCATTGCGGTATGCCTTGTGATAAGTGTTGTACTAGTAGCGTACCACTACTTGATCATCATCCCTATGCACGTGCGGTTGATATCAGCATCATCATCTTACGTGGGCCATGCAATGGCTAAGATTGACTTTTTCTCTCACCACAAAATCAATAAATCAATTTATATATGCTTTTTTATTTATTTTAAAATTCAATCATGAGTATTTCTTGTTCGAAAATGCAAACATGCATTGGGATTTTACATGCATGATTATTTGTCTGAATTTCTAAAAATAATTTTTTCATAAATATTTAATAATCCTCAAAATCAATCTTTAAATATTATATAAAGCTAAAATAATTAATAATCGTTGATAAGCTGTACGGTAATGAATTTGTTTATAAACTTTGTATGCTTTGAATAGGGTTTAATTTGCAAAATTAAAAGGGAGACAACTGGTAAATTAACTAGAAATAAAGGTATCAAAAAGCAAAAGGACACTAAAGTAAATTCATGGAAGATTTTCCTTTAACTAAATTAAAGTCTTTTTCTTTATAATTTTTTATTACCACTTATTTTTCACTTTTTCCTCCCCTCCTCCGCAACCAAAATCTTTGATTTTGTCCTCGTCAAAATCCTCAGTCCTCCATTTTAGCTGTCCCCTTCAAACGCAAATAAACCCCCTCTCTCTCATCAAAAACCACCACAACAACAACTCTCTCTGTCTCTCTACACAACACAAATTAACGTTTCCATTTCCCTTGCACAACCACAACACTCTAGCTCTTAACCTTAATTCCTGACCCTCTTTAATCTGTCTTAAACGACAAAGGAAGAGCCAGAATATTAGACCATGGAAGCACCGGAATTGTATGGGACAACTGGGTTTTGCAGCTCACAATTCACAAGTAATGAAAAACACCACTCTCTGGACTCTAATAAGTCCATTGGTGGTGGTGACCATTTCATTGTTGAAGACCTTTTGGACTTCTCCAATGAAGATGAGGATGCCATGGTAACTGACCCTAGTAATAACAATATCGTCACTCCCACCACCAACTCCACGGACTCTTCCACTGTGACTTTCGTTGATAGCTGCAATTCCTCCTCTTTCTCGGGCTGTGAGCCTTCTGGCTTTAACGGCGATATTGGGTCCCACTACACCAATAATTTCTCTCATCATGACGTTCATCTTGGCAGCGAGCTTTGCGTGCCGGTAATTCCTTACTTTCATGCATGACGACATTGACTCTCCTTTTTTCTTCTTCCCTTTTGTTTTATTGAAGGAATTGTGCAAGAGGAGGGTAAAAGAATCCCATTAATTTGCTAATTATGGTTTCTATTCTTATGTTCAGTATGATGATTTGGCGGAGCTAGAATGGCTGTCGAATTTTGTGGAGGAATCCTTTTCCAGCGAAGACTTGCAAAGGCTTCAGCTTATTTCCGGCATGAAAGCTCGGCCTGACGAATCATCCGAGACTCGACACTTCCAAAGTGATGACAATAACAATGGCAATGTCTCCAATATTTGTAACAACAACACAATGTTCAATCCTGAAATGGCAGTCCCGGCTAAGGCTCGGAGCAAACGGTCTCGGGCAGCACCAGGCAATTGGGCCTCACGGCTTCTCGTACTCTCGCCTACGACTTCATCATCCGAGCCTGAGATTATTCCTGGCTCGACCCAACATCCCAATTCTGGGAAAAAGACAATTAAGGGTGCGGTGGGGCTGAAGAAAAGAGACGGTGATGTTGAAGGTGGTGACGGTCGCAAGTGCCTGCATTGTGCGACGGATAAGACGCCGCAGTGGCGGACTGGACCCATGGGGCCTAAGACGCTTTGCAATGCGTGTGGTGTAAGGTACAAATCGGGGCGGCTTGTACCTGAGTACCGGCCAGCAGCTAGCCCAACGTTTATGCTTACGAAACACTCAAATTCGCACCGTAAGGTGCTTGAGCTAAGGCGACAGAAGGAGATGGTAAGGGCTCAGCAGCAACACCAGCACCACCAATATCTTCATCACCATCAGAATATGGTGTTTGATGTATCCAACGGTGGTGACGATTACTTGATTCACCAACATGTGGGACCCGATTTTAGGCGGATGATCTAGCAGTAGGGGCGCAGTTTATGATCAGGTGGGGTCTTGAGAGTTTAATTAGTGGCGAAATTCATTAGTGAATTTCGTTATTTTTTTTCTTATTTGGTAGGGGCTAATTTTCCCTAACTCTTTTTTTTTTCCCTTCAATTTCTTTAGTTAATTATATTTTGTTGGAGTTTTTCCTTTTCTTTGCTAAAATTGACAAAACTCTTTGGAAACTCAATTTTTCCATAATTCAAGTAATTTCTTTTTTAATTAAACTCGATCGTTACTTAGATTTTTCCTTTTTATCCAACGTTATAATTTCAATTCATCATAAGAGAATTTCCTGCTATAATTTTTAATTATCCAATTCTTATTCCATCTAAAAAACCCCTTTTTTTCTCAACCATCCCCTTTTTATTTTTTTTTAAAAAATTAGAAGTCCTGGACTCGAATTTTCCTTCCATGTGAAAAAATTAAAAAAAGAAGAAGAGATTACCACTATAAGGTATTCAATTTGGTCATTAATGTGTTCTTGCTTTGACTTGCTCCTTACAATTGATAATTAATCACCACACTTACACTAAGTCAGGACAGAATAATTAACCTTTAGCCCTCCAAAAGAAGAAGAAGAAAGAGTGGGTATGTAAAAGCAAACAATCAAAGAATGGAGTGTTCGTAAATTCAAATGTGTTTTTTTTTTGTTGAATTAATTATTCAAGATATGGACACCCATAAATGGTGCCACATTGCGTGGTGAACGTGAACATCCTTAATTGTTCCCTTAAAGAAAGGTAAATCAGGTTGTTACAATGGCATGTCATATGAAACAATTGATCGTCTTCTCTCGAACAATTTTTCTGAGATTATGACCTCCTTGACATGGATGTTCTCTTTGTTGGTAATGTGTCGTTTAGGAGCTTGCTAGCTAGCTAGCTATAGCTACCTCATTTTTTCAACCCTTTAATGCAAGAAATTCTTGAACAAGCACATCTTTTGACATCTCCTTCCTCCATGGGGCAAGTGAGCATGCCAAAGACAAGAGAGATGGTGACCCTCGGAAAGGCTCCTCCTCTCTGCTGCTCAACCTGGCGTGACATTTCATGTTTTACGATACAAGGGCAACCACCACCGCAACCACCATTAAAGAAACTCGTGCCCAGATGTTTCAACGATGTATGTGCAACTTTATCATATGAACCCGTCGAATAAAGAGTGGAGATGTGGGGCGAGGTAAGGTAAGGTTTGCGATTGAAGCTGAATGGGCTAAAGAAACTCAAATTTGTGTGCTATTTAAGAAAACTTGCAAACCATGTGACAACTCGAGTTATCATTTGACCTTTTCACTTTTGATTGACATCTTAACATCTCTCTGGGTGGTAGGTCTCCAACCTAGCCTTTTTACTTTGAACACAATATATATTAATGTAGTGCTCCTTTTTTATTAATTACACTATTTTATATATATATATATATATATATATATATATATATATATATATTTCCACGATATATATATAAAAGAATGAGTCTCTTAAAAAAAAGAGCGAATTAATCAAGAGAAATATGCATGTATGCAAGCATGAATAATGTAGAGTATGTGCAATCTTGGGATGAAATCAAGTAAAATTCGTCAAGTGACTATTTGTGATGGTTGTGAGAATTATCGGTAACTGATTTAAGATAGGACCTCAGTTACGAGGATAAAGAGTTAATTCACGGATCATAATGCTAACTTGAATTAACTATTTTTAATAAAATAATATTTTTTGTTTTTAAAATAAGTCTCTTGATGTTGACATGATTTATAATTCAACGGGGTTTAATCAATTTAACTGGGTTTAATTTATTGAGTTAATATCTAGTATAATTTAACTAAAAAAATCCAGTTCTAGTCTGGTTTTGAATCTCATATTTCTTGTGTTAAACCGTTATGTCCTAGCAATATTATTACTATCAATATATTGAACATGAATTTCAGTGAAAAATCTAGCTCGGTATAGCCAGTGGGTTGGGGATTAGCCAATTCCAGAGAATGTTAGAAAGCAAGGCAGATTCGTTAACAGATTTTTCACACCGTTTTTGGAAACTTGAAATCCAGTTGGCGATTTATTAATATTTTTTTGCATGAGTTTCCACAACTTAGAACTTCGAGAAAATTAAAACCACCAGTACGCACCTTTCAGGACCCATTCATTTAGCAGCGTCATCAAAAACCTCATTTTCTAGCACTATGAAATTTTGTTTGACTTTTATAATCCTAGCTAGAAGAAGCTAACTTTATTACATCTTCTTTGAAGGTGAGCCCGCCATGGTTTGCCCCCACATCCAGAGTTTGAACTGTGTCTCTAATGGATCACTGGATTATCCTGAACGTGCAAGCGACTAACTTGTTTGATATTAGCTGGGTCAGATTTGGGTTATGGAGGAAAAAGGGATTCTTATTCCAAGAAGGAAAAAAAAATTCAAACTCATAATTTTTTTCTGAGAATTCCTCGAGTTTTCTGTATGCTTTGGTGCAGGATGCTATTCACAAGAACAAATATTGTACATGTGAATGAAGATTGTGATGCAAAGAATAAAGCTACATATGATGCCAAGAAATACAGAGAAAAAGAGTATATATTAAGGGGTTAGTGAAATTAATTAGTTGATGAGGCTCCAGTATTATATGCACGATCCTAGGCAGCACTGATCCATAGAGCTGTTGCTAAGATGATATGTTGTCTTCGATCAGATAACTATTAGTAAAATTAATTATTTCACCACGGCGCTAGCTACCATTTCCACTTTAGTTTACTTCTTTTAATGAACAATTTGTCTTGTTTTCCAAAGAACGAAATTAAAATTGGGAAAAGACTAATATATTACTGTTTCAAGGGAAGCAATGTTTGCGGTGCTCACATGCTGTAGTCAGTAGTTTATGATGCCTTCACAAATCCAAACACACAGAGACCACTCTGTGCATCCTCACAGCCGGTGTTATTCTAAAAGCTGCCAAATTATATGTATAAATTACCATCTTTATTGGGTTGCCTTGCAATACAAGGTTATCAGATTGTTGTAAGAGGAAGCCTTGACTATTAAAGCTTGGAATTTTATTTGATTACATATATAGAAACTTAACGGATCATATCAAGTACAATTTACATGCGTTTATCAGTCTTCAAATCCAGTACTGCTATGCTCGTCTTCCATTGGAGTAAATTGATGGTCCAAGGCTCAACACATAAAGCTTTGTAATGCTTATATACTTCGCTGCAGGGACAGCCTATTTCATGGTGTTTTAATATGAGATGTTCCCTTACAGAAAGCACGTGCACTTTGCAGAGGAGGGTGATTCATGGATAACAAATGCATGATTATTTAGCAGGTGGAGCAGGTTTAGTAATGTTTTTAATGAATAAACGCCGTTCATCACAGGTAATCTTGTTGTTTAATAATAAGAATGAAGTTGTATTTTAGTCAAGGCTTCTGAGCATTCTCATGTGAGGATGCTGATTCTTATTCCTTCCGGGTGAGAGAAAAGAAATGATTATACTGTAAAAAGTCTGTCATAGCAGAGTATTGCTGAAAAATTTCTAATTTACGTTCTTGAATATATTATTTAGTCGCCATTAATGTAACGATGCTATTAAATTTGAATAAAGAACCAAAAATCCACAAATGATTCTGATGTGGGATAAAACTTCTCTTAAGATAGTTTTTTTTTATGAGACTAAAGCTGTGTTTGGTTAATATTGTTGGATAAAAATGTGTTTGGTTTGAGAGAGAAAGGTAGTGTTTGAGATTATGATAGCTTTTATTTTTGGATGTTTTTTAAAAATATGTTTTCATAAAAATATATATTAAATTGATGTTTTTTTAGTGTTTTTTAATAATTTTAATGTGTTTATATTAAAAATTAAAAAAAAGATATTTTATTGTATTTACAAATAAAAAGCACTTTTAAAAAACACCTTGGACTACAATACCAATCACAATTTGTTTTTTTTAAGTGAATTTATATGTTTTCAAAATAAAAATAATAGGTACAAGGAAAACGCTATCTAAAAACTTATCATTCAATAGGGTAATAATGCGGGAAGAAACCCATTTAATACCTGAGCTAAGACTCCAATTATTCTCTTAAAAGAAGTAGAGAAGATTGATTTATTAGCTAGCTAGATGTGTTTGATAAGTACTATGTCAATGAAAAAAATAAGTTTGAAATGTCTTCGAAGTTACTCAATGGAATGAAAAGCATCTTCACACTCTTAAATGACAATCAAGAAAGGTTCCACATCAGAACCTTTGAATAGATGGGCTACCATGCATGGGGGTTGTTTTCATGTTCATTGTTAAAGGGTCTGTCTCCTTTGTATAACAATTTCTGACAATGACTTGGCATGCCTTTTAACATGATATAGTATTCCTCAGTTGCCCTAACATGTGAATCAACAACTCACCAATTTGTGCAAACATCACGTATCCTTAGTGGTTTTCATCATTTGTGCTCATCAAGTCATAGCAGAATTCATTCGTGAAGGAATAACCATGCTTGAATGAAGATTATTCAGATATGGAGTTTCCTCATATGAGAGGTAGAAACTCTGGAGAGATAAATAGTCCTCACTATGAATGCGAATGAATTTGGAAATTTAGTTCTATGCTATGATGAAAAAGTTTGGAGAACAATCTCTCATATGGGAAGGTTATGCAGCACGCATAAAAGTATGGTTCTGTAGCATGCATGTGAGAGTGAACAGGAAAGGAAAGAGCAGATACAAAGGACTTCGTGAGGAAGAGAAAGGTCCAGCTAAAGCTCCACATGCAAGTGTCTTAATATCAGGGAGACATAAGCAGCAGGGCCAAGGCTATTTTCAAAGAAATGGGAGACATTAGGACAATATCTCATCAACCTCCCCACTTTCTCACGTGCATTTCACGTTGCTTAATATATTGATAAGGATAGGGGATCTCTGAGAACTTGGTAGTATTGCTAGTGACATACTCACCTAAGTAACTGTCTGATTTTCAGATTATTCATGCATGTATGGGCATGGGTTTCCCTTCGCCATGATAGCTAGAACAAGTACAATAACAGGTTGGAAATTGCAAGTCGGAACTCAGTAAGGTCATGCAATTTGCCGTCAAATAGAGAGGAGAGTATATATATATATAAAAGAGCGCATGAAACAGATCGCAATTTAAATGGTCAATACTAGAAATGCTCATGAAAAAACGATCAACAATTCGGAAGTGAGCAAATTACAACACGAGTAAATGGCAAGATAAGTTTATTCCTTAAATATAACAACCGTATCAAATTAGCCTTCAATCCATGAGAAGAGATATGAAATCCAACAAAAATTTCAAAATCTTGCACCTATGACCCTTTCAGATTGAGTGTTTAGACATTGAAAAGGAAATAGCCAGAAGAAGCAATGACTTCAATCCATCAGCTATTATCTTCTTGCAATTCATATCCTTATCGAGGCACGCTGAGACCTAGTTCTGAATAAAATGGCAAAGCAAACCTATTAGCATTAGCAAGCACTGGCAAACATATTAATTAAAGAGTTGGTGAGTTGAACAACCTCATGGAATTCATTCAACATACAACAATTAACAAAGAAACATTCTATAATGCAGTCATTCATCATAATAAACATGGAAAGAGTGAGGTAGTTGCATTCCATAGGACAGGATAATTCACACCTGTGCAACATTATAATATCCTTCGTTGACTGAGACTTTTTAGAAAATGGGAAGAATAGCATACCTAAATAGTAAACATATAATTAACAATGAGCTAAAAGAAATAGTAATTACCAGAGAGACACGTGGACTGAACAGTCGAACAAATCCATTTGAGCTAAGAATGCACATGGGTTGGAAATTTTGAATTTCAAGTGTAATATTATCAACCTCAAGGCTCAGTGGTGGTGCTGATTATTTTAACAAAAAACACTTAAAATTTAAACCTTCACTGAAATACTTGAAATAGCATATGAAGAGAGAGCTAGATAAAGCTTCAATACGCTGTATTCTCCAAATTAAAAATAAAATGCCAATATTTCTATTTTACAGAAATGTAAAGCTTCTTATAGTGACAACTGGTAATACAATCTTGGAACACTTATAGCTCAAAATCTAGGTACCACACCTATGGTTTGTTTTGACCCTAATATAAGTTACTGGTTCTTTGTGCCTCTGCCACTAATCATGGAGACTCGCGATCATTTCATAGTTTCTAAGGAAAGTTAAACTACAAAAATATTAATCCTATCTAAAATCATTGAGAGAAAAAAATGACAGGAAATTATCTCAGAAAAGAAGCACAATCTGTCAACCTTTTTGGCCTTGACATTCCAAATGGCTATTTACTTTCATGTTTCACCAAGAAAAATTTAATCTTTTCACAAGGAAAAAAATGACAGGAAAGTACACTATAGAATGCTTTCAGGCTACACCCTTGGGGAATTTTTTTAGGGGACAAAAGAGGAAATATAATTCATGGGAAGCATAAATAGACACAGCAAGGAGGATATAAGACATTGTCCTCAAGAAGAAAGAAAAAGTAGAAAAGGGAATTGGAATTGCAATCTTATTCGCACCAACAACAGCAGGGATGCTTTGCTCCACAGGGAGGTTAAAGAAACAACCCTATCCCACAACAAATGCCTCGTACTGTTGGTGAACTTGCTTATATTGTTGTGCCTAATGAAAACCTCTAACACCACAACATCACAAGCATAAAAAATCTACACTGTCCGAGGACTTTACATATACAACACAGAAAGAAAGGGGAGTTACAAGGACATGGAAAAATGATACTTACAAAATGTATCACGTATATATGTTGGGAAATTTCTTTGCTATGACAAAAAAAATTTGATCTTCAATTTTTCATGAGATCAGCAAGAGGTAACATTTACTGCATGAAATTGGAAACCTCAATTCAAAAAAAAAAAAAAACGTCCACAAAATGTACTCGGTTGA
>Ga0307517_10015586_pt1 | contig 10082 bp, 12 predicted proteins | sample 23_EM_MG_FD_194515 | JGI IMG/M metagenome (GOLD analysis project Ga0307517, IMG submission 194515) | Populus trichocarpa ectomycorrhiza microbial communities from riparian zone in the Pacific Northwest, United States - 23_EM | ecosystem: Host-associated > Plants > Roots > Unclassified | place...
ACGAAACATGACTGCAAGAGGTTTGTCAGTTCACGATAAAGTTGAAGAGGGCAGAAAAACAGAAGAGTCAGTGAAAATGGGTCGTCACATCTGGTTGAACCAGTCCGACAATGTAGATAAGATATAGGCATCATGAATGAAGCGGCCAATGACGAGACACTCACAATACACCTCCAGAACCAGCCACACTCCTACACAGAAAGACAATGGAAACGTACGTGGAGGTAAGAAGGGAAAATTGGCCAAATTTGTTCACACGCCAAAATTTCAAACAAACGGGCCGTATGACCAGATCACTTGCCAGATCGGTGCTTGACGCGCCTTTGGTCTTCCCCACCTATTCCACTTTCCGCAAAATCTCTGCCAACGACCCTGGTTTCAAAGGACACAGAGTCGTATCTGTATATCAATTCTAGGACCAAAGTAATGTCTTTTTCTGCAAGATTCTGTTTGCCAGCTGACACAATTTATAGTGCCTGTCGAAACAGAACTGTATGAACTTCTCGGAGTGTCCATCGATGCCAGCGAAGGTGGGCCAGAGTTTATTGTATTGTTCAAAGCCTTTACTCATTGTAAAAAGATGATATCAAGAAGGCCTATCGTAGAAAGGTATATTCTTTCGCGGGAATGCTGTTCCATGAGCTAAATGCTTCTCCCAAGGCCAAAGAACACCATCCAGTATGAGAATAGCTCTTATCGAAGCGACAGGTCTAATGTACGAGGATAGGACAAGAATATAAACGATCCTGAAGCTGGCCAGAAATTCCAAGAGATGGCTGCAGCGTTCGTGTTCCTTGGGCGTCAAAGTTTGACATCACTTGCAAACCTGTTTATAGTTATGAGATCTTGAGTGATTCTCAAAGCCGCTCCATATACGACTCGCGTGGGATGGACGGGCTATCGGGGCCAGGTGGTGCAGGTGGTATGGATGCTGCTGATCTGTTCTCGCAGTTCTTTGGTTCTGGAAACCCGATGTTTGGATTCGACTTTGGACCTGATATTGGAAGCGGAAGACGGAAAGGGAAAGGCGAAGACTCGGTCATTCCGTATGAAGTGACCCTGGAAGATTTGTTTAACGGCAAGTCCGTCAAGATGAATATGGAGAAAGAAGTAATTTGTGGACAATGTAAAGGGTGGTTATATTCTTCTGGACTTCGCATTCTGCCTTGATCTGAATCGATTTCTTAAGCATCGGCGCGCGAGGCAATGCTAAACCAAAACCCTGCTCAACTTGCGACGGCCAAGGCTGGACCAATACTAAAACAAGGGTGCGTATATATCAATCATAAGTGACGGCACAATACTGAATTCTATCCAGCTATCGACAGGTCGATATGGCATGTCCCAAGCTCGTTGTACAGAATGTAAAGGCGTCGGCGAAAAGCTGAAAGAAAAAGATAGGTGAGGGCTTTGCCCAGTATTCAAGTGGTTAAAGTCAACAACAGAAACGCAGATGTAAAAAATGCAAGGGCGAGAAAACTGTGAAAGAAAAGACTCGACAAGAAATATTTGTTGAGAAAGGAATGAGTGATCGCCAGCGGATTGTACTCGCAGGGGCTGGTGATCAACAGGTACTTTCTACGTCGCTTGCGATGTTTTCTTCTCTAACGGTCTCTTAGCCTGGGATTCCAGCCGGCGACGTCATCTTCGTCCTAAAAGCCAGTCCACACGAATCATTTGAACGGTCGGGCAATGACCTCTTGACCAACATCACGATTACACTCTCTGAAGCCCTTCTCGGATTTTCTCGCATCATTCTCACACATCTTGATGGACGAGGCGTGAAAATGGCGTCACCTCCTGGGAAGATCATCAAACCCCAAGATTCCATAGTTCTTCGAGGAGAGGGCATGCCCGTTTACCGACGACCAGACGAGAAAGGCGATCTCTATGTAATATTTCACGTTGAGATGCCTGATGAAAACTGGCTGAAATCGGTGGATGTGAAGGTTAGTGCTATTGAATTGTCTCTGAGAAGGCATGTTTAATAAATATGTTCCTACTAGGCCGTTGAAGCCGTACTCCCTCCAAAACGTGTGGATGTCGATCCACAACCGGAGATCGTGGATGAGGCCGATTTTGAAGAGAGCGACATTGTCGATGTGCGTGCTCGGTCTTTTCCGGCTAGCCAAAACTTCTTTGACCAGGGCTTTGTATCCCAGTTCGGCGAAGGCAATGACGATGATTGGGAAGACGATGATGATGACGACGACGAGGACGGTGAACCCGACTGTCGACCTCAGTAATCGGAATCCCTAGTCGGGTCTTCGATTAAGTTTTTTGCCGACTCTTTTTTTGCTGCGTTATCAACAACCTGCTACTCCTTACCCATTGCACACGACTCCATTCTAGACCCCCATTCATTAACGCCTACATTACAACCATAGCTCTGGATAATTTTCGTAATACTTACCCCCCGACTACATTTATATGTAATTTTTCTGGCATGTGGTTTTCGGGAATCTTAAGAGCCCATATCTCGCTTTGTGACGCGCCAACACACCGCACGTGATTAATCAGAGTTCGATGTTCGTGACGTGGTTGAACGGTGGTTGAACGGTGGTTACAACTTACCGTTCATTACCACCACTTCGACTTGTAGCCTCGACTACGACACCACCCCCGACTGCCATCTCGAGCTCGAATGCCCAGTCCCACCACCTCACACCATACCGTGACCACCAGCGAACAACATAGTACCACCAACACGACTAAGGCAGGGCGGGTTGCCAGGAACAAGGAAGAGGGCTGAGGGGGGGCTGCGGTCAACGAGGAGGAAGGATCCAAATAATGAGCCCCCCACTCATGAGGCAGTGTGTCCCCCCCTTCCTCGGCCTCGCACACTTGCCCAGTACGAGATGCCGCCTCACTTGTACTTTTCCCCTCCGACAGATGGCACCCAAGTATACTTAGGCTGTGATAATTACCTACTCGATTCCTTACATTACAACGTTTCTTACTGTTTACTGTACTTTTAATAACATTCGTTATGGCCTTGAAAACTTGTGAACTGGGTGGCCTTACTAACCATCAAAAATGACATGGAAAGGGGCTAAAACATCCACGAGATACTATATAAGGTAATCATGTTTTTACAAAAACATACGGCAGCCGAACAGATCAATTCCGCGAGATACTATATAAGGTAATCGTGTTTTTCAAAAACCTGGCAGCCGAACAGGCTCTAATCTATATTTCGCAAGTATTTCGGTGTTAATAAGAGCTTTACGAGATGAGATCTTCAACCTTCCACATTCCTTCTTGCCTGCAAAGCGCCCTTCTAAGGCTCCCCAGTGCCCACTGCCAAGTAAAGGCCAAAAATCATGAACGATAGATATGTCACGCGCCCAGTCTGCATGATATGTTCTCGGGCCTCGGCAGTTGCTGACCTCTCGCATGCCGAAGACTCTGGCTCACCTTCCTCAACGTGAATTTCCCCTGCCATTTTAGCGCGATGGATCGTGTCTACTTCTTGGCCTTTGTCACCTTTCCGTTCTTTGCACTGTATCCACCGATAGTCGATGCTGCTCATGCGCGACTGTTGATATATTCCGCCACCCAACGGTTCAGGCACGACTCTATACCCACAGCCATTGAACAATTAAAATCAAAAGGCGGGGAGTTTGATGTGGAATTTGATGCAACAGAGGACCAGACCCAGTTCTCGGACGCCAACCTTGCAAAGTATGATGGTGTACTCTTCTTGAGCACGACTGGGGAAGGCGAGTGACTTGTATATCTTGTTTCGACAAATACGCTTCATATTGCCCGACAGTACTTGATGATGTCGGAAAATCTGCGTTCCAGAAGTATCTTAACCAAGGAGGTACCTTTGTTGGGATTCATTCATCGTCGGACACCCTCAGGAATACGACTTTTTATGTGAAAGAGCTCGGTACGTTCTAGTCACCCGCGTAAGTAAAAGGTAATTCAAATGCTGCGCCCAGGCGCTCGTTTCGATTACCATGCGGACCTCCAAAACTTTGTGGGTTCCAATACACTAACAATTGACCAAAGGATTGAATGAAACCCATTTCTTTATTCACAGACTATTGACGTAATCGACCAATCAACCCCGATTACCAGTAAGCTTCCGACGACATGGAACGTCCAGGATGAAGCGTAGGTTGCTCCGAAGAATACAAAATGGGGACGAAATTCTTAACTCGCTTGCTCCATTTCCAGCTACAATTTCGAATCTGACCCGAGGGATCTGGGAGCTATAGTGGTTCTGGCTGCGAATGAATCCAGTTACATTGGTGTGTAAAATAGTTTGATGAGCCGGAGTCAAAACTCATGCAAATGAAGACACGGGAATTCGAAAATTCAATCAAGGGACTCCACATCCTCTTGGTAATTATTCCATGGGTTTGTTGGGCGTTGACACAGCCTTGAATTACCTTCCTTTCTTCAGCCTGGTTCCAAGAAAGGGGCGCTGGAGTTGAGACGGGAGGCGTTGCTGGCCGTAGTTTCTACACCAGTTTAGGTCACCTAAATGAAACTTGGCAGGTAAGCAGGCTATTCCTGCGCTCGTCGATGTCGTAGTTATTTTTCTCGCTCTAGGACGAACTTTTCCTCTCCCACGTGTTCGGTGGAATTTCTTGGGTCCTTCAAGGGAATACAACTCGAGCGTTCAATTCCACTGCACTCGTCGGAAATCAGCAAACTGGTGGCACCACGACCTCAGGAGGCCCCTCTTCGCCAACCACTGCCAAAACGACGTCCACTATGACTGGTCAACAACCCCAGAACTCTCCCACATCGTTCGTTTCTTGGTTTTTGCTTCACATCGAATGATTTGGCTCAACTTCCTATCAAGGTCGTCCGAAGTTGTGTATTTCTCGCTGATTCTGGCGATGCTTGGATACTGGTTTACTACCACACTGCTCAGCCCTTCGTAGCATAATGTTAGGATGGTTTGTGCAAACTTCTTGCAAGTTGAAAACCGAAGTTGGAGTGACAAGAGATTTCCAACATGCATTATGTGTACCGGCGTTCATGTATGCAAGCCTAATTCAGTTTTAATTTCCGACCAACCAACAACAGCAATGCGGTAGTCCCTCATAAAGTACAGTTAGAAGCCGGCGCTAAAATAAAGCGAAATAGTGATCCACGAAGATTCCCGGTCCATGAACTTATACAAGCTTGGCAAGGCTGACGGTGTTCTTTGAAGTGTCCGTGGAGAAATAGGCGTTCTTGAGGAAAACATCTCCAACCTAATATAAAATTTGTTCAGTAACTAAAAAAGCAGACCAAAACAGAAAGAAACTCACGAGCCACTCATTCGCGCCACCAACCGATCCAGAAGTGATTCCAGAAACGCAGTCGCCTTGGGGGTTATTGGGGTCCACAGGCTGGAACGCGATATCCCTCGGATCAATAGCGAACTGTTGCCCACCAAACGTGAATGCGACGCTGGCCTGAGTCGTGCAGGGTAGAGTAAACCCTCCCTGCCCATCGGACTTGGCACCTTTGATCTGCTTGTGTAACGTTTGGGCATCAGCGTCAGGAAGGACAAGGAGGGTTGTTCCTGAGTAGGTTTGAATGGCCAGCGGTGAGTAAATAGGGTTCTGAGCACGAGAAAATTAGATGTGTCCCACCAGTGTCAAGAATGGCGGTGCGGCCAGTCAAACCCGTGTCCTTGCCGTCAACAGTGGCAGCGTCGAGGTCAGCCTCCCAGAATCCTTGTTGGTTGACATTTGGCACGGTGACCAGGGTCTTTGGATCGAACTTGGTGTCGTCCAGTCCTCTGAAGGCCCGCGTTAGACCGCAAATTATATATAAATGTCAGGAGAACTGACCCAAAAGTTATCTCTCCGTCGTTCTTGTTATCAGCAAGCCGAGAGATTTTGAATGAAACGATAGAGTCTTGGATCAATCCTGCAGTGGCGAGCGAGTCAACCGGAGTTGGAGTTTGTTGTTCTGAAAGGGTCTATATATATCATGAGATCTATGTGCCTCGCGAGATTGGATATAGATGCTCGCACCGATTGCGCAAGGCCCATCAGTCCATCAAAGGGAGTAGAGTCGGAGGAGAAATCCACGCTTTCCGTAGTGGCAACTCCGAAAGTATGAGCATCGAGCGGGAGTCCGGCAATGGCGACGTTGTCCGTGATAATATCACCAGAAACCTGACCTGTCCCGTATGTAACAGAGAAAGGTGCGCCGGTGTCTTGGAATGAGCTACTGGACTGCGTTCCGAGGAAGTTGTGATTTCCCTGGAGCTCCGAGCTTCAGAAAACGTTTTTTCGGCATCTCAAAAGAGAAAAGGTCACGCACACATCCACCACCCTTGTCGGATTGACAATCTTCCGCTCCAACCCAGAAATCGGCCGAACCAGAGTCCATAAGGATCAAGAAGTCACGAGGAGGCGTGCCGATCTGCACGGTCGCGAGATAACCAACATCTTGGGCTCTGGGTCATACATATTAGAGGCATCCTGCGATAATTCAACCAACTCACTCGATATCAAGCCCCAAAGAATTATTAGCTGATGGAGTATTGGCCTTAGAGACAGCTGGGGGAGCAGCTGCTGCCTTTTTGCCTTTCAAGCTAATTAAGGAGTTGCTATTCGGTTTGGGTACCGGGACACCAAATCGGTTGAATCTCTTCTCAAGAACGTCTCTTCGGGGAACACCCATACGATTATAGCGCCTTTCCAGGACTTCGGTTCCTTCCACAGCCTGGACACGTTTCACCAGGTTTTGTTCGAGAGAGCTGGAGGAGGGAGCCTGGCGCCCTGTCATACGTGCCAAACGTCGGATTCCACGATTAATGTTTTGTTGTAAACGCTGGTGCAAGAATAGCCGAGTTAGCCCTTTACAATAGAAAAAGGTGAGGGGGCATACGATCTGTGGGTGAATATCCCGGGCTTGCTCAACGCGCTTCAAAGGCATAGTCACAAACTTGGAGTTGCGTTTAATGAGGGGCAATGATTCCACGACCTGCATGGACATCATAATGAGAACGCTTCCCAGAAGCGTGGACAGCGTGAACGAGGATGAGAATAGCATCATGAAAACAGCAGTCAGAAACAGGAGAAAAAAAGAGGGATAAATGGCCCAACCAGGAGCACTTTCGGAAGGATGGAAGGATGAAACTTCGGGGTGAAAAGGTCAACTTATATATGATCACCTAATAAACACTCACGTTCCCCAGCGGCGTCGCCCTGACACGCACGCTGTGCGGGAGGTCTTCTATTCTTATTCGGAATGAGAATAGACCATTGTGTTACAAGCGCTTAAAATAGAATCTTCGGGCTGTTGCTGCCATGGTGTAAAAATAGATTTCAGCGGATTCCGAGGCAGTCTTGTTGTGAGATTGTCAAGATATTGTTGTGGTAAGCACTTACCCTTGGCTGAAAAGAAAAACCCATATATTTGTGATGGGTGATTGTATTTATGATGGGTAATTGTGTTGCCTACGTAAACGAACCTGGCTTAAAGTCTCGATCTCGCAGCAGCATCGTCAATCACGGGGTTTACCAATCTGATGTCTTTGTGGATAGTTTCCAGTGCATCACGATACAGGTTTCCCTAGTCACACATGGTTAACTTTTCAAGATTGGATGGTTATTTTCAGATATGTGTACCTTGATTAAACCCCAAACACCCATGGCGGCATTTACTCCGAACTTGTCGGCGATTTCTTCCGCTTTAGCCAAGATGTCGACTGTTTTTCCTTTCACGATATAGTCCAGAATCCCATCCTGAAGAGCTTCAGGAGCGGAATAACGGTGTCCTTCAAGCGCAATTTTACGGTGCAGACGATGGTCACCAATCTTGGCTTTCAATATAGCTGTAAATGAATGTGGCCAAGGAGCACCGAAGTGGACCTATATAGGAAAGTAGTTTGAGAGTAAATTCCATGACGAAAGCAACCAACGAACTTCGTTCATGCAGAGCCATGCGTTGCGGGAACTACCATCAGTCATGACGCGGTAGTCACAGACCAGAGACAACATTAACCCTCCGGCATAGCAATGTCCGTTGATTGCAGCAATTGTTGGGACTAGCGTAAGGTTAAGAATGCTCGTTAATGATAAAATTAACTTCTCACTTGGGAATGTGAGAATTCGGCAGAGCATGGGATCAAAAGTTACTAGACACCAAAAGTAAGGCATATGAAAAGCGGTAGCCATCTGCCGTTGCTCACATTGAAAGAAGTTGGGATCTTTTGTTGAGTTGACAAAATCAAGCCCTAGAAGCAGGTCAGAGATGTGGTCGTGCAAACAGGAATAGGCGGACCGTTGCTAAAGAATTTATCCTGGTCTCTCTTTCCAACTATGATCAAAGCACCCTTTCCTTCCTCCAGCACCTTGCTCTTGAGGGCCGCTCTCTGACGTTCGCGCCATTCGCGTTCAACGATGTCCAATGCAGGCATTATCCCTTTGTGGATGAGGTCTGCCGTCAAACGGTTATCAAAACCATTATGGAGTTCGATGATCCACAGTGAAGGCTTTGCTAAAAAGACCGTAAGCTTGAATGTTGTGGTAATAAATAACACACGAACGATTTGTGAGAGTCAGGAGGGGATTTCCCGCTGGAAGTGAGAGAGTTTTGACCATTGGTACTAAGAAAGTGACGACGAAGGTTTTATTGAAGAGGACGGAGCTATTTGGCAGCGCTGAAGGTCCAGATATAAATGCGCCTGGCGATAATGAGGGGTTTTGTAGGACCGGGTAAGGTCATTGAAGTGTGCGGAATCAACATGTGATTCGGACCAATTAGGAATTTGTTGACAAGCACCCAATAACACACTTTTAGACATGGCCATCGACGAGGCGAAGGTTATAGAAATAAAAGGTCGGTTTATTTTGCTTCAAGCACCGTTACGAGGATTCACATACATCTCAGCCAAGCTTGAGGAGAGGGATAACCTCATTCGGGAAGCATGGGTCAAATCTATGGAAGTGCGCCTTGTACGTGACGAACTGGGCAAGTGCCATCAAGCGGAGGGCGTCAACCACTATGAGAACTGCAAATGGCTAGCAGATAAATACCTGGGTATGCTTCGGGAGACGAAGGTGAGTAAAGACAGTAATCATTCGTGACCTTCGTTAACTTTCGAGCAGAACAAGGGTTACAAAGTCATTGATGTATAATCGCACTCTCGGGAACACACTACACTTTTTGCGAGGAAATAAAACGCTATTCCCACTCTCAACGTACCTGCAAATGCCATAGAAAATGCGAAGTCCTCACTTCAAGTCAATGCATGTCTTTATTTCCATCATCCGCGTGGCAACGTTTTCATGCCTTTCGAGAACTGAGCATTTTGCACCTATATATTAGACGCTCAAGATCGCAGTGATTATACCCTCAACATCAGTTCTTAGATGTCAACGGACCAGCAATCTCGTTTTAGTTTGGTAGTGGTAGTAACCACTTTCCATGGTCCCAGGAAATTTAACTTACTTCTTCGCCGTCGCAAATAATGCTGGATTTAGGCCGCTTTCTAGCCTGGGGGGTGCGAATACAAGTTACATCAAGAAAAAATTCCCACTTAGAAATCAGGAGATTCTGCACAATGCTCCAGATCCAGGGTTTCAAGATTCGTGTCGCTCACCCATTAGATACGGTCTGCATGGCTTATATTTATTATATTTTCCTTCGAATGAGACTGGAAATAAGGAAGAGCAGTTCATACTGCCGGGGAATTCGGACTCAAGGAAACAAAAAGAAAGGAAAAAGAGATGCACAATTCCCGAGCTCAAGTCCAGCACAAATTCCGTAAATTAACTTCTAGGTAACCTGTCCGTTGAAATAATCTGGTGAGAAACATCCTAAATGAGATAAAAAGAGGAGCATCGTACCTTTGTTCATCATCGTTTATACGTAAATTTTTCATGAACCTGCCTTGTCCTTGGCAGACTGGTTATCGTGCGCTTCAATGTCGCTAAAGAAGGATTACAAGGAGAGAGCGGAGTAAATGGGGCTTCACTTACGTCGCTTCCCAAGGATAATTGAGCCTACCAATAACCTTTGTTAGATTCTGTAAGTGAAATAGAGTTGCGTGACTCACCAGACATCTTCTACTTCTTCGCCGGAAAAGTAGCTAGGTAGAAGATGAGGCAAGAGAG